>Ga0123353_10006246_pt1 | contig 15840 bp, 14 predicted proteins | sample TergutLab28metaG_3_FD_92763 | JGI IMG/M metagenome (GOLD analysis project Ga0123353, IMG submission 92763) | Labiotermes labralis P3 segment gut microbial communities from Petit-Saut dam, French Guiana - Lab288 P3 | ecosystem: Host-associated > Arthropoda: Insects > Digestive system > Gut ... | reverse complement strand
CCTGGGATTATGAAGTAAAAGCATAGCCAAATCGGCTCTCATGCGCTGACCCAGACTTAGCTCTCTGGCAAAGGTTTTCACTAGGGGTTTGAGATCCAGCAAGTCAGTCGCCTGCTCCAGGTTCCTTCGGTATGTGTCATCTGGGATGCCCCAGACCACTTTCTTCCAGTCGAAGCTGACAGAGATAGGATGATCCCACCATAACTCGGTACGGTTACCGAAGAGGACACCAAGTTCACGCATCAGAGGAACGCGCTGAGTCATAGGATTGAAGCCCAAAACTTCGACTGTGCCAGTTTCTCCCTGGAGCATACCGGCGATGATTTTCATAGTAGTGCTCTTGCCGGCACCGTTGGGACCAGCATAAGCAACAAACTCACCAGGTAGTATGCGGAAGCTTACCTGATCAAGAGCTGTAATAGTCTTATACTCAGGCTTAACCAGGTTACGCCACAAAGAACTGGTTTCACCATCACGCTGCCACTGCCTGAAACGTTTTGTTACTTTTTCCAGCCTAACTGCGGTGTCCGAGCTGTGAATAACGGTTGATGCCGATGCTGATATAATGACGCAATCCTTTCCTGAGCAAAGATGTCGCTGTCAACCAGAGGAAAGCACAGAAGAGTAAATGATACCATCCAGGGAGACCCAGAGGCGGTCTGCCCAACAATGCCAGGCAAGGGAACCATCCCAACAGTCCGGTCGGTAGTATGGACAATAGAGATGCCTGTATCACGATGGGCATACCGGAGAGAGGAAAACTCATCAAAGAGGTTGAGATATCGAATACCGATGAGGTTATCTCTTCACAGGCTACAGGAGCATAGAAGGCTGCTGTGGAGAACAAGTATGCCACACCAAGTATCGTAGCATTGCTTAAAAGAAGATATATACCGAGAGAAAGCCAAAAAGCAGTGCTGGTAGGTATGTCGAGAAGGCTTAGAGAGTATCGCATCAGAATTATACCGCAGATTAGGTTGCTACTACCAGTGAAAGGAAGAAAGCCTTCGGTCAAGAGCTGGCTTGGAAAGGATAACGGCTGGATAAACATATGTTCCAATTGCCCTCTGCCGATTCGTCTACTGAAATGGCTGACATTACTCCCCATGAAAAACATTTCCCGCAATCCGTTAGCGACGAGCAGGAAGCTGAGCATGAAGAGGACTTCATTGCTGGTCATGCCACTGAAGTTTTCGAAGCGGACAGCCAGCAGGAAGACTCCGGCGATAGCTGTGAGACTGGTCAGCAGGTCGCTGAACATAACGATAAGACAGTATCTTGTGTCGCGAAGGAGCCACACCAGATCCATACGGGCATACTGAGCATAGAGAGATAGAAAGAAGCGTATTGACACCGGTATTATCTCCTATCCACCATAAGACATCATCTGATTACGGGTGTGCTTAAAGACGTGGAACAGCGACGGCCACAAGACAATGCACCAAAGCAACTGGCTCAGGATGAGCACTTTTGACTGACTGCTGCCGACGGCGATGGCCAATGGTGCACCTGCCAGAGCACCGAATGGGGAGTATTGCATCCAGTCTCCGATACCCCATGGGAAGGCTGCAAAGGGTATTAAACTCCCGGAAAAGAAGGTCATTACAGCCCTGCGGATGGAAGTGACAATCCAGGACATTCGCTGCATGCGGATTAGCAAACAGGCAAACATAAGATCAATGGCGAAACCAACTGTGATGGAAAGCAGTAAGCTCAAGGCAAATAATGAGTTAACAGGCAGAGTACGGATACCGAAGAGAGGTCCTACCAGAGCCATAGGCAATGAGCAGAGCAATAGGTTAGGCATCCATCCTCCCACTGTGAGAGCAACAATCTGCGTGAAAACACCCATTGGTCTTTGGTAGAGTGAGAGGAACAACCCTTGATACAACCACTCAGATGCTGGAGTTTGAACCAATAACTGCTCTCGTAAGATGGCACTCAACAGAGTGTAGGATAACAGCTGTTCCAGTGTCAAACCGAGATCGGATGCTGATCCGGATGCAAATATGCCTCGCCATAAGAAAAGCAAGGGGACAACTGCGAAAAGACGCAGACTGACGTCCATCAACAGGAAAGCTAAGCCGCCACGTAGGCGTTCTTCGGCTTTAAGGCGAGCCATTAGCACCAGTTTACCAGCTTGTATATGCAATGATTCACTAACGGTAATCACCTGCCTCATAAGGTGGTGTGCTCCTGGGAGCCATTTGGTATTATACAGCCTGCAGCGGTAGGTCGCAATAATTATATCATACTGAGGCTCTGCGAAGTATCGCAGTGGAAAACGACCAAAATCCGGTAAAACTGAAATGGAATTGCGATAAAAAGACAGCGTTCCGCTATTATCGAAACGCTGTCTTGCAAGTTTTGCTGATATCAGGAGATAAGTTCCATCTCTTTGCCTGCTGCCGCGAACTTCTCCAAGGCGAATTCCAGATCACCGCGACTGTGCGAGGCAGAGATCATTACTCTGATACGAGCCTTACCCCGTGGTACAGTTGGGAAGCCTATAGCCATAGCGAATATTCCCTTGGTGAACAGTAGAGCACTGAACTGGCGAGCAACATCGGCTTCGCCGATCATCACCGGCGTGATGGGGGTCTGGGATAATCCCGTATCAAAACCAAGATCCTGCATACCCTGTTTAAAGAAGCGTGCGTTCTCCCAAAGCTTTTGCACCAGTTCGTCGCTTTCCTGGAGTAACCTGAATGCTTCCAGAGTAGCTCCAACATCAGCAGCCGGCAGTGCAGATGAAAAGAGGAAAGGGCGAGCTCTTTGCTTTAGGTAGGTTATCAGCTTGGCTGAGCCTGCCACGAAGCCGCCTACAGTGCCTATGGCTTTAGAGAAGGTGCCTATCTCCACATCGCATCTGCCATGAAGTTTGAAGTGATCGACGATTCCTCTGCCATGGGAACCCAGAACGCCTTCGCCATGAGCATCATCGACCATGGACATGGCCCCGTACTTCTCGCACAACTCAACAATCTTGTCCAGGTCTCCGATGTCTCCGTCCATGGAGAAGACGCCATCGGTGATGACCAGCACTCTGCCATCATTTGGTCCCTGCAGCAGTTCTTCGAGATGAGCCAGATCCTTGTGGCGGAAGACTTTAATTTTAGCACTCGAAAGACGAGCTCCATCGATGATAGAAGCGTGGTTAAGTTCATCTGAGAGGATGGTGTCGGTTTTTCCGACCAGAGACGGTATTACTGCCTGGTTTGCCAGGAAGCCTCCCTGCAGAGTCAAAGCGGCTTCAGCATGCTTGAACTTAGCCACTTCCTGATCCAGCTCTTCGTGAATGCTCTGGGTTCCTGCGATGGAACGCACAGCAGCGGGGCCTACTCCATACTTGTCGATAGCTGCCTTAGCGGCTTGCACTAAGCGGGGATGGTTAGCCAAACCAAGATAATTATTGGAACACATGTTTAAAACTTTCTTGCCTTCGATTTGCAACCAGGCACCCTGAGCAGATTCAATTGCTCGAATGTTGTTATAGAGCCCGCTTTCCTGCAAAGAAGCAAGAGCTTCATCGATGAAGAGCATCTTTTCGGACATGGTGCAACCCCCTTTGAGTAGTGGTATGATCTGTGTATCTGTGATATAATGGACAAAGTTCGACATCTCTGTATTCAGTTCCTGCAGGTTCAAGAGATGCGGATGACTCTGGCCAGGGGTGATTATCATGGAACCGATAGATCTGTTCGATACAGCATACATGGATGATATTAAGGGAGCTGGTATGCCATTGGCTGCCAGGATGCGACCAAAGAGCCTTGAAGACTTGGTCGGGCAAGAGGAGATCCTTGGTCCTGGCCGGCCATTGAGACGTGGGATAGAAAACGACCGCCTCACTTCCTTGCTACTCTTTGGTCCACCTGGATGTGGTAAAACGACCATAGCCACCATCATCGCAGGATCGACCAAGGCTCATTTCGAGCAGATCAGTGCGGTATCCAGCGGGGTAGCCGATATTAAGCGGATCATCAGTGAAGCCGGGGATCGCTTTCGGGTCTATCGTCGGCGCACAGTGCTCTTTATCGACGAAATACACCGTTTTAATAAATCACAACAGGATGCCCTGCTACCAGCCGTGGAAAATGGTACGATCATCCTGATAGGAGCGACCACTGCCAACCCCTTTTTCGAAATCAATGCTGCTTTGGTCAGCAGATCGCAGTTGGTAAGACTTAAGCCTCTCGATGACTCAGCCCTTAACAAAATAATCACTCGCGCTCTTAAGGACCAGGAAAACGGTTTTGGGAGTCTGCAGATTGAACTCACAGAGGAAGCCAGAGAACATCTGCTACGCAACTCTTCATATGATGCCCGAAATGCTTTAAACGGACTGGAAATAGCCGTCCTCAACACCCCGGCAAATACTGATGGGGTGATCCATATTGGCAGTATGGAGATGGAAGAGGCCATTCGTCAAAAAGTCTTGCGTTACGACAAAGATGGAGATCAACACTACGATATCATCTCCGCTTTCATCAAGTCGATGAGGGGTAGTGATCCCGATGCGGCAATATATTGGATGTCGCGCATGCTGGCGGCAGGGGAGGACCCGCGTTTTATTATGCGCAGGGTTATGATCTGCGCCAGTGAGGATGTTGGCACTGCAGATTCAATGGCTCTACAGGTAGCCGTCGCAGCGGCCCAGGCTTTGGAAATGATCGGCCTGCCCGAAGCACAGTTTGCTATCTCCCACGCAGTGATCTATGTTGCGACGGCTCCCAAGAGTAATGCGGTCAATAGAGCGATGTCCGGAGCTGCTGATATCGTCGCTCAGCAAAGAGGTTTCGGAGCTGTGCCACTGCATCTGCGGGATGCATCGTATAGGAGTGCAGTGAGACTCGGCCATGGCAAAGGATATCTCTACGCCCATGATTATCCTGGTAATTTTGTCCGGCAACAGTATCTCCCCGACGACCTATCAGAGGAACGGTTTTTCTTTCCCGGAGAAAATGGCGCGGAGAAACGCATAGCCCAACGCCTGGCTGCCTGGTGGCCGGATCGCTATGAGGAGAGTGAGTGAACTATCAGCGAGTTTAACACTCTTACTAAATCAGGGCGCTGTAAAGTACAGGTAGGTGCTTGCCGATTCTATGGCAGCGCCGCTGAAGTGTGTACTACAGAAGAAGCTGCGGATTTCCTGAATTTGATCAGAGGAGAACACCCGGAGATCAAGAACCATTGCTGGGCGTATCGTATTGGTCTGGGAGTTTCCCAGGTCAGCCGTTACTCCGATGGCGGAGAACCATCCCTCTCAGCGGGACCGCCAATATTACGCGCCATCGATCATCTGCAACTAACCAACACCATGGTTATCGTTACGCGTTATTTTGGTGAAAAACAAGGTGTGGGTGGCCTGATACGAGCTTTCCATCTGACCGCTACCACGGTGCTAGCGGAAGCGGGAGTGCGCAAGGAGATCATTTACACTCGAGTCTCGGCGATCTGCCGTTATGAGCAACTGAGTTTTATCCTCCATGAGTTGGAAAAAGTGCAGGCGAGAAATTTGCAACAGGAATATGGAGAAAATGTAACTATCCTTGCCGAGGTACAACCTCAGGAGGTTACCGGCCTAAAGCAACGCATCGCTGAGTGGACCAGGGGTGGAGTCGAGTTGATGGCAGAGCAAATCCTGTGACTAAAGGGGGAACCAGGGAACCTATGCGTATTCTCATGGCTCTGAGCGGAGGGGTGGATTCTTCCCTGGCAGCCGCTCTCCTGCAGGAAGAGGGACATGAGCTGGTAGGAGTGACCATTAGAGGCTGGAGCCCACCTGGTTTTTCCGAACAGAACATGCCCAAAAACTGTTGTTCTCAGGAGGCGGTGGAAGCAGCACGCAGCGTTTCTGCTCACCTTGGGATACCTTTTTATGTTCTTAATCTTTCTGCTGCTTTCTTCGCAGATGTTGTCCAGCCCTTCGTAAACGGTTACATGTCAGGAAGAACTCCGAATCCCTGTGTGCTGTGTAACCGCTTCATTCGCTTCGGCCATCTGTATCGCAAGGCCAGAGAACTCGAGTGCTCTGCTGTAGCGACCGGACACTATGCTTCCGTGGAGTTCGATGGTGATCGTTATCGTCTGTTTCGCAGCCTTGATCGTGGCAAGGATCAGAGTTATGTCCTCTATAGTGCTCAGCAGGAGGAGCTGGCGATGACCATCTATCCTTTAGGCAGGATGACGAAGAAGGATGTACGCGAAGCCGCTGTGTTGCGGGGATTGCCAAATGCCACGCGTATCGAAAGTCAGGATATCTGCTTCGTACCTGATGGGGATTACGCCGGTTTGATTAAGTCTCTGTCTTCTCATCAAGCCCGTTATACTCCCGGTCGAATAATCCATCACGACGGATCACTTCTGGGGGAACATAACGGGCTTGAGAACTATACCATAGGCCAAAGACGAGGCCTGGGCATCTCCTGGAAGGAACCCCTCTATGTCTTGGGTCTGGATGCTGGTACTAACACCGTAGTAGTAGGTGAAGCCGGGTATCTGTTTAGCAAGGAGTTAACCGCCACAGAGTTGAACTGGATTGCTTTCGCCGAACTAAATGAAGAGATTCAGGTGGCTGCCAAGATTCGTTACGGTGCCAATCCTGAGCCTGCGCTGCTCACACCTCTCGTAGGAGGAAACTGTCACCTGCTCTTCGAAAAACCTCAGAGAGCTGTGACACCGGGGCAGACAGTGGTCTTTTATCGGGGTGACGAACTCTTGGGCGGAGGTATAATTGTCTAGTATAAGGGGAGGTGAAATCATGCGTCTGTTTTACGCTCTCAATTTTTCTCCCCGGACCTGCTCCAGATTAATATCTCTACGCGACGAGTTGAAAATTGCGTCGTATCAGGGGAGTTTCACTCTGGATGACAATCTGCATTTGACGCTGGTCTTCCTGGGCGAATGCGATCAAAGAAAGACGGCGACAGCGATCAATCTTCTCGCTGAACTCGATTGCGCTGCTCAGACCATCTGCTTTGACCGCGTGGGTTGTTTCCGCCGGGCAGACGGAGATATCTGGTGGGCAGGGGTCAGGGAGAGTAAAGCCTTAAATGAACTCTACCGAGAGATGGTTAAGCAGCTTTCTCAAACCGGTTTCCAGGTAGAGAGCAGGCGTTATATGCCGCATATCACTCTGGGCAGGGAAATTATCTGCGCGATTCAACCACATGCAATCGATCCTTTTTACGAGCAGGTTACCAGTCTGGAGCTGATGAAATCGGAACGACGTCAGGGAGTGTTGACCTATACGCCTATTCACAGTAAACCTTTCTCCCTCGACTCGAACTTAGACTGCATTTAATAGATACAGTACGCTCCTCGGATATCCTCGTTCGTTATGGATGGTCTGAAGTATACCTGGCACTCAGTGAGAGAAACTCAGGTATATCAGCCAAAGCAATGTCGATAGCCATCTGCCAGAACTCGGATCGGGTCAGGTCAGCGCCAAGGAAGTGTTTAGCCAGGTCCTCTACATCCATGGATCCAGTGTTTCGCAGCAGTTCTATATAGCGATCTTCAAACTCCTCTGCCAGGGCTTCGGCGCTAGCGTATATTCCATTGGCGAAGAGAAAACCGAAGGTATAGGGGAAGTTGTAAAAAGGTACGCTGTGACCATGGAAATGGCCCTTGGAAAGCCAGAAAGTAGGGTGCCAGATGTCTAAAGCATCACAATATGCTTCTTTTTGTGCAGCCAGCATCATTTCATTAAGTTCACTTGCCGGGATTTGTCTCTGCTTACGAGCCTGATAAAAGTTGGTTTCAAAAATGAAGCGTGCATGGATGTTCATCATCATCGCTGCGGCATTGTTGATCTTTTCGTCAAGGAGTCTCAAGCGATGTAATTCATCTTCTGCTTGGGCTAAAGCTGCATTGCCGACGACGATCTCCGCGAAAGTAGAACCGGTTTCTGCGACTGCCATGCCGATCTCTCTGGCTAACAGAGGAAGCCCCTGCATAGCCCTGGAGTGGAAGGCATGTCCGAGTTCATGAGCAAGGGTGCCAACTCCATGACTGCTACCATCGAAGGTCATAAAAACCCGTTCCTCATCGATAGTCGGAAAACCTGTGCAATAAGCCCCGATGGCTTTGCCAGGTCTGTTTTCGGATTCAATCCATTTCTTGGCAAATGCTTCTGCGGCGTAAGTCGCCATTTTTGGGCTTAAGCGGCCAAACTGTCTAATGACGAACTCGGCAGCTTCATCAAGGGTATAGGTGTGATTGTCCCTGGCCAGGATCACAGGAGCATTGAAATCAGCCCAGCTGAGTTCGCTTAAGCCAAGAAGAGCTTTTTTACGTTGCAGATAGGATACCAGCTTTGCTTTATTCTCTGTAATGGTGGCCCACATAGCCTCCAGAGTAGCGGCCTGCATTCGATTCATCTGCAATGGTTCCTTCATAAAGTCGTCCCAGCCACGTAGTTTATAGACTGTCAAGCGATAACCAACCTGAGCATTCAGTTCTAAAGCTCCTATTTCGCTGTGGTCCTGCCAGGTGAACTCCCATGCTTTTAGTAATGAGTTTCGTACTATGGCATCAGCATCATTGAGACGATTCAAAGCCTGCCCGGCGGAAAGCTGACTGATTAGACCCTGAGAATCCTCGGAAGGGATATATATTCCAGCGACTAAGCGGTCGTAGAGGGTACTCCATTCGGCATATCCATTAACAGATAATGCATTAATAATCATCTCCTGTTCCAGAGGCAGGAGATCCTTAGCTTTTTGCCTTAACTCCTCCAGGTTGAATCTGAGATCTGCGAGAGCGGGTTGTGCCAGAAATGCAGACCAGGAATCCGGATCCACATCACTAAGCTTTTTGGCCAGTAGAACCAAAATATCATTCAAGCCAGCCCAAAGCAGATTCGTCTGCCCATATAACAGTAAAGCCTGACGATCTTCCGTATCCGCTGAGGTCAGACAGCCTATAAAAGCGGAACAGGTAACCATGCGGGTGGCTGTGATCTGCAGGTCATTTAGACAGAGAGTCAACAGGGAGATATCCTGGGGGTCGATCTTCTTCAAGCGGTGTAAGAGAGCAGGAAGCTCCTCAGCGAGAGTCTGTAGTTCAGAAGCCAACTCGGGAGAAGAACTGCCGCCCGTGAAAGCGGAGTCTAAACTCCATGTGGCAGAGTAGTTCGACATAGGATCTCATTCCTTTCAGGGTACATGACTGGAATTATCTGGCAATCGCAGGTAAAGTGCTTGAAGCGAAGGGCATGATCAGAACAGAAGCTTGCGCACCAAGTTCAGATATCGCATTGTCCAGGGCTGCCTGAACGCTGTTGAAAGGAGTAAGGAAAGTCTGCATAACGACTTCACGGGGCATTTCCGAGACCAGATATATGCGGGCTTCACGCAAAATCATTTCCATGGCTGCTGCTTTATGACCACCAAGGACGAATTCCCTGGAGATACGTTCTACCAGAGAGACTTGGCCAAGTGACTCCAACATCCATTCAGCAAATACCTCTTCACCAAACCCCTCGTGACAACTGCCAACAGTAATGATTATGCCTCCCTGCTTTACCGCAAGGCGAGCATTCTCCATAGCTTTATGGGTTTGGTAGAGGTTAGCATCTTTGGGTGCGCCTCCCTGGGAAGCGATAACGATGTCGGCCGGTCTGGCTAGTGGCGAGTAATAGATTGTATCGAGGATGGCGCATCCGGCACGGTGAGCAGCGATAGTGTCTCCGGCAACCGCGGCGATGATTTGCTTGTGTTCATCCAGAATCACGTTGACAATATAGTCCAGGGAGCAAAACTGCAATGCTTCCTCAAGGTCCGTACGTACAGGGTTACCGATGATCCTTCCGGCAGAAGCTTCCGGTAGGACCATTCGGCTGTGATTGTTTTGTATCGCTGCTCTGGTCGAAACACCAGGCATCAGAGCCTTAGCTCCTCCAGAATAACCGGCAAAGTAATGATATTCGATATTGCCAAGGGCGATTCGTTTGTCTGCTTCAGCAACGACTCTGGTGATCTCCACGGGTGTACCCAGTGATGTTTCCCCAAGATGGACGAAATCCTGAGGATCACTGTCTATACACTTGACCATCCGAAATATATCGTCGCCAACGAGAGCGATTTTTTCGGCTTCAGTATGCCTGCGATGTATCCCCAGAGCAAAAACAATGCAGACACACTCAGGCGAAACGCCTGCAGCCCACAGTTCTTCCAGGACAGAGGGCAGCACCAGATATGCTGGCAGTGGCCTGGAGATATCACTCGTGATGATGACAACTTTGTCACTAGGATCCAGGCATTCTCTTAATCTGGGAGCTCCAATCGGCTCGGCAAGGGCTCGACGCACTTCCTGATCCGGAACCGAAACAGCTTCCTGAGTCCGTGGCAGAAGCAGATCCACTTGATGTCCAGTGGGGACATCAACATAGGTCATGCCGGCACCATACGGCAGTTCAAATCTCATGCAAATCCTCCTGCTAAAAGTTGCGATGCGTTGTCTTACTCTTCATCGAAAGGTATAATAGTCGCGTCTTCTAAAACCTCGTAATCCTTATGAATACCATCAAGACTGCTGAACATGACCTTGAACTGCCTGCTGCTCGGTAGGCTCATGATCAGATGGCGATATGAAGTATAGCTACGGAAGACCCGCATTCCGGATCTTGTGGATGAGGAAACCAGACGAAAGAACGCATTACTATCGGGAATACCCAGTTGCGGAGAGAACTGCCGATGGGTTCGCAACAATTGCCTGCAGGCATTATCCCAGTGATTCTTGCCTTTTAGTTCAATGTACCAGGCATGGGTCATCTCCTGGTCTACGAGGAGGAAATCACATCTCTTCTCCGGATTTGCATTTCCCTGGTCGGTTCGATAAACTGTAAATGTGCGACCATCACTGTTCTCGCCACGGTATACAGCCAGACAGTTAGGATCATCATCCTGTAATATTAAGAAATCGAAATTTACCTTTTCAGGCCATAACTGATCGAGTTGGGTGATATGCTCACTCATGACAGGGGCCACGCCTTCCTACCACAAGTAGTTCCTCAAAGATATCAGCCAGGTATTCGGAAACATAGTCCAGGCGAGCGACATCGATGGAAGAAACCCTGGTATCCAGGATATCTATCAGTTTACCGTTACTGATAAGCATTCCACAGGTTTGATGCATTTGGAGATGCTGCATTTTGGGTATTATCTCCGCCACCTCATCGACAGCATCGGTTTCGGCTAAGGTGCCGGCATACAGGAGATTGCTGAGAGCGATAATTATGTAAGGGCTGTGGGTTGTCAGGAAGAGTTGACTTCCGGTGATATTCATGAACATGGCGAGTGCATTAACGAGTTCGCTTTGTCCTTTGGTAAATAAATGTGCTTCCGGTTCTTCGATGACGATGAAGCATTTGTCATGAGTGAAGGTAAGATAGAGCAGGATGTTGGAGATCCAGAGAAGCTCCTGCTGGCCAGAGGAAGTAAAGGCGATAGGTATTTCTTTGCCGACGCTTGTGGCGATATACTCATCACCTCCGATAGAGCGATACTCTCCCTTGAGTATTGCAGCTAACAGATCGCGCAGCTGAAATGCATCGAAGAACTGCTCCTGGTCCATCACGGATATGGCACCTTGTAAGCGCTCCCAGGACTCCCTGATGGTCCGAATGTAATCGAAGTATATCCTGGTGAGAGCATCGACAACATCGAAGCTTTCCCTTTCCCCAAATGATGCGCTGCTGAGAGTGCTCTGAGCCAGGTAACCGACGAAGAGTCTGCGGGACATCAATCCTCTACCTGCAGGGACATAGATCAGGTGAAAATCATCATAAAAGAGTTCCTGAGCGATTCTTTCCTCCAGTGCTTTAAAGTCAGACTGTCCTTCACCTGGTCTTATGCCATGCCTTATTAACCCCAGAGGCTGCGCGGCATCACCGGTGGCAGATTTGGCAGCTTCTGCGATAACACTGTCCATGCTCTCTTTAAGAACCGGACTAAAATGAATCTCCAGCTGACCGTCATCAGAAGTTTTTTGCAAAACAACCCAGTGCTCCGGTGAGTAATGATATGTTACCGTAAAAGCGGTGTATTGCTCGATCAACCCGTAAATGTTGAAAAACTTGCTTCGCAGACGTCGCCCCAGTGTGCGGTGAAAGGAGGTGACATCCTCGTATCCGACACGGGAACCCTGGGCTAACAGACCGGAAAACTCATTGCGAATGTCTCGACAATAATAGATAAGCTTGGCTAAGGTGCTCTTGCCTACGGATTGTTCACCAATGATGCAGACCAGGTTGCGAATAGGGAAGTTTTCAATCTCCCTGAGGGGACCAAAGTCCTGGATGGAGATACTGTGCTGCGGGGTATCCGGGATTTCCACCAAATCTTCCTCCTTGTATAGAGAAGTCTTCATTACATATGACTGCAAAGTCTAGGATGCGACTATTACAGAGATACCATCGGGAATGGTGACTATGGTGCCCTGGTTGTGGTTGAGCAATCTATCGGCAGCCTCAAGAGCTTCCCGGGGAGTTGCCGCTGGGATCATGTGCAGTTCCTCGACGAGTTCCGGGGGTAGTCCTGACAGATATACGACATGGCAATGGCTTAAGACTTTAGCGAAAACCTGCGACTGCCATTGATCAACTCTCGTCCTTTCCCTGGGAGTGGCTTCGATTTTCTGGCTTAATTGCCTGGGATCTCTCTCCTCGCGAAGGGTTTGGTAGAATTCAGGAGCGCCGCAACCATCCTCGGATTCTGCCACCATGATGATTACTCCTCCCTTTTTTACGACAGTCGCGGCCGCAGACATGCCTTTAACGGCCTGATATATGTTCTGATCCAACGGGTAACCACCATTAGAAACTATTACGATATCGCTGAAAGCAGGGGATATTTTGCTCTTTTCCATCAAATAGTCGCACCCCAGCTGGTGAGCTGCCTGAGGATCTCCCGCAACTGCATGAACAATCTCTTTAGCGCTGTTAATGATCACATTGCAAATAAAGGTGAGACCAGCTCTTTGCGCACCACAGGTCATATCCAGGTCTAACGGATTGCCTGCCAGGCTTCCGGCTCTGGCTTCAGGATGCCTTATGAAGTCGGCATTGTGGTTATAAAGGACAGTTTCTCGAGCGGCAATACCCGGCATTACGCTTTTACGACCTCCGGAAAAGCCAGCGAAGAAATGCGGTTCGATAAACCCCTCGGCTATGAGCAGATCTGCCTGCAGGGCAATGGTATTCAGCAACAAGCGCCCCCCGGAGGGTAGAAGACCGAGATCGCTCATAGGATCAAGATCACAATCATGAACATGGATGTGTTCATTATTGACTATTTCGTTACCGAATTTGGCAACCAGTTCGTCCCTTGTGGATTTACGGTGGCAGCCAGTGGCAATGAGAATGGTGATCTGAGCCTCAGGGTTCCCGACTCGGATTTCCTTAAGGAGCAATGGAGTCATTATCCTACTGGGTACTGGACGAGTATGGTCGCTGGAAATCAAGACAATATTGTCCTTTCCACCTGCCAGTTCCCGCAGAGGTAAGGTACCAACGGGGTGATTCATAGCCGAGTGCAGGATGTCAACTTGTCTATTTAAGGGAACATCATGTGGGAGATCAGGTGCATACTCGCCCCGGAAGCGTTCTGCGGGAATCTCAAAGGAAACATGGCTCCTCCCATAAGGCAGGATCTTCGTGATCATCAGTTTACCTCCAGATCATACAGTAACATGTCACAACCATTAGTATTTTTGTGCATACGGAAATGATTCTCTGGAAGCTCCGCTAAACCTTCTTTCAATGCCAACATTTAGGGTTTCATATACGATATTGGCGGTTGTCTTCTCACATATCCAGGAAGGAAAGGTGTTTGCAATGGAGCGAGTAGTAGGGATAGGTATCGATATTGTGGAAACAAAACGCATTGAAACTGTCTGGCGTAAGTATGGTTCGCGCTTTTTACATCGTTTGCTCTCGGAGGAGGAATTGGCTGCACTGATATCTGACCAACCCCTGTCAGCTACCCGTCTGGCAGGACGCTGGGCTGCTAAAGAAGCGGTGAGCAAGGCACTGGGGAGCGGGTTTAGGGGATTCGCCATGACGGATATCGGGATTTATAACGATTTGCATGGTATGCCATTTGCCCGCTTACATGGTGGCGCTGCGGATCTGGCTGTTTCCCTTGGCGTCAATAAAATCCTACTGTCTATAAGTCACGAGCAAAAGTACGCTGCCGCTCAGGCTCTGGTTATCGGTGTTGACGTTAAGGAGGAGTAAAAGACTATCCTGTCGTAATCTACCTAAAGATATCATCAGAAAAAGGAGAGGTCATCATGGGTAAACCGATAATTGGTGTGTCAGTGAACTTTTCATTTAATGAACGCATCTATTCTGTGGCTGAAACATACGTAGAATCCCTGAAGAAAGCCGGAGGTATACCAGTTTTACTGCCACACATCCCCGATGATGCAGAAACCCTGGCTGAGAAAATGGATGGATTGCTTATTTCCGGGGGGCCGGATCTCGATCCTGCCTACTACGGAGAAAACCCCTGGCCAAAGCTTGGCAGTATCTGCCCTGAGCGCGATGAAAGCGAAATAGCTCTCCTTAAAGCTTTCTTGAAAACTGGTAAACCGATACTTGGCATCTGTCGTGGAGAACAGGCACTCAACGTAGTTCTCGGCGGGACAATCTATCAGGATCTGGCTACTCAATATCCAGATGCAGGATTGATAAAGCATGCCCAGGAAGGTCCGCGATGGTACACAAGTCATCAGGCATCAATCGTCCCTGGATCCAGACTACACAGCATTTTTAGTGAACTGGATATCAGGGTCAACAGCTTCCATCATCAAGGTGTTAAGGATCTTGGCAAGGGTCTGGTGGTAGCAGCCCGAGCAGCCGATGGTGTTATTGAAGCCTATGAAATGCCAGACCATCGTTTTTGTGTTGGCGTTCAGTGGCATCCGGAATGTATGTTTGAACTGGCCTCCAGGTCTGATAAGCTGTTTTCTGCTCTGGTAGAGGCTTGTCGTGACTAGAAAGAGAGCCAGAGAGCTTGGTATTCCTTGTGGAGTAATGGATCCTGGTGAGTATAATGCCATAACCGATGTAGCCGGGGTCCGGGTCGGGCATGTTACACGCAGAGAAAGTGAAATCTGCAGTGGGGTTACGGCTATTCTGCCACATGGAGGTAACCTGTTTCAGGAAAAAGTAGTAGCTGCCGCTCATGTCCTCAATGGTTTCGGCAAAACCCTTGGTTTGGCACAGATCGGTGAACTCGGTCAACTGGAGACGCCGATTTTGCTGACGAGTACCCTGTCTGCACCCAAGGCAGCTGACGCCCTCATATCCTGGATGCTGGCTCTGGATGACACTATCACCTCGCTGAACCCTGTGGTGGGTGAGTGTAACGATAGCTTTCTTAATAATATCCGCCAAAGAGCAATAGATGAAACCGATGTCTTCATGGCCTTAGACTCGTCAACTGGTGGACATGTCAGCGAAGGGGCAGTAGGAGGAGGCAGCGGGATGACTGCCTTTGGTTATAAAGGAGGCATAGGCACCTCTTCTCGGGTTCTCCCTGGTGATCTGGGAGGCTTCACGGTGGGCATGCTGGTCATGGCAAACTTTGGAGGACCACAGGATCTGCTGATTGCAGGAGTCCCGGTAGGACGAATGCTTCAACAGTGTCACAATGAAGAGAATTCTTCAAACGCACGAAACGAAGTAAACTCAGGTGATGGTTCCATCATGATGATCATGGCTACCAATGCTCCTCTTTCCAGTCGGCAGTTGCTCCGACTGGCCAAACGAGCTCCTCTGGGCTTGGCTCGCACAGGTTCAACCGCCTCACACGGCAGTGGGGATTTTGT
>Ga0123353_10006245_pt1 | contig 15841 bp, 15 predicted proteins | sample TergutLab28metaG_3_FD_92763 | JGI IMG/M metagenome (GOLD analysis project Ga0123353, IMG submission 92763) | Labiotermes labralis P3 segment gut microbial communities from Petit-Saut dam, French Guiana - Lab288 P3 | ecosystem: Host-associated > Arthropoda: Insects > Digestive system > Gut ... | reverse complement strand
CCGGATATTAATATAGACAGTCTGCGTGTACTTGCAATTGACGACGAACCGAGTGTACTTACTTTCTTTGCCGAAACCGCAAAACAAATCGGTATTAAATGCGATACTGCGGCCAGCGGGAAAGAAGCGCTCGATCTTGTTGAAAAGAACGGTTTTTACAATATTTACTTTGTGGATTTGGTTATGCCGGAAATGAACGGCATCGAGTTTGCCCGCGTAATCAATAAGGACAACAGGGAAAATACGGTAATCGTCATGATCTCCTCGACTGACTGGAGTACCATACAGGAAGAAGCGCGGGAAGCAGGTATTTATGAATTCCTGCATAAGCCCCTCTTTATTTCCTCGGTTGCGGATTGCATTAACAAGTGTCTGGGTGTGTCTTCACAGGATGGCGGCGAGGAAGCGGCCCTTGATGAGGTTGACCTTAAGGGACACTGTGTGCTCCTGGCCGAAGATGTGGAGATAAACCAGGAAATAGTCCTTGCCCTGTTTGAATCAACAAATCTCCAGATTGACTGTGCCAATAACGGCGCCATTGCGGTAGAGATGTTCAGAAAGGATCCGTCGAAGTATGAATTGATACTTATGGATCTTCAAATGCCTGAAATGGACGGCTATGGGGCTACAAAAACCATAAGGGCACTGGATAACGAATGGGCAAAGGAAATACCCATTATAGCCATGACCGCCAATGTTTTCAGGGAAGACGTGGAAAGATGTCTCGCGGCAGGAATGAATGATCATATAGGGAAGCCGCTGGATTTCAGTGAGGTTTTGGCGATACTGGAAAAGTATCTGAAAAAACCTTTATAGAGGAAGCAATCAGAGAGTTCTGGCAAGGGCCAGCATCTCCAAATAGAAACGGCTCTCTATTGCTTCTCTTTCGACTCCCAGACTGTCAAGGAATTTTAAAAGCCGATCGCGGTTTTCTCTGACGCTGTCACCGGTGTCAGGCGTATCGTCATCCACAAGAATTTCCAGTTCAATAAACCAGCCGAGACTCTCTATCTCGCAAAGTTCCGCTTTAATATCTTCCCGGCTGAAAGCCCAGCCCCGCTTTACTTTTGATATGCCTTTTTTAAGACCGGCTGCCTGAAGGAATTCTTCAAATGCATTCTCGCTCTGGCCGGATGCAGGGATTACTTCAAATTCCTTTTCATTATTTATCTCCATTCCGTCCATTTTTTCTTTTGTTTTATATGTGGCAAGGCAGGTTGATTTTTCGCTTTTATCGGGAAAGGTGAGCTTTTCCCTGCGGAGACGGAACTGGGGGCCGGGAAACATTGGGCTGTTAACCAGGGTCCAGTAAGCATCCTTTTTTTCAAACTCCCAAAGAAAGTTTGCCTTCTTCTCAAGAAGATCTTTCATTGCCCCGTAATTTGCTATGTGGGCCTTTAATTCAAATTCCTTTGCCATTTTTACAGCATAGATCGGGTTTGGGCTTTTGAAAACCTCTCCCGGCGCCAATACCTGGCAGCTGTTTCAGGAAAATGGCAAAAGTAGCCGATAATAAACAGAATATGAAGATCCGAACAGGCATTTTCTGCTTTTTAATAGGGGTATTCTCTTTTTCCGGCGGACTTTTTGGTGAAGAAAAGGTACATACCGTCAGGAGGGGAGATACTTTTTATTCAATTGCGCAGAGCCTGGGTGTAAAAGTCGAAGATCTTATGAAACATAACGGGATTACGGATCCCGCAAGGCTTCAGGTAGGCCAGCGGCTGCAGGTACCGCCTTTACCGGGACAGGCAGCCTTACCTGCATCGGTACCGGCAAATTACCGGGTTGTCAGGGGAGATACCCTTTACAGCATAGCCCGGAAATTTTCGGTAACTGTAGCTGCAATCCAGGAAGCAAATAACCTTACTGCGGCCTACGTTCTTCGGGTTGGTGATAATTTAAAACTGCCTTCAGGAGCAAAGGCCCCTGTCTCGCAGGCTCCGGCTGCCAGTACAGCGGCTGCAAATGCGCCATCAACGGCAGGAAGCGCAGCTGCCTCTGCAGTAAGCTGGCCGGTTGCCGTCCGCGAGCTCGCCTACATGACAGGGAAATTAAGTGGTGTTGTTATTACCGGAACAAGAACCGAACCGGTTAAAAGCCTTACCTATGGAACAGTGATTTCCGCAGGACCTTACCGCGGATTCGGCAGAGTGGTTATTGTCCAGGTAGAAGGTTCTTATTTATATGTTTACGGCGGTTGTGAAAATTTATCGGTTAAAGAGGGCGACAAGGTCGGCCCCGGTACCGAACTTGGATATCTGGGAATTGATGCGGTTTCAAACAAGCCCCAGTTGTTTTTTATGGTTTACAGGAGCAATGTCCCGATAGACCCGGCAATAGCTCCAAGAGCATAGGAAAAAAATGCAGGATAAAGCAGTTAACATTTTGGGCGGCGAGGAATTAACCTACTTCGCCTTTGACGGGGCCAAATCAATTTGGCCTTCAAAAAAAATCCAGAGCCGTAAAGGCCAGCGAAGTTCCAGAAAATCCAGAAATTTCAGGGAATCCGATCCGCTTGCGTATTACTTCAGGCAAATTTCCAGGTTTCCCCTCCTGACCATTCAGGAAGAACAGTCAATCGGAGAGAAGATAATCAAGGTGAGGCAGCAGATTAAGGAAATTGATACCGGGGAAACTGCCAGTCAGTTTCAGCTTAAGGCCCTTAATGATTCCCTTCTTCATTGTAAAAACCAGATGATAAATTCCAATCTGCGTCTGGTGGTTTCCATTGCAAAGAATTATCAGCACCGCGGACTTTCGCTGCTGGATCTGATAGACGAGGGGAACATAGGCCTTATAGAAGCGGTTGAACGTTTTGACTATAAACGCGGCTGCAGGTTTTCTACCTACGGAACCTGGTGGATACGTCAGGCCATCATTAAAAGCATTGCCGATAAGGGCAGGGTGATACGTATCCCCATTCATATGCTCAACACGATAAAGAAATGTTACTTCACCGCAAAACAGCTCACCCAGGATCTGGGAAGGGATCCCAGCAGCGAAGAACTTTCCAAATACATGGGACTGTCCATTTCCAAAGTAAAGGAAATTGTAAAATACTCCCAGGAAACTACGAGTCTAGATACAATTGTCGATGATGAAAACTCTACCTGCCTGGGAGACCTTGTCAGGGACGATTCATTGCTTGAACCGTTTGAAGCAGTTTTTTCCCTTATTATTCAGGAAACCATGGGAGATATTCTTTCCAACCTTTCGGAAAGGGAAATGAAAATTATGCAGCTTCGTTTCGGTCTTGACGGTGAGCCTCCTATGACTCTTGAGGAAACCGGCAAACTCCTGGGAATAACCAGGGAACGTGTGAGGCAGATTCAGGAAAGAGCGGCAAATAAATTAAAAGCTTACCAGGAACTTCACGAGCTTACCAATCTCGCATGATGGGGTACGAGTAACCTTTTCCTGTTTATTTTAAAATACCTATCAGGAATGACGAGAACCACGGAATATAGGTTACAAGCAGCACTACCACCAGCCTTACAGCCAGGAAGGGCAGCACATAAACGCAAATTTCCGCAAATGGTTTCTTGAAGCGGTAACTCGCAAGAAAAAGATTAATTCCAACAGGCGGGGTCAGGTAACCTGCTTCAAGGTTTACAAGGAAAATGATCCCGAGGTGAACGGCATCTATTCCGTAGACCTGCGCCAGCGGAACTACCAGGGGAAGTACCACCAGAATCGCGGAAAAGATATCCATGAAAAAGCCGATAAAGATCAGGGTCAGGTTTAAAAACAGAAGGAAAAGGTATTTTGATTCAACGGCATCCCGCATCCAGTAGGCAAAAGTTTCCGGTACCTGGGAATCGACTACCGCATAGGAAAGAGCTTTGGCCATGGCAAGAATGGCAAGGATGCCGCCAATTATGGGAACTGCCTTTGTAAATACATGTGGAACATCTTTTAATTTAATGTCTTTTTTTATGAGTACTTCGGCGATGAAGACATAAAACACCGACACTGCGCTTATCTCTACCAGAGTCAGTATGCCGGAAAAATATCCTCCTATAAGAATTACAGGCAGAAGGATTTCAAGAATTGAGCTTTTGACCGCTCTGGCAGCCTGCTTCGGCTTGAATGGTTCAACCGGTATTTTTACTTTTCTTGTTGAGATCATCCCGTAGATTATCATTGCCAGTACCAGGATGATTCCCGGAATTATCGCTCCCAGGAAAAAGTCAATTATATTGTAATTAACCGTTTCTCCCATAAAAAACAGTATGCTGTTTATGGTTGTTGCCACGAGTATTATCGGGAGGCTTGGAGGGAAGAGTATGCCGATTCCTCCGGCGGAAGTAAGGAGGCCGACGGAAAACTTTTCGGGGTATCCCTTTTCGCCGTTTGTACCGCCGCCTTTCTGCAGTATTACAAGGAGTATGCCGCCCAGGGCAAGAATGGTTACTCCTGAACCACCGGTAAAAGAGGTAAAAAACGCGCAGATTATTACGGTGGCAATTATTGTTCCCCCGGGCAGCCAGCCAAAGAGACCGCGGAAAGCCGCGACCAGTCTTTCTCCGGCCTTGCTTTCGGAAAGGAAGAAGCCCGTAAGGGTAAAAAGAGGAATGGCAATAATGTCTGAATCCGTAAGAGCTGAATAAATCTGGATGGGAGTCGCGTCAGGCTCACTGCCTGCTGCCTGAAGCATCACCATGGCAATACAGCCTATTATTACAAAAATGGGAGTGCCGGCAATACCTACCAGTATAAGAATAAGGATAAGCGGCGTTTTCATGAAAAAAGCCATATCGTAAAGCGAATTTACCCAGGAGAAAAAAGGTTCCGGCGGATCAAAGCCCCAGATTATTTTTGTAATTGCAGGCAATGCCGCAATGCATCCCAGAAGCAGCACCAGTACCGGAAGCAGGTAATGCCGGAATTGTTTTTTTGTTCCTTCACCTGTTTCTGCTGCATCATTAAAGAGAATTGCGGCAAAGCGGATGGCAATTATTCCAAATGCTATGGGCATGATTAGGGCAAAAAATCTGTCGGAGAATATGCCCAGCGCCCTTCCTGAAAAACTGTATTTTAAAAAGGAAACCGAGTTCCAAAAAAGCACTGTTGCCGTAAAGGTTGAAATTGAACCTGCCAGGCAAAATAAAAAATATTTTATTTTTTTGTTTTTAAGATACTGTATTACGGCTATGGCAATGTGATCCCTTGCCCTTGTTGTGAGCATGGCAGCGAGGAGGCTTGAAACCATGAACAGGCGGATCATAAAAAAACGGGTATGGGGAATGACAATGCCTAAAGGTCTTAAAAGGGCTTCCGCTGCGGGCAGCAGGGCCATTAATGCCAGGGCAGTATAGCAGAGACCTTTTTCAACAGGATCCATTAATTTGGAAAATTTTTCCATTCCCGCTTATTGTCCTTTTCTGAATTTTTCCAGTACTTCGTTTATTCTGCGGTAAAGGTCGTTGTCATAGGTGGTTCCCAACAGCGTCGGGGTTACCCTTTCCACATCGCTAAACCAAAGCTGTTCCTGGGCGGGGGTGGGCCTATTAACCTTGAGGCCTTCCCTGGTCATGGTCTGTACGGCGTCGCTTACGGTTTTCTGCATGGATTCGTCAAGAGTCTGCGCAATTTGTCTTGTTACCCTTAAAAGTTCGCCCTGATATCTGGGATTCAGTTCACCGATCCTGCGCCAGGTAAGCTGGTTCATTACAATTCCGCCCAGTACGGGCGCTATGTTAATTGAACACATGTTTCCCACTATTTTGTGAAGCTGGTAAGCGGCAATGCCGGCAGGATTGTTATATATGGCAGCTACGCCGCCCGAGGGAAGGGCCAGTTTTTGGCCAACATCCTGCCAGTCAGCTTCCACTACCTGGTAACCCATGGTTTTAAAAGCGGTGTTCATGTTTTCGGCTTCGGGGTTGGAGGCAATTCTCATTCTCTTTAAATCGTCCGGAGTAAAAACAGGTTCTTTTGAAAAAATGTTTACAAAGCCGGCTTTGGACCAGGCCAATATAAAATAATCCCCTGCGTTAAGCCGTCTTTCAAGAACAGGCTGAAGCTCCTTCATTACTTCATCAAGTTCCCTTTCGTTACGGATAAGGAAGGGAGCGCTCATGGTAATTATGCCCGGGTCAATCTCGCTCAGGCCGAAGGAAGTATATACAGCTGCCTGAAGGGAATTGCTTGACAGGGAAAGATGCATCTTTGATTCGGTCCCTTCGAGGCCTCCGTGAATTATCCGGAGCCTGACCTGGCCGTTTGTAACTCTGCTCCACTCGGCTGCAATCCTGTCCAGTGTTCTTCCCCACAGTGATTCCCTCGGAAGGGGAGATCCAAGTTTTACTTCAAGTTCCTGGCCCCTTGCGCCGCGCTGGGCGAAAAGATTTCCCGTCACAAGCATCAGCGCCGCCGTAAAGACAAGGAACAATATTATTTTGCGCATAACCCACCCCTGGTTTTTGTTTTGACTTTTCACCAATTGTTCATGTCATCATAGGACAAATGGGAAAAATATTCGTAAGCATTTTCCAGCATAAACCTGGCCTTCCTTTGGGAAATTATGTTTACGAGTCTGTTTGAAGGATCGTCATCCGGATCTATTGCCAGTGCTTTTTGCAAAAGCTCTTTAAAAGTATCGTAATCCTGGGCCGGTACACTTATTGCCGAGGCATACGCAACATATGGCCCGGCAGACAGACCTTTGGTTTTTTCAAGAGAGCGCCTGTAGTGTATTTCTGCTTTTGCCTTGTCTCCGCCGAGACTTTCCGGCAGCGAGGCGTAAAACAGTATGTAAAAATCGTCGATGGCGCCATTGTTAAAATCAGGCTCCAGTTCGTAGGCCCTGGCGATCATGGCGCCCCATTTCGGGATATTTGAGCCCAGGTCAAAATCAAAAATATCAATGGAATAGGCGGCAAGTCCTCCGGCCACCGTCCAGTAGAGCAGGGCTACGTCATCCTTTTTGCATTTTTTAAGCAGGGCGTCCAGGCTTCCGTCTTCAACTTTAGCATCGCAGAAGCCTTTATGCTTTTTCTCAAGGGCGGAAAGAAGCAGGTTATATCCCCGCAAATAAAGTTTCTTTGCCCTGTCCAGACCTGCTATACGTTCCTCGAAGTAATCAATGGAATCCAGCATTTCCGCCGGTCCCTGTACAAAGGCGTTGGCATACATCACAAAGAGGGAACCCGTTGTAAGAAGCAGCCCCTGATGATCCGGGTTCTGGGCAAGCAGAGCCTCGTACATCTTGATGGCGAAGGGAAGGGCGTCTCCCACCAGTTCGGGATCAGAATCCCCGGTGAATACATCTGCGCTCCCCGAACCAGTGAGGGCATTGGATACCGCGTTTATGGCCATTTTACTGATGGAACAGGAGGCCAAAAGGAGGCATATTAATACCAAAATAAGCCAATTTTTTGTTTTCATACTTATCCGTTTAATAATATTCCAATGACCTGCCTGTGTCAAACCGTTATACTATACACCGCCAATGCAACGCATAAGGATCTCCATGCAGAGAATGGCATCATCTTCCGCCCTGTGGGCGTTTTGTGTGCTTAATTCCAGCGCAGCTGCCAGGTTTTGCAGGGAATAACTCCTTAGTCCCGGGAATAATTCTCTTGAAAGGACAAGGGTATCCGCTATGCGGTTGTCCAGGCCGGTGTTTAAATTTTTGTTTATGAAGCCGCAGTCGAAAGGTGCATTGTGGGCAGAGAGAACTGCGCCTTTTATAAAATGGAGAAAATCCGGTAAGACCTCGTTCAAAGAGGGTTTTCCCGCAAGCATGTCGTCATTAATATTGTTTACTCTGGTCGCTTCAGCCGGCATGGGTATACCCGGATTAATTAATGTGGAAAAACGGGCAATAATTCCCCTGTTATCGAATTTTACCGCAGCGATTTCAACAATTTTGTCCGCGCGGGAATCGAGGCCTGTGGTTTCAACGTCGAATGCGACGAAAATATTGCCTTCGGCAAAAGCCTTTTTAATCCAATCAATTGGCAACGAGTGTTATTTCCTCTCCTGCCGCAACGATTAGCCTGTTTGGTCCCTTGAATGCTTCAGCACGTTCACGGTCAAATAATTCACCGGGTTTAAGGTGAATGGGGATATTATGTTTTGCGTCTATGAGTTTGGCACATTCGGCAGCTTCTTCCAGATCCATATTATAAAAACCGTCGCAGGGAAACAACGCATAATCCAGCTTCTTTGCCGCAAATGATTCCATTGCTTTTGTCCTTGATGTGTCTCCGCTGAAGTAAATTTTTATGCCGTCAATTGTGACAATATAGCCTACGCACAATTTGGGGTCATGATTTTTATTGTTGGCTTCTACCGCTTCTATTGTGATGTCACCGACATTAATGGTATTGTACTTTCCGCCTTCCAGAGCTTCTGCATTTGTAATGATCCTGCATCCCGGTTTCCGGGTAATAAGTTTAATTTGATTGTGATCATCATGTTGATGGGTGATTAGAATCATATCGGCAGGTTTGTCATAGCCTTTTCCGGCATAAGGATCAAAATATATAATCCTCCCGTCGGCTGCCGTCAGTCTCAGGCTTCCATGGCCCTGATATAAAAGTTTTGTTGCCATTTTCCTCTCCTATAATATTTAGTTTAATTGTTTTTTCTATCACGCTTACATTATCAGGTAATAAAGGTTTTTTTCAAGCAGCACATGACTGTAAAAGTAAATGCTGCCTGGTTTTTTCGTTCTCTTATTCCCCAATAACCCGCCGTAAGTCCTTTTCTATGGCATCAAGTTTCTTCCTTACTTCGGCTCTTGCCCCCGCAAGCCCGCCATCACCTGGCATTGCAAAACAGCTCGCATAAAACTTTATTTTGGGCTCTGTGCCGCTGGGCCTGGCGCTGACTACTGTTCCGTCTTTCAGGAAAAATTGAAGCACATCGCTCGGTGTAAGTCCGTCCGCTCCGTTTTTAAGATCCCTTATTCGTTCTATCTCAATGCCGCCCAGGGTCTTCGGAGGATTCTTGCGGTATTCTTCCATAATGCCTGACATGATTGCCGGGCCTTCGGGACCTTTGAAGTATTTGGAAACTCCTGTTTCTTCCCAGTAGCCGAAAAGTTCGTAGAGGTCGTTCAGCCTGTCCAGAAGACTTTTTCCCTTGCTTCTCCAGTAGAGGGTCATTTCCGCAGTCATTGCCGCAGCGGAGATACCATCCTTGTCCCTGACCTCGCTTCCTATAAGATAGCCGTAGCTTTCCTCGGTACAGAATACAATGGTTGCGGATTTATCTTTTTCACAGCGGGCGATCAAGTCGGCCATCCATTTAAAACCGGTAAGGGCTTCAAAGCATTTTGCTCCGTAATATTCTGCGACGCGCTTCTGCATGCCTGTGGTTACAATGGAATTTGACATTGCGGGATTTGGGGGCATTTTTCCGGTTTCCTTAAGGGAAAGGAAGATATAATCTGCCAGCAGCACTCCCATTTGGTTTCCTGTTATAAGTGCATACTGCAAGTCCTGCTCAGATTTTGAGCCTGATATAAATTCCGGTACCGCTATACCGAAGCGGTCGGCATCGGGATCCGTAGCCATGACCACGTCGGCTTTTTCTTTTTTTCCAAGTTTAATTGCCATGTCAAGCGCGGCAGCTTCCTCCGGGTTCGGGAAAGCTACTGTGGGGAAGTCTCCGTTTCCCTCCCGCTGTTCCGGCACGGTTATAACTTTAAGGCCAAGGCTCCCGAGTACGCTTTCCACATGGAAAGCTCCGGTGCCGTGAAGGGGAGTGTAGACGATTTTTACATCTCCGGCCTTCTCTTTGATAAGAGCCGGCCTGAAAAGGCGGTTCTTTACCATGTTCTGGAAAGGCTCATCTACTTCCTTGTCGATGATCACCAAAAGCCCCTTTGCCAGGGCTTCTTCGCGGCTCATTTCCATTATCTCGGTAACAGCGTTGACTTCGGCAATAATTCCCTTGTCGTGCGGAGGGATTACCTGACTGCCGCCTGTCCAGTAGGCCTTGTAGCCGTTGTACTGCGGCGGATTGTGGCTGGCAGTGACGACTATGCCTGTATCGCACTTTAAATGGCGTATTGCAAAAGAAAGTTCCGGCGTGGGTCTCATGCCCGAAAAGAGCCAGGTTCTGATTCCATTGGCCGCAAATATCAGCGCTGCCGCTTCGGCAAACTCTATGGAATAATGACGGCTGTCAAAAGCAATTGCGGCTGAAAGTTCTCCCGGTTTTTTTGCCCTGTCGGGAAAAGCTTTTCGGAGGTAAGTGGCCAGTCCCTGGGTGGCGCTTTTTACCACCAGGGTATTCATGCGGTTATAACCGCCGCCTATAATACCCCGCAATCCTCCGGTGCCAAATTCCAGGTTCTGATAGAAACGGTCTGCCAATTCCTTATTGTCTCCGGCAGCCAGAAGATCTTCCACCTCTTTCCTGAAATGATCATCCTTCTCTTTGGCAATATAATCTTTGGCTCTTTTAATAATTGCTTCGGTATCCATGAATACTCCTTATTTAGTATTAGTGTAGCAAATAAATCAGGATTCCGCTACTTGTAATAAAAATAAAATTCTGTATTATTAGCTTATTGAGAGCTTTAATGTTGTTTGTGGAGGTTATATGACTTTTTCCGATATAATAGGCCAGGGTGGGTTTTTGGCCGTGTTTGGTATGGGAATTGTGGTAGGTTATTTGTTCAGTATGGTTTTTGGACCTGTTGCCAAAGAGAGGGCAAGCGCAGCAGGCAGGGATGTGAATGCGCCAGCTTTGGCTTCGGCAGAATCAATTCCTCAGCCTGTCAATGCTGGTGAGAATAAAAACGTAGTTGCGGCAATTACTGCTGCGGTAAATGAATACCGAAAAAATAATAATTAAAGGAAGAATTTATGCCTAAAGTTAAACTTTGCGATTTGGTTCTGAGAGACGCTCATCAGTCACTGTTTGCAACCAGAATGGTTACATCCGACATGCTTCCTGTCTGTGATAAACTGGACAAGGTAGGTTTTTTTGCACTGGAAGCCTGGGGCGGCGCCACTTTTGATTCCTGCATCCGCTTCCTGAATGAAGATCCGTGGGAGAGGCTTAAAAAACTCAAAGCTGCTCTTCCAAATACCAAAATCATGATGCTTCTGCGCGGTCAGAATCTTCTCGGCTACAGACATTACGCCGATGATGTTGTTGCCAAATTTGTTGAATATGCGGCCAAAGACGGAGTAGATGTTTTCCGTATTTTTGACGCGGTGAATGATCCGCGGAACTTCGAAGCTGCCATCAGCGCGGCAAAGAAAACCGGTAAACATATTCAGGCCACCATCTCCTATGCCGTAACTCCTTTTCATACCATAGAAAAGTATGCGGAGTTCGCAAAGCAGCTTGTAAAAATCGGTACAGACTCCATTTGCATAAAGGATATGGCGGGCCTCCTCAAGCCATACGATGGTTATGATCTGGTTAAAGCAATCAAGAAGGTTACGGATCTTCCTGTGCATGTTCATACACATGCTACGACAGGTATGTCTGTTGCCACTCTGGTCAAGAGCGCAGAAGCGGGCGCCGATATCCTTGATACCACTATTTCTTCCATGTCCATGGGTACAAGTCACAGTCCCACAGAAACCCTTGTTGAAATTCTGAAGGGAACCCAGTATGACACAGGTCTTGATATAGGCCTGCTCCTGGAAATAGCCGCCTATTTCCGCGAAATAAGAAAAAATTACAAGAAGTTCGAATCCAGTTTCGTCGGCGCCGACACCAGGATACTTGTTTCCCAGGTACCGGGCGGCATGCTCAGTAACCTCGAAAGCCAGCTTAAGGAACAGGGAGCTTCCAATAAAATTGATGATGTACTAAAAGAAATCGCTGTTGTTCAGAAGGACGCCGGTTATCCGCCGCTGGTAACTCCAACCAGTCAGATAGTCGGAACCCAGGCTGTATTTAATGTTCTCTTTGGCCCCTACAACAAACTTACAGGAGAGTTTCAGGATCTCATGGCCGGCAGGTACGGCGCATGCCCGGCTCCCAAAAATCAGAATGTGGTCAAGAAGGCGCTTGAAGCCCTCAAGGTGGAGAAAGAAATTACCCACCGTCCCGCTGATGATATTCCGGCCGAATATAACAAACTGGAAGAAGAAACCAAAAAACTTCTTGGAACAAGTACGGTTTCCGTTGAAGACGTGCTGACCCTGGCAATGTTCCCCAAAGTAGCGCCGGATTTCTTTAAGACCCGTTCCAAAGGACCGGTGGTCTTCAAGCCCGAGAGCGAAACTCCTGTTTCTGTTCCGGCTGCTGCTCCTGCTCCGGCTGCAGCGCCTGCTGCAGGTCCAATGCAGTACAGTGTTAACGTTGATGGAGTAAATTACAATGTAGTGGTTGCTACTGCCGGAACCATGGCTATTTCAGCGGCTCCTGCCCAGCAGGTATCAAAACCCGCTTCACCAGTCAATATTCCGAGGCCGGCTATGCCGGCGTCTGGAGGCGGCGCGGCAGGCAGTACAACGATTGTTGCTCCTGTAGCCGGAACAGTTCTGCGTTTTATGGTAAATGAAGGCGCCGACGTAAAACCAGGCGAAACAGTCTTGATCATGGAATCCATGAAAATGGAACTGGAAATTAAATCCGCTTCCAGCGGTAAGATACATTTCCTTGTGGCTGCCGGCTCGCAAGCCGCTGCCCAACAACCTATTGCCCAGGTTGGCGGCGGAGCTGCCGCTGCCCAGCCTGCACCGGTACATGCTCCTGCGGCTGCTCCTGTCGCGGCGCCCAGGCAAGCTCCGGTCGCTGCACCGGCAGCAGCTCCTGTTGCCGCTCCAAGAGCTGCTCCGGCAGTACCAACTGCGGCTCCCGCAGCCGCACCTGCTTCCGGACGCGCTACAATTGTCGCCCCTGTGGCCGGAACACTGCTCCGTTATGCGGTAAGCGAAGGCGCTGCAGTAAAGGCAGGTGACACTGTTCTTATAATGGAATCCATGAAAATGGAGCTGGAGATAAAAACCAGTACGGCAGGGAAGATTCATTTCCTTGTGGCAGCTGCTTCCCCGGTAGCGTCCCAGCAGCCTATTGCGGAAATTGGATAAGTTTTAAATGCTGCCCGGCACATGTAAGAAAATTCTGATTTTACTTGTGCTGGGCTTTTTACTGCCCCGGTTTGTCCTTTTTGCCCAAAACAATACAGGTAATTTACCCAGGCGTCAGGGAGATAACCTGACCCTCAAAGTTGCGGTCATGGGCCCCGGCGATGAACTTTACTTTTGGTGGGGTCATATAGGCCTTATAGCAGAAGACAACAGAACCGGCCAGTCCAGATTTTACGATTGGGGTGTCTTTTCTTTTGATAATGAAAACTTTTTTTTGAATTTTGCTTTCGGACGGCTTATCTATACCTGCACGGTTACACGTGCTGAATACAACTACAATTCATATATCCAGAGAAACCGCAGCATAACCCTTTATACGCTGGATCTGGATGCAGAGGCGAAAGAAGCGGTTTTACATTTTGCCGAGACAAATATGCTTCCTGAAAACCGTGATTATTCTTACCATCATTTTGATGATAACTGCGCTACGAGGATAAGGGATATTGTTGATCTTGCCATAAATGGTCAATTCAAAGCGAAGTATGGCAATGAGTCCGGGCGTTATACCTTCAGGCAGCATGTCAGGCGCCATACCTGGTTTAATCCCTTTTTCGACTGGATACTCTGTTTCTGGATGGGCCAGAGAATCGACGTGCCAATTACAGTTTGGGATGAAATGTTCCTCCCTTCGGAGATAGGCCGCAATATAAAAGATTTCAGTTACATCGCTGCCGACGGGAAAGAACGGCCCCTTGTGCGCTCTATAGAGGTTCTTAACGTATCCAAAAACCGGCCGGCCGTTCTGGAAGCTCCGCGCCGTCAATGGCCCACGCAGCTTTTGGTCAGCTTTATATTTTCTTCCCTCTTTTTTGCTTTTTATTTCTTCCGTGGAGACAGAAAGAGTTTCAGAATTACAATAGGGATCACCCAAAGCCTTTTGGGCTTATTCTTCGGTTTTGCCGGAAGCCTGCTTTTTTTTCTGATGTTTTTTACAAATCACGATTATACCTTCGATAACATAAATCTTCTTTTTGTGAACCCTCTTTTTCTGGCATTGATTCCACTGGGTATAATCCATGCATTCACCGGAAATGAAAAGAAGCGCGGCGTTTCGCTAAAACTTATTCGCTATTTCTGGATCTATGTCCTCTTTGCCGGCCTTTTAACAATGCTGCTTAAACTTTTTCCTCCCTTCTATCAGCAAAACCAGGTTGACCAGGCGCTGGTGTTACCTATAGCGCTGGCAATGGCGGTTTTGTTTTATAGGTTGGAGAAAAAGTAGTAGTTAATAGCGCAGAAGAATATTAATGATCTCAATGAAACGTTTGAGTGTGAATGGGCTACCCCTGCGGCTGGCGGCCGGGGTGGCTTTACTCACGTACATCTTGTAAACCGCTTTCGCGGTCAACCTGTAAATTGCATTTTCTTCACACCCCGATCCGAGCGCAGGGGTAGCCCATTCACAATCGGGTGTTTTCTTTGTGATATTTAATGAACTTTCCACTTTACGTCCTTTCACGGGGAACCGAAGGTACGGATTTAAGGCGTATTAGTCTGTTCCAAAACCTATCTTTTTGGTTTTTGGCGGTTTCTCAACGAGGTTGTTGAGAGCGATGATAATTTGATTAATTGTTTTATCTTGTTTCGATATTTTATAATCAGTATTTTCCATGTGAAGCATGAGAAGTTTTCGAAGTTCTGCAATCTGATTACTTTTATCACTTTTTGAGAGTGCGTAGTGACGCATTTGAATAAAAACACGCATGATTTGTATGTTAGTTTCTATGGCTTTACCTGTATTTAGGACACTTGATAACATCAAAATGCCATGTTCCGTAAATGCAAAGGGTTTGTATTTTCTTGTATCTCTGCCAAAGATCACAAATTGTGATCTTTGATTTTTCCATTCTTTCTGAATACGTTGTTTAGCGTAAATTTTCCGTCGGGACTTTGCGCTGTTTAGCGTAAGCTATTATTCCTCATTCCTCATTCCTCATTCCTCTGTGCCTCTGTGAGCTCAGTGAGAGGATCCTCTTCTGTTCGTGGTTGTTAGTGTGGTTCGTGGTAAAAATTCTTTTCGCTTATACCTGATATTCGTTATTTATTATTTCTTCCCATTCCTCATTTCTCATTCCTAATTTCTAATTCCTCATTTCTCATTCCCCTATCCTTTGCCAGCCGCTTTCAATAAACTGTGTAATGGTCTGCTGGAAGGAACCAAAACCAATGAATTCATTAGGCTCAAGTCCATCCGGTTCATAGGCGCGTCTGAAATCCTTTATTTCCGAGAGACGCTTCACAAGATCCAAATCTGCGGCTTCACTCAGCTTTTCTTTTTGAGATGAGTTTTGATTTTCAAGATCATCAACCAGATTCGGACTGATTGAGAAAATCCCACGTAAACCTGCGAGCTTCTCGATTTGATGGGCTCCCCTCATGCCGGAAGGCAGCAATACGGCGGAATATTTCTTTTTCTCAAATATCTCTGCAGCTTTTTTGGCTACCAAAACTCCGGCATTGGGAATAATTGTACATAGCTCGCTCTTTCCCATATCTCTTGCGGCGAACATGAGATAATCTTCCAGGCGGCCAATCATGATTACAGCGTTACAGAGTCCGCCTTTGGTTCCCGATGAAAGGGCTTTGGCGTTTGCCCTTTCACAGGCTTCTGCTATGGCAATGACCTGGGCCAAAGTAAAACTTACCGTAGCGGTTACTGCTATTCCCTCCGCCATACAGGTTTCCATTGCTTCAAGCCCGGCGCGGGACATGGGAAATTTGACACTGATATTGGAAGCATACCGGCTAATCTCTATAGCTTCCTT
>Ga0123353_10006244_pt1 | contig 15843 bp, 10 predicted proteins | sample TergutLab28metaG_3_FD_92763 | JGI IMG/M metagenome (GOLD analysis project Ga0123353, IMG submission 92763) | Labiotermes labralis P3 segment gut microbial communities from Petit-Saut dam, French Guiana - Lab288 P3 | ecosystem: Host-associated > Arthropoda: Insects > Digestive system > Gut ... | reverse complement strand
GAATGTAGTGTAGAAGTGCAGCGTTGTTGATTGCGGTGTGGAAGTGCAGCGTTATTGATTAGAGTGTGGAAGTGCAGCGTTGTTGACAGGAGTTGGAAGTGAATCGTTATTGAATGGAGTATGGAAGTGCAGCGTTGTTGATAGGAGTGTGGAAATGCAGCGTTTTTGAGTGGAATGTGGAAGTGCAGCGTTGTTGAATGGGGTGTGGAAGTGCAGTGTTGTTGAATGTAGTGTATAAGTGCAGCGTTGTTGAATGCGGTGTGGAGGTGCAGCGTTGTTGAATGGGGTGTGGAAGTGCAGCTTTGCTGAATGGGGTGTGGAAGTGCAGCGTTGTTGATTGGATTGTGGAAGTGCAGCGTTATTGATTAGAGTGTGGAAATACAGCGTTTTTGAATGGGGTGTTGAAGTGCAACGTTATTGATTAGAGTGTGGAAATGCAGCTTTGTTGATTGCGGTGTGGAAGTGCAGCGTTGTTGAATGTAGTGTGGAAGTGCAGCGTTCTTGAATGGAGTGTGGAAGTGTAGCGGTGTTGAATGGAGTGCGGAAGTGCAGCGTTGTTGAATGGGGTATGGAAGTGCAGCGTTTTTGAATGGAGTGTGGAAGTGCAGCGTTGTTGATTGGAGTGTGGGAGTGCAGCGTTTTGAGTGGAGTGTGGAAGCGCAGCGTTGATGAGTGGTGTGTGGAAGTGCAGCGTTTTTGAATGGAGTGTGGAAGTGCAGCGTTTTTGAATGGGGTGTGTATGTGCAGCGTTGTTGAATGTAGTGTAGAAGTGCAGCGTTGTTGATTGCGGTGTGGAAGTGCAGCGTTTTTGAATGGGGTGTGGAAGTGCGGCATTGTTGAATGTAGTGTAGAAGTGCAGCGTTGTTGATTGCAGTGTGGAAGTGCAGAGTTTTTGAATGGGTTGTGGAAGTACAGCGTTTTTTAATGGGGTTTAGAAGTGCAGCGTTTTTGAAAGATTTGTGGAAGTGCAGCGTTTTTGAATGGAGTGTGGAAGTGCAGCGTTTTTGAATGGAGTGTGGAAGTGCACCGTTTTTGAGTGGAATAATGAAGTGCAGCGTTTTTGAATGGAGTGCGGAAGTACAGCGTTTTTTAATGCGGCGTGGAAGTGCAGCGTTTTTGAAAGGTTTGTGGAAGTGCAGCGTTTTTGAATCGAGTGTGAAGGAGCAGCTTTTTTGAATGGAGTGTGGAAGTGCGGCATTGTTGAATGTAGTGTAGAAGTGCAGCGTTGTTGAGTGGAATGTTGAAGTGCAGCGTTTTTGAATGAAGTGCGGAAGTGCAGCGTTTTTGAATGGTGTGCGGAAGTGCAGCGTTTTTTAATGGAGTGTGGAAGTGCAGCGTTTTTTAGTGGAGTGTGGAAGGGCAGCGTTGTTGAATGGAGTGTGGAATTGCGGCGTTGTTGAGTGGAGTAATGAAGTGCAGCGTTTTTGATTGGAGTGCGGAAGTGCAGCGTTTTTGAATGGGGCGTGGAAGTGCAGCGTTTTTAAAGATTTGTGGAAGTGCAGCGTTTTTGAATGGAGTGTGGAGGAGCAGCGTTTTTGAAAGGAGTGTGGAAATGCAGCGTTTTTGAATGGAGTGTGGAAGTGCAGCGTTGTTGATTGGAGTACTGAATTGCAGCGTTTTTTAATGGAGTGCGGAAGTGCAGCGTTTTTTAATGGAGTGTGGAAGTGCAGCGTTTTTTAATGGGGTTAGGAAGTGCAGCGTTGTTGAGTGGAGTGTTGAAGTGCAGCGTTTTTGAATGGAGTGCGGAAGTGCAGCGTTTTTTAATGGAGTGCGGAAGTGCAGCGTTTTTTAATGGAGTGTGGAAGTGCAGCGTTTTTTAATGGAGTGTGGAAGTGCAGCGTTGTTGAGTGGAGTGTTGAAGTGCAGCGTTTTTGAATGGAGTGCGGAAGTGCAGCGTTTTTGAATGGAGTGCGGAAGTGCAGCGTTTTTTAATGGAGTGTGGAAGTGCAGCGTTTTTTAATGGAGTGTGGAAGTACAGCGTTGTTGAATGGAGTGTGGAATTGCGGCGTTGTCGAATGGAATGTGGAAATGCACCGTTTTTGAATGGAGTGTGGAAGTGCATCGTTTTTGAGTGGAGTGTGGAAGTGCAGCATTATTGAATGGAGTGTTGAAGTGCAGCGTTGTTGAATGGAGTGTAGAAATGCGGCGTTATTGAATGGGGTTTGGAAGTGCAGCGTTGTTGAATGGGGTGTTTGAGTGAAAATTCTTTGCCTCGTAGTATTGCCTTTGAAACGTCCTTTTTCTCATTTCTAAGCGCTTTCGCGAAAATCGACTACTAGCTTCGTCTTGTCTGTCTCTACGTCCGTCCGTCCGCATGAAAAATCTCCACTTACGCTTAAAGAGGTTCTATGAAATTTTATATTTAATGATTTTTCGAAAGTCCCTCAAAAAATTTCAAGTTTCCCTGAATCCTGACAAAATGACAGGAACTTCACATGAAGACCTCTATACTTTTATGATAATATCTCGTCAAATTCTTCTAAAATAGAGAAGTGTTTCACCACACGTTTTAGAGAAAATAAGAACACATTTTATATTTTCAATAACGTTTCTTCCAAAAATAGTGCCGTTTGTGAGACAAAAATGTGATAGAACCGGGTAGGCCCAAAAATGACAATATGGTGCATGCGCTTTGCATGCTGGATAAATGAGGCTATAAACATACCCTCTGAATATGTAATAGTTATTGCTTTTCGACTGCAAAAATGATTATTCGAACGCGCCATGTTGTTACGTTATACGTACTTTGCATATCTTGTTTTTTGTTACAGAAAATCCCAGTCCATTGAAGCCAGAGTTCGGGCAAAGACGGAATATTGTGCCAATATATGCCGCATTACAAGATGTGGTCTTGTCTTTTACTAGTGGCAGTTTGAAGGATGGCGTTACTTTAATATTTGTTCCCCTCACCGCCATGCATGTCTCATAATTACGAAAATATTTCCTGTTGTTATATGGGTGTTAAACTTGGTCTCTCACATTGCGGGAGGAACAAAGGCTGAAGGTGTTGGAGAGTAGGCCTCAGAGGGACGAGGTAACGGGTGACTGGAGAAGATTACATAGCAAGGAGATTTATGATCTGTACTCTTTTACAAATATTATTAGTACGAACAAATCAAGAATAATGAGATAGGTGGGGCATGTGGCGCGTGTGGTGGACAACAGAAGTGCATACAGGGTTTTGGTGGAGAAATCTGAAGGAAACAGCCTACTTTGAGTATGTGAACATAAATGAGGGGATAATATTAAAACGGATCTTCAAGTAATGGTATGGCTAGGCGTGGACTGGATTGATCTGGCTCAGTACGGGGACAGTTGGCAGGCGCTTGTGAATGCGGTAATGAACTTTGGGTTCCATAAAATGCGGGTAATTTCTTGACTAGCTGAGGACCTGTTAGCTTCTAAGGAATAACTCTGCTTCATGGAATTCTTATGTTAATTACGAAAATATAAACGTAGAACAAAGTTATTTCTGTTCCCGCCATGAAGGCGTATGTGGAAGCGAAGGTAACAGCTCCACTTATTCTTCACTTTCGCAGTAGACGAAGGTACGTGGTCAGCTTCACGTTCTGTCCTCTTTAACCCCGGGAAAGAGCCCCACGGTGCCTGTTGAATAGAAGGCTGGGTGCACTGCAGAGCCGGTTTAGACGCTCTGGAGTAAAGACAACTATTTTGCACCTGCCGGTAGACTAACCTTGACTCTTTGGTTGTCGAGCCAACAGCCCAGTCAATTTACCGACAGCGCTAACCCGAATGTCTAAAAAATACACCACTTTGAAAATCCGACTCTGTTTCGCTGACATTATTAATTGTCATACGGAAATGTCATCGTATTTCAATTCGAAAGTGATATTGAGAACGTAAAAAAACCGTTGTGTTGAGACAGGCCCCATCAGGAGCCAGACCAACATTTAATGGCGGTGAGCCTTACAAAATGTACAGAATGAAGCAATATCACTTTACACGGCCTTCCTCTCTATTAACATCAAGTGTCAAGTGACTTTTGCCCCACTCTGTACTAACATAATTCTTCGATGAATAATTCAGACAGTTGATTGTTATTCCCACTACCACACGACTGTTGCATAGAACGACTCATCTCTCACTCACACACAGCGCTGTTGTGCACCGACTTTCTCCTGTACCTCATACTCGTATAAACCTAAGAGCAAGTTCCATATTCGTGCCCGCGCAACACGATAAATTTTCTACGCTACTGATAAAACATCATGAAATAATGTGATAACGTGATAAAAACAATGCTGTGTCAATGCTGAAGTTGTCTTGTTACCCCTATCATTATGGGTAGTACGAATGCTGTGCATAATTACAACACTCATTGCTGCTAGGTGAAGGAACACAAAAAGGACACGGAGAAAAATTAAGTTTAGGAGTAATTATCTGCATGAGCTTCTTGTTGTACATCTGAATATGCTCACCAATTATATGGCTGCAGAATTTCGTTATATCTCTGAATTATAATATCTGGGGCATAGAATATAAGCTACGTTCAATTTCAGTGCATCATCACAGCGAGTCTTTCAAACGCATGCCCAGGATTATTCAGACTCTTTACAAATATCTTACTTACATTCCGTCGGGATGTAAGTTTTGGAGCTTAGAATTTTGACCCTAAAATGTGACTAATCGCGTCGTGGAGAGAGTATATACTATTTATATTCCCTGTATTGTTGCCAATATTGATGGAATTTAATTCTTGATCAGAATCGCAAAATATGTGATTACACCGTGACTAATTAATAAATTACGGATTTGAGACTTGGCAACGCAGCATAAATGTGGGTGATAGATAGCAGTGGATCACGCTTGCAGTCATGTCTTAAAGTGAATTTAATTTTACGTGATATACAGACGTCGCAAAGATCCCTGTTCTCACTCTCACAGTAACTAAGGCTGCTGTACTTTGCGTTGAACATGAAGAAAATGTGACGTATTGTGAACTTAACCATCACGTCCTCTTCTTATTACCATCGACGTAAAGCAACTGAAGTGCCCTAATTAGCACAAATGTCTTGAATCACCGAATAAATAAGAGCAGAATCGAAGAACGAGAGTGTAAACATTTTCCAAAAAACTTGGAGGCACCTCAAAAATCTAGGCGCCAGAAGGGTAATAATGAAGCAAGTTCCATGCTGAGAACCCACAAAAAATATTAGGTGCACCCATACTCCGTTTAGTGGTCCAGGGGACCTAGCGCCCGGACTTGTGTAATCATAAAACATCCACCAGAATTGCTGGATGATGGATGTCACAGATAACACTGCTCACAGAAATGTTTAACTTTTTTAGAACAAATTTGTAAGTATGAGTGTCTTAGGATAATGAGAATAAATAGCATTGAAAAATTGGACTTAATAAAGCAGACGCCCTGTGTTTTCTGTTGGATGGGAATGGGCATTTTATATTTAATTTAGACGGATTTCATTCTTCGTGCCCGTTCCATAGGCAAGGTAATATGAACCTGGCCTCAGCGACCTGAGTTCGAGCTCGGGTCTGATCAGATTTAATGTTTGTGATAGACTTAGTGGCCCGCGGACAGGTTGCCCTCCGAGTACGTCAGTTTATCTTGGTCAGTATCAGTCCACTATTACTCCACCGGAAATCTAATACGACGGGATGGACACAGGCGAAGCTTGGAACCTTAATTCAGAAACGATGCTCCTTCGGCAATCTGGGAGCGTCAAGAAGTAAACCTATTTTCATTTTTTCTTGTCTTCAAAGAGTCAATAATGTTCTGCTGTGTAAATTACTTCGTAATATATGTACAATTACACTTACATTTTATGGAATACTTTCTCTTTAAGCACAAATAAAGCGAAGCTCTTAAAAATTTCGTACAAACTTCCTGCAGCATTATACGAAGTGTGGAAGGAAGACGGCCGTTGAACACTTTCAACACACAATCAAAAGCAAATTTCGCTAACTACCGAGAACGTCAAAAAGTGCTTTTCGCACATTGTCACTCTGTCTAGAAATGACTGCCTTCTGTCACGCAGCTTCAAAACAAAGCCCCTGCTGTCGACGCTGCTTCGTTCAATAACTCATTCATTAAACACTTTTATATACGTTTTTCAGGTTTTCAGCACAATCATTGTTCAAGTTACGGTCTTCTGGGCTCTTAAACATGTAACGTAATAAATTCATTCCGACGTTTCGGAGGAAAGTTATGCCCCCTTCTTCGGGTGACTGAATTCGTTTCAGGTGGACGTTGAAGTGAGTATAAAGAGGAAATGTGTCCACATATAATAACATCGAAATAAACTTATTCCAAAGTTGTAAGAACCAGAAAAGTCATCCCTTGAGAAAGAAACTGTACTTTGTCTAGAATATATGTCCAGGTGTATAAAGAAATTAATCCCCATGAAACCCAGTCCCAAATGTTCGTGACAAGTACAGGACGTAAAACTGTAACAGATAATGCCCTCCCAGTAACATTTATCCTAATGTTTCTGTACTCAGAGCAGAAATGTTCGCATACTGCTTAGAACGTTGACGCGAAGCTGTGAAGTGTGGTTGTCCGATGTGTGTTGGGAAAACTTGATTCGCTGTGGCTCACACAGAAGCATTTCTTTAACCCTCCCACTAGGTTTTGCAAGCGAAGTCACTAATCAACAGTAATAACACCGCCATTGCACAACGGTATGAGATGGTACAGTGTTGTTAAGTCTGTGAATTAACCTTTCACGTAGTTACCGTTCAAAGATGTTACATCATTGAATACTGAATCCCGCAGTTCAATAGATTTTCGTTTCAGCTATGTCTAGACTTTTTGTGGAATAAGCTAATACTAATGCTACATCCAAAGTCTTTAATCAAACATTATCTACGAATTTATTACGCAATATTTTATCTCCTAAATTACAAGGCCTTGCGTACTAGGAAAAAAAATTTCATGTGTAATTTTTTTAAACTACTGTGATAGTGAGAATAACACTGAGACATGCGGTAAGAACTTCTGAACATTTCCTGTGACGACGCATTAAATATTCTAGTGATAAGAAAGGCAGAAATCAGAAAAGATTGTGTGTTTACTCAGGAGTAGCCAGTGCCTTGGAATAGAAATGCATTTCATTTGCTTTCATATAGCCCACGATATAATCTGATAACCCTGTATATGGTGCACATATTCTGTACGCAGTTGCCACGCATACGGACGTAGAAACAAAACCAAAACTTAAAATTTCAAATCGAGACCAGCTGAAAACGTCTTAGCTTGACACTAAGTCACCGCAGCCGTCTCAAGGCGCATTTCCTTTCACTTTAACCCGCTTTACAGTATACCTGCCTCAAAAAACTAACTTTGCTGTCCAATCTTACTGTATAAAAATAAATATAATAATAAAATACGTTTTTTAACTTCTCACTGGTTTTAAAGAAACGAGTCTATTTCATTACAAGCTTTTTTGCTAAGTTACGGACATGTCGTTCAAGTTGCACCCCCCCCCTCTTCACCCCGATGGACTCTTATTCCTAGATGTTGTGTGGCCGTCAATATATTTAGCAAATTCTGACTGTTTCGCAAGGCACACGAGGGCCAAATGCGGTGGATGGCAGTATGAGGGGAAAATATTTGTCAATAGGTCAGAAATAATGTTCTTGATTTTCTTCAACCTCTCTACCGACAGCGTCTTCACACGCTGTCATAGTATCGATATCGCATGTCCATGGTTAATGTCTTTCGCAATCACGAAACGTTAAAACATGGCGCCTTTTCTGCGCCGATATTGGTATGACCGCCGTGTGATTTTCTAGTAACAGACCGGTAATTTAAAACTCGTCCGAAACGTTATGTTCCCGGCGTCACGACAACAATGCAAAGGACAACTTGCTGGAGGCGCTCACTTTATCGGTACAGGAGAGAGAATACGCGTCCTTTTTAATTCGTATTTACAAAAACGAGAAAGTGAAGACTGAATTTTTATTTCGTAAAAATAAGAGGCTTTGTAGATGAAAGATTTTAGTGCTTGTGTGTGGCTTGTTCAATACGTGAGTGCGTCTGTAATAGACACAGCCCGAATATGATTTATTTGTACAAGAATATCACTTCATTCCAAATGGAGCCGAATTTATGGTTTCAGTTTGTTTCATTTCCTAGCCTTCAGCACTTAACAATGAAACTACTTCAGCTCGGAATGAAAATTACTGCCAGAAATTAAAAGCCATTTGCTCAGCTCAAACCACAGTTATGAAGATATTTTCTGGCGAACTATTTTATTGGTCAAAATATTACTTACATATCAAGTTTCAGATTTATCAGGTGTTGCAAAAGAAGGGTCTGTTGAATGATGAATGATAGAGTGAAGTCGAAATTTTGTTCTCTTTTAGTACTAAATCAGTATTCTGTTCACAGTCTTGTGAAATTTGATGGACTTCAAACATGGTTCTTAGCATTCGTATAATCGTCATTATTGCATTCAGTTTTGAAGTAGGTAAGCGGCTTTTAAATTTTGCCGTACAAAAAAGAAAATAAAGCAAAATCATTACCAGTGTATAAGACAGCCTTCAGTGGGCACTTGGTACCGTAACTCCGAAGATTACGGAAGTAGCAAAAATTAAACAAACGCAAATTTATTCCAAATGTGAGACGGCTAGGCCTATATGCCGTTCCAATGTTTGTATAATCTCCATCACTACTGGAAAATAATTGTTTTTCTTGTTTATAAATGTACAGATTTCAAAAAAAAAATTGTGAAATATTTCGTATTTTAGCTGGGGTTGGGGCTAGTAACACATTCGAAAATCATAGCCGCTGCCAAAACAGTTTGCCATATATGTGATACTGTAAAAGGTGTAATAAGCGAAGTATTTTCTCAACAGTCGTGCAAAAGTTTTGTCTGGTATAATGAACACAGCGAAATAATTGCAATGTGCCGCGTGATTTAAAAGCGATTTCTCAGATGAGCGAGACCGACACCGATCATGCTGGGTCGTGTGAAAGCGCCTGTTAACTCTCTCACTCCGATCCGATCATACTCTCGACGCAGCAACGAATGTCGAGATTTAGCCAGTGCTCGTGTACGTGCCTACAAGGTTTTATTTTATGAAACAGTAAACATCCTTCCGGGGCAACCAATCACCTTTCAGCTAGATAAAACTTCCCCCGAGGTTCATGGAATCCGAAAGTTCATTACCATATACGCAAGAGCACGTTACCCCATTTTATTCCAAACCCGATAAATCACCATTTCATTACATCACATTGCCTGTCCCATACGTCTATGCCAATATTATCTCCCCATCTTCGCGTAAGCCTCCCAAGTAACAAAGCCCCCTTCAGGTTTCCGACCAAAATTTTGTATCCAACTCACATCTCTCCCAAAACTCTGCTACATCTCCCACCCATCTTTTTGAAGAGCACGAACTGTGAACCGCGTGAGAGATTTTAGGTTCTCACAGCGGTGTTTCAAAAGATTAAAGTGTTCTGAGATTTGACGCCGTGTCTACTGGCAAATAACTTTTCGAAGGATCGCAATGATTTCGTCTTCAGGATTAAGCAGTCAAAGAATAGCCACGCTGAAAATATGTTTGTGTTACACAGGTAGGACTTTTGGGGTTGCGAGTCCTTACTTCTGACGCCGCAGTTTTTCTTGGATTGCTTAACCCTGAAGATGGAGGCATAAAAGCCCTTCGAAACATCAGGAACTATTTACGAATCGATATGGTGTAATGTTCAAGAATATTTGAAACTTATGTGCCTCATCACTGTGCAGTTTTCCCTGCCGTCCTACCTTTCTGTCTCTCATCGTAATGTTCTACAAGGTACGTACATTATTAGTGCAGCTTCTTCCCTAGGGCAATGGTAGTGACTGGAAACCAATCCAGGGACAGAAATGAATTTTCAGTACGCTGGATCGGCTCGCAGCTTGTATATGACGACAATGCAATTGAAAAATGAGAAAAAATCTACAAAATTTGTAATATAAATGAAACTGGAAATTAAATATGCCATAAAATATATTTCTCTCTGAAATTTCTTTGCTGAAAAATTAAGAACGTGTTTTATAGTAAAACTGTGTTTCTGAGGCAAAAGCTTTACTTTGCCTGTTGCGTAAAGAGGAGTGACTGATTTGTTCGGTCCATAGTTACGTGACTTGTGACTGATGCTTGGAAATGTTACGACCTTATGGAAGTAGTCTCTTTGATAGTTGCTTTTATACAGAAAATCGGCGAAGATAATGCAGACACATAAGTGTGAGTCTGATTCTCTTTTTTAAAGTGGCAAAATTGTGTTGGTCTACCCGCGCAATTAAACTTTTGTTGACTAACACAACCTTTGGAAGGAGTTATTGTCTGCCAACCCCCATAAATATTTGTCAGATTATCGGTGCTCATGCCAGATTATATCATGATTATTGTCTTTTGGGATGTGACACCGTGTAGTCTTGTAGCCACTTGCTAGTGTATCGGAGGAACCTGCTGTCTTCATTTTCAGGGAGGTATGTGATAAATGTAGTAAGACAGCTAGTCGCGAACTATTCAGGGATTAATCCCTGAAGATGGGAGCATCAAGATCTTCCAAAAATTTGTTAACTGACAGTCTCAGGTGTTAGTCGCTGGCTGTTCATAGTGCAGGACCAAGTTCGATCCCAGATTATTTCGTGTGGGATTTGTGATAGAAAAAGTGGCACCGGTACATGTTTTTCTTCGAGTACGTCTGTCTTCCCCTGTCAGGTTTATGACACCAACTCCCGGTACGTCTACCACATGTTGTTTTTCTACCACCGACAAAATAGAATCTTATCTTTGACGGATTTGACATTCAGAGGACCGTGCATCGTGATATATTATTATAATAAAACCAGTGAGGTACACTAATTTCTCAAATTTATTTTTGGACTAGATTTCTACATGTTTCGGACAGGTTTTCTGTCCATCATCAGGAGTCTAATACTGCATACACAGCAATAGGTATATGTCATACAGGTTATTCTGACTGCTTGCTAGCAAGCAGTCAGAATAACCTGTGTGTATTGTGTATACAGTACTAGACTCCTGATGATGGACAGTAAACCTGTTTGAAACATGTAGAGTTATATTCCAAAAATAAATTTGAGAAATTAGTGCATCTCGTTGGTTTTATTATAAGAATAGAATCTTATCGTTATATAAACAATTAAATAGTATCACCTCGTAAGATAGTGATTCACGTAAGAGATAATTCCGAGCTATTACGTCAGCGGAAACGGCGCAGAAAAGTATTGCTTGCACATTCATACAAACTGTGGGAAACGATTCAACCATTCGCCATGCCCAATCACTTAATCTGTTGGCGACACTTAAACACTTGCAGGTTTCCAAAATATCCGACAGTCAACACCTGTGTTCAGTTTCTCTCAAGATGATCACCTCTCCTCGGCGACCTCATGACCTGCATCTTTTCAGTAAGACTTGTTCTCTCCCCTCCTACCCATTCCGGCTTCATTATAATACCTGCTAGCTCAGAGATAAACTGGCATAAACACCAACAACTCTATATCGACTTCACATACGCAAGTGTAGGGAAAACCTCTTCCACGCATTGTGGGGAATAGGATAGATATTCCTCGCGGAATGTACCGTTAGGAAGGGAGTTAACGATGGTTTTAAAACCGGGTCGTATTACAGGGATTTTCACGACTATTAAAATGTAATTGGGCCATATGTCGCAATTGATTTTACTTGTGAATTCGTGCATTGTGAATGAAAATTCATGACCTCATTTGGCAGCATTGATACAGATGGTAGCACAATCAAACACCTACTCAAAATCCTCATCAGCCATCCTTGCCTAACAATCAGATGGCATTGAGCTATCGTACTGTTAATATAAAGCTCATCGCCATCACAGTAGATGGCAGCACCTACAGAAGTTGCGTGGATCTACAGTCACGAGGCGCATCTATAGCATTCTAAAGGATTTTCATCAAGTTGCCCATCAGAAATACAAAACACGGCAAGGCTTTGGTATCCCTACGCGTCACTTGACAGGAAGGCGATGCAGTAGGACGTCGATGTTGCCTTTTACCTTGACCTCGCGTGGGGCTCCATGTCCCGGACGCCCCCAGAATTGCTGCCAGGTTTCGAAGTGGCGCCTGCTGCTCTCCATTTCCTCCTGGCGGGCTTGCTGTGACACAGAGGAAAATGTATTTAGTTGCCACCATAACTGTGATATACACCAATCATGTCACCTTTCTGTATTCATTCAGCACCAATTTTTGTTCTACGACTTTTTTGTATTTTTTTAGCACTTTTAGCATTGTTCTACCGCCAAGGAGAGAAAGAGAGACGGTGTTATTACAGACATAAAAAATTCAGTTCTGAGCAGGTTATACCTAAATTATGAAAGGGAAATTCAGTAGTACTAAAAGGGAAAAATATTTCGCCATAATTCCTTTTTCTTAGAGGAAATTGTCGAAGTTTTAAAGTGCTTCAGGAGTTAGACTTCTGTGCAGAAGGAATAGAAATTAGTTGTGCTATGAAACCATACGAAACTCCTCTTGTTGAGCCGCGACCAGTTTTTGATCTACCTGAAGGCGTTGTTGCTTGCTAAACACTTGCTTGGATAACTCCTTTACATATTCGTGATTTCCCGCCGCTCGGTGGCAGTCTGCTGGCCTGCAACAAAAACAAAGGGTCACTGATGCACAGACATTCTTATCCGACAAGCGCATTATATACAGTTTGTTACTGCTACATCCTATAAGAAACTTGATCACAATTTTGGAATGGCCACACCTACGTCATCGGCGCACATAACATGCACATTCAGCAATAAAGTACCGATTCCTGGTAACGCCCGCGCGGGTGACACACGCACTTCCTGCGAAGGTTAGTTCTATTCTGTGTGTGAGGGGAACGTGTGTGCTTTGTAGTACGGTGTCGTACGTTTTTCTCCTTCGTTGTAGTCGTTAAAGATGAATACAAAATCGAAAATCCCGCTACTATGAAGTGCGGTTGATTATACGATTTTTAAACCTACATTCTTCCGACGAAAATTCACAGGCTTACAATTGAAGTGTATGTTGAAGGTGCGGTGAACGAAGGAAATGCGAGGAAATGGTGTCGGTTGCTGAAGGAGGCAGCACTAATCTGTATGACAAAGAATAAAATGGGCGCCCGTCTTTGGTCACGGATAATTTGAGAGAAGAAATGAATGCAAAAATTCGGGAAAGCAGATGATTCGCAATTTCTGAATTATACGAATATTTTCGAAACGTACTTCGCTTTATAATCCAAGAATTTGTTACGGACTGGCTGAAAGACTTGGCGTCGGCCTTTTTCGACGGTGGCTTAAAAAAGCTGATCCACGTTGAAAAGTGCCTTAATTTACATGTCGGCCACATGGAGCACTTACGAACCGTGTACTGCTTCAATTAGCTTACCAGAAGCCGCAGCGTTTTTTCTGTTCATTTTTCACTGCCGTTATTTACACCTATATTTATATACATATTATTCATTTCACTAGTTCCATAAAGTACATATTTATAGAAATTGGTTACAGGAACAATTTTGTAATTTATATTTGTACACCTTGTATATACTGTCTGTGCAATAAATCTCTTTAAAAAATTGAGTAGTATTTTAGTGTAGGTACCACCATGTTGCAAATATTGCATTTTTTAAATTTTATAAACTTTTTTTTACACGCAACCGATACTTAAACCTTTTGGCGCCGGAATTATTTTTTTTAAATTTTAGCACATTCTGTATATAAAATGTGAATAATACAGGAACCAAATACATTAGAATTATGAAACAAACTGCATTTTGAAGAAAAAAACGGAGAGTATACACCATGTTTAAAATATTCAGTACCTATATTTGTTGAATAAATACATAAAATGCAACTTTAGAAGTTAGAAGTGCAGTATGACCACTATAGTTGACATTAGGCGTCTAAACGTTAATATCTGGACGCGCTACTTTCTGTGGTCAGAGAGGGACAGGCGGAGCAGTAGGAGATGCAACCTAACGTTGCATACCATGCACATAAGTACACTTCCCTTCGTTCTAGAGGAAAGCAATGATAAATGTTTTGCGACACAAGAAGTTGTTCTGTAATGGTGCGATGCGCAGTAGCGTAATTAATGATAAACATTATTATTTTTATTATTATTACGCAATTTTGCTTGGCCCTGTTAGAGCAAGCTGATGTAGCAGTAGGCGTCACGAGTGCGAAAAGTCTTTTCTTACCCGTTGATGTTCTTGACTTTTGTCACATCTGTGGTGTAAAGCGGATATCTCTCCGTAGTGGCTCTTCTACGAGCCAGCAGGGGTACGAGCTCCACACCTCCGAGAACCTGTGTGTAGAAAATAAAGTCAGAATTGTTTCCATCTCACCTGGAGGTACAGCAGTAGGTTGGGTCACAACTTACACTTTCTTGTGTCGAGAGGTGAAATATTTGTGTTTCGTTAACCTACTTCCTTTTGAGTCAGCAAGGTGCTAAGCCTTGCACGCAGTTTACTATTATGTTGTTCTGATATTCAAGCGGAACTGCGTATTTATTTTTTCGGAGTCGTAATGAAAGAAATTTTGCCGCGCGGTCTAAGGCATAGTTCTACGGCCGCTCGCCTGCTGAGATTGTGGGTTCGAATTCCACAGGGGGCATGGATGTCTGTCCGCTGTGAGTGTTGTGTGCTGTCAGTTAGCGGTCTTTGCGACGCGCTGATCACTCGTCCAGAGGAGTCCTACCGACTGGGATGCGTTGTTATGTGTGATCTATAAACCTCAAGAATGAGAAGACCATGGCCCGCGTTGGGCCGCAGCGCCACAGGAAAAAAAAAAATTGAAAGAAATTTTACAACATGTCGTAGACATTTTTTATCCTTCTTTGCCTATTATTTGTGCCAGCTTTTCGTCCATTCCTTTGTCAGTACTTTCATTTGTCAATCCATTGAGATCTGAAACGTCTCTACAAATCAGTAGTATTACTGTACTAATAAACTTCGTTGTGCAGCTGGTAATGAGGCTGGCCATTGTTGATAATTAGCAGTTTTATACGTAAGGTCAGGATAGCTCAGTCGTTATAGCGACTCGCTATGGACTGGGCGGTCCGGGGATTGAATCCCAGTGGTGGGCGAGATTTTCCAAACCCCTCCAGACGGAACTTGGTGCCCATTCAGCCTCTTATACAATGGTTACCGCGAGGGACAAAGCGGCCGGGACGTGGTGTTGACCACCTACCCCATCTAACGCCGAGGTTCAAGAAAGAGTAGAGCTATACCCCTAGCCCCCTCTTGGCCTTCGTCGCCTTGAAATTCTAACAATAGAAAACATTTGATTGTCGATGGCTGCAATAATGAGCTAATGTTTGGGACTTGCACTGTAATAGCATTTACTCTTGTAGCTGAGTAATCCAAGTCATTATCGCAATATATATTTTACGACAGATAAGAGTTTACCTTTCTGGGATTGTCGGCCATGGCTAGTCGCTGCTGGCACTCAAGGTCGTTCTTCTGCCTCTGCAGACATTTCACTGTGTTCTCATCGCTCCAGCCCTGAAACCATTCTGCCTAATTAAGTTCCTCTCTGTGCTACTTCTACATACTAGCAGTGCTGTGTGAACTAGTTGCTAGGATACCAACAAAATACTGATTCTCAATACAGTACCCGTCCATGTATTTGTATTAAATCCCCTACACACGACATTAATTTTTCTTCTTCCTGTTCCGTAAAAATTTATATAATTTTCAACATCTAATCTACCACGCGAAAAGTTGTGTTATACTGGCCCTTCATTTTGGCACATCTCCAGATTCTCCGAGTTCGAATTTCAAACGAAATTCTTGTACTAATTGAAACTGGACCACAGCAGCTTTGTTATTATTATTCTTTTTATTATT
>Ga0123353_10006242_pt1 | contig 15844 bp, 4 predicted proteins | sample TergutLab28metaG_3_FD_92763 | JGI IMG/M metagenome (GOLD analysis project Ga0123353, IMG submission 92763) | Labiotermes labralis P3 segment gut microbial communities from Petit-Saut dam, French Guiana - Lab288 P3 | ecosystem: Host-associated > Arthropoda: Insects > Digestive system > Gut ... | reverse complement strand
GCTGGCAGGACTTCGCTGACGCGCTGGCCGCTGCTGTCTCCGTCATCGGCGACGCAAACGCCACGTCAAGCGAGGTAGTCTACGCCTATGAGGAATTGGTCGGGGCCATCAGCCGGCTGGCGCCTTACGAAGGTGACCCCAACGATAATATCGGCAAGAACTTTTTCCCGCAGGGCGACTTCGCGGCCGGCACGACCGGCTGGATAGGCGACTCGAACAGGATAATTTCAAACGACAATCCTAACGACTACCCGGGCAAATCGCCGAACGCGCTGAGCATGATGCCCGGCACGGGCCACAACCTGATCGGGCAAAACGTACTCCTGCCGGGGAACGCCAGATACAGGATCTCGTTCTGGGCCAAGGGTACGACCGACGGCGCGATACGCTTCGGCGTCCCGCGCGGTTTCGTCTGGTTCGACGGCCATGTGCAAGACCACGAACAGTGGAACGGCAGCGACGCCCGCTCCATATCGCTCCTGTACAGCGATTCTAACAATTGGAAGTATTACAGCTCCGAGTTCGAGCTCGAAGTGGACTTCTTGGGCGAGGTCATGTTCCGCATATGGATGGGCACGACCACGCGCACGCCCTTCGTTGTGGCCGACGTCCGCATCGAGATGATAGAGGCTTTTGAAGCGTACGACGTCGCGTACAGCGTAGAGGGCGGCAACGGCTCCGTCGAGGCTTTAGTGAACTTGGCCGAAGTAAAACAGGGCAGCGCGGTGACGGCGGGCAAGGACATATTCTTCACCGCCAAGCCGAACCTCGGCTATGTGGTAGATTATTGGTCCGTGAACGGCACGGTGATAGAAAATACAAGCAACGAATTCTCCACGATAGTTACGACCCCTCTCAACGTGAAAGTAAAATTCAAGCCCTCGTCGGGCGTCACACTTACGTTCGGCGGCAGCGCCGGCGGCTCGGTGATTGCCAGGACCGGCGGCACGGCTGCGTTCACGTCCGGGACGCCCGTAAATTCGGGCGACCTGCTTACCGAAGGGTACCCGCTCGCTTTCCTCGCGACCCCGAACGAGGGTTACGAGGTCAAGTGGTGGGTAGTGAACGGCGAGGTGGTCTACAGCGCCGCCAAGCTGTACACGATCAAATCGCTTAAGGGCGTCGGGTCACAAGAGCCGCTCACGTTCGACGCGCAGGCTGTGTTCCAGGAAATCGACCCGCTCGGCGGGCGCGGAAACGCCCACAACGGCACATACAAGAACCTGCTGGGCCTGAACCTGACGCATTCATCGATAGGTCTGACCGGCGGGCTCAATGCCGTGTTCCCGGCGAACTACCTTGAGTCCTTAGACCCGTACGCGATGCTCAGGTTCATGGACTACACGAACACTAACGGACATTACACGAAGTCGGCGTGGGACGCAACGGAGGAAAATATGTGGGGGTCGGTCATAGCCCTCGCGAACGCGACCAACAAGGACGCGTGGATTTGCATCCCCGTCAATGCAAGCGACGCCTATATCACTACGCTTGCTAATATGATGAAAAATAATCTCAAGCCCAACATCAAGGTTTACGTCGAATGGGGCAACGAAGTCTGGGGATTCGGCGATCAAGTTGCCGTAAACAGGCGCATGGCACAGGAAAAAGGCATCCCCGGGCTCGGAGCAAACCTTTGGGCGGAGTACGGCATATGGAGCGACGGCGGACTGCTCAGGCATTTCGCGCAGCGGACCGCAGATATCGCGCTCATATTCCGCGACGTCTTCGGCGAATCCAACCCCATCGATGACTCCAACAGAATCAGACCCATACTCACGTGGCAGCAGGGCATGCCGAACTTCATCGTCCCGATGATGAAGTGGTTAGACGGCGAAGTCGTGGCCGGCAAGCAGTCGGATCCCAAGTACCGCAACGCAAACGAATACATCTGGGCGCTGGGCATCGCGCCGTACTTCGGAGAACCGCCCGGACCCGAATGCACTAATGTGGCCTACATCCATGACTATATGCTCAGGAGCATCGAAGGCTCTGTCGACACACTCACGAAAACGATAGGGTACGCAAACGAAATGGGTCTCAGAGGCGGCGCGGTAACCTATGAAGGCGGACCGCACCACGCCGGACAGGAAGGCGTGAACCTCAACTGGCGTACCGTGGCGCAGCAGCACCCGGCTATGACAGATCTCATGATGTACTACATCATGGATTGCTGGTACAGCTTGGGCGGCGGCATGTTCTCATACTTCTCGCACATAGGGGCCTCGTCAATATGGGGCTATTGGGGGAACTTAGACAACCTGAATGTCGAGCAGTTTATCAACGCGCCCAAGTTTGGCGCGCTCAAGCTGATCTCGCAGTCGCCTGTAGGCTCGACCATAGGCAGGCCGGGACCGTATCTTGAATCGCCCCCATTCGCGAATCCGCTGACGAACGGCTCTTTCGAGGCGGTGGACCCGAGACAGGGTTGGACGCTCGGCGCGGGCTGGTCGGCAGACGGGAACGAATCCGTGGACGGCGTGAACTCATTGAAAGCCGCTTCGGCAGACGGAGCCGCGCGCTGGACATCCGGGATCGACCTAAAGGCCGGCAAAGATTATGTTCTGGTGTTCTGGTCAAAGGGTTCGGCGGGCTATAAAATAGGGATAGGCGATAATTATGCGGTAACCAAGCAGAGCGCGGTATGGACGGAATATATTGTGCCGTTCACGGCCGGCGACGCGCCGCTTGTGTTGAACATGGCGAAGGATTCGGCGGGCGCGGGCGACGCGTGGTTCGACTTCTTCTACATCGAGGAAAACGTGATAGCGAACGGTTCTTTCGAGAAGGGCAGCGCGGGATGGGACAATACGGAGTACACGGCCTACGGAATAGTCGGAGCATCCGACGCTGCAGACGGATTATACGCGCTGGAATTTAACCAAGCCGCGGGCGCCGATTTCAACTCGGCGCGCTACTCGGTCAAACGCAACTCCGAATACAGGCTGATCGCTTACCACACGGGCGGCGGCGCAAAAATCGCGTTCTGGGATAAGGGCGACTTCAACCACGCCCCGAGCGTCGTGTCGAACGCCGTAATCAACGCCGCGGCGAGCGATGCTTGGGTAAAGTACGAAACGCTGTTCGTCACCAACGCCATGTCCCCGGCCGACACGGTTAAAGAAGGCTGGATTAGGATAACGCCCGACGGGAACGCGCAAGGCCAAATCGACAACGTCATGGTCTTCCTCAACAGGCAGCCCAGCGGCAGGAGCGGCGAGGTCGACCCGAGCGGCAGGCTTGAAGCGGCCAAATCCACCATGGAGATCGACGGGATCCGAGACGCAGCTTACAGCGGACCGTTTACTATCGACGCGCCTATGGATTATAGTTTACCGGGCGCGGCGACAGGAAAAGCGTGGACCGCATGGGACGACGACTCTCTGTACTTCTATATCGAAGTATATGACACAACCCCGGGTTTAGACGGCGACTGCGTCGAGATCTTCATAGACTGGACGGCGGCGCAAAACGGGGATATGAACGCGGGCGGAACCGCTGCTACGCCGTACTGGCAGGTAGCCGTTAAATTTGACGGAACATTGGGCGGAGCTAACTGGACGGGCGAAGGCTGGGGCGGAGTCGCATGGAATCACGACGGTGAATTGGCAAAAGGCAACTTTGAGCGCGTGATAGCGCCGCTCAACGGCGACAACTTTGACGACGGATATATTATAGAAATCAAAATCAACGCTCCGAACGGCGTAGCGTTAGAAGAGAGCGGAATAATCCCGATAGACTTCCAGATATGCGACAATATGGGCGTTACGGGCGACCGCGACGGGCGCACGTTCCTCAGTCCAAGCGAAACCAACGACAATCAATGGATGAATCCGAGCACGTGCATGGGCGTCCTCATCCTCAGCCCTGCGGCGGCGGTGGACCCATACGCCAGGCTGACAGCGGCGGAAGCCGTCATAAAAGTCGACGGGATCCGCGACGCAGCTTACAGCGGACCTATGACGATAGGCGCGCCTATGGATTACAGTTTACCGGGCGCGGCGACGGGGAAAGCATGGACCGCATGGAGCGAAGCAGAAAACGCGTTGTCTTTCTTCATTGAAATATATGACACAACCCCGGGTTTAAACGGCGACTGCGTGGAAATCTTTATAGACTGGACGGCGGCGCAAAACGGGGATATGAACGCGGGCGGAACCGCCGCGACGCCGTACTGGCAGATAGCCGTCCGCTTCGACGGAACATTGGGCGGAGCTAACTGGACGGGACCGGATTGGGGCGGAGTCGCATGGAATCACGACAGTGAATTGGCAAAAGGCAATTTTGAGCGCGTGATAGCGCCGCTCAACGGCGACAATTTTGACGACGGATATATTATAGAAATCAAGATCACCGCTCCGAACGGCGTCGTATTGGAAGAAGGCAACCCGATACCGATAGACTTCCAGATATGCGACAACATGGGAGTCACGGGCGATCGCGACGGGCGCACATTCCTCAGGCCCAGCGAGAACAACGACAATCAATGGAAAAACCCGAGCGCTTGCATGGGAATTTTGATTCTCGGCCCGGAAGCGATTGACGTGTGGGATGATGTGTGCGATGTTTGCGGCGAAAAAGACTGTGTATGTCCGGAATTTAAAGAAGACCCGATATACGACGAACCAATCGGTGAAATACCTGTAGAAGGCCTTGTATTTACGGTTTTGAAAGTTAACCCTGAAGATTTAGAAACGATAAGTTTGAAAACAGAAAGCGGCGAAGAAATAGAACTTGAAATCATCGAAAATGGTTATCTCCGGTACAACGATTACAGCGAAGAAGAGGCTGCCGGCAAGATAGACAGCGGCAGCATAATCATTACGTTGTTTGAAAAATTCCTAAAATGGTTAGGAAACGGTGAAATTGAAATAGAAGTTACGGTAAACTCTATTGTACTCGAAACCAAATTCAATCTCAAAATGCCTGTATGCGACGAGTGCGGCGAATTGGAAGAAAATTGCGTATGCTGCGATGAGTGCAAAAAGTTCGATTGTATTTGCTGCAAAACATGCGCAAAATATCCGTGTGAATGTCCGACCGATGCGCAGTTCCTGCAGGCAAGAGCCGCGAATATACTGAAATACGGATTGACAGAGGCTCAATTAGTTCTCTCGGCGAACAATAAAGCGACATTGACATTGGTTATCGACGGCAGAGAATTTATTCTTGCCGCGAATGTCAACAACCGCAATGTCAGCGGCCAAATCGAGCTCGGCGACGGATATATTCTGGTATTCGACATCAAGGGCAACGGCTCGAATATAAAAGTCTTTGAGGTTCGCCCGGCGCCGGCGAAGACCGGCAGTAAATAATCAAGAAGTGAAATAACCCACAAAAAACCGGCCTTAAAAATTAACTGTTTTTAGGCCGGTTTTTACTTTGGGTCAAAATCAATAAAAATCCGCTTGATTTTTTTTTCGCAATACTGTATAATAAAATAAAAATGCAACGCTATAAAAACAACGTATAATAATACGGGAACAGGAGAAGTTATGAAAAAAATACCGGTAAAAATTTTAATACTATATTCAGCCGCTCTTGTATGCTTGATTTTCGCATCTTCATGCGCCGACGGCGCCGAAATTTCAAAAACAGACGCGGAAAATTTGGGCAATACCGCCGAAGCGACGGAAGAATATACAGACTTATATGACCCTATGCTCCCCGAAGAAGATTTCGGGGGATACGAGTTCAAAATACTCAACGTGGATTCCAGCGCTATGTCATGGGCGATCGTAATCGTGGACGCCGAAGAACAATCGGGCGACACGGTCGAAGACGCTATCTACCTGCGCAACAGAAACATTGAGGGGAAAGTGAATTGAAAAACCAAAGCGGGCAGAAACAAGGTTTTTGCCCCTACGTTTTTATACCTTCAATCAGCGATTTGATATCTTCATATACAGCCAAGAGGTTTTCCGTCTGATTTTTCAGCTCGTTCGTCGCCGCCGCCGACTGTTCGGCCACGGCGGCGTTCGCCTGCGTGGCTTTTTCTATATGCGACATTGCGATATTTACCTGTTTGACCCCGCTCGACTGTTCGTCGCTCGCCGCGCTTATCTCCGATATCAGTTTATCCAAGTCCGCCAAATTTTTCGCGTTTTTACCCGCTATGACCCCTACGCGCTCCGCGCTGGATTTGCTTGAATCCGTAAGCGAAATATTCTTTTCGATTATCTCCGCCGTCTCCTTGCTCGAGTCCGCGCTGCGCTGCGCCAGGTTCCGCACCTCCTGCGCCACCACCGCGAAGCTCCTGCCCGCGTCGCCGCCGGCGCGCGCCGCTTCAACCGTCGCATTGATCGCGAGCAGGTTCGTTTGGAACGCTATGCCGTCTATCGTCTTCACGATTTTGCTCACTCTGTCGCTGGATTCTTTCAACTCGTTCATAGTCTCCATCAGCATCCCCATATGCTTACCCGCTTCGTTTACTTCAGCCATGGCCGCCGCCGCTATCTGCGTTGCGACCCGCGTATTTTCCGCGTTTTGCGAGATCATCGACGACGTCTCGTTCATTGTCGCCGACGTCTCCTCAATCGACGCCGCCTGCTCCGAACTCGCTTCCGCGAGGGAAGTCGAAGCCGACAAAAGCTGGCCGGACGCGCTGCTGATACTGTCCGACACCTCCCTCAATAAATCCGTCGCTTTTATAAGCGGCGTGTTGATAAGCGCGGAAATATACAGCGCTATAAAGACGCTTATCGCGACAGCGGCGGCGGTGATAAGGAGTACGATGAGCCGCGCCGTTCCCGCGACGGATTCGGCGTCATCGATAACCAAAGTCAAGCTCGCTTGAAAAGAAGCGGCTTTTTCGTTGAGTTTACTGATGGTTTCTTCGCCTAACCTTTCGGATTTCAAACGCTCTGACGTTACGATTTCCTGCTCTTTTACAAAAATGTCGATTTGTTTTTCGTATTCGTCCAATTTATCCATTGCGCTCTGCGCCACGTCCATTGATGCCTGCGTGCGCAAAATACTGTAATACTGTTTCATTTTGTCCCGCACGGCGGTTATATCGGCCTTCATGGCGGCGACATTTTCATTGGTATAGTTTTCCAATATTTTCGTTACGCCGATACGCATTACGGCGACAAGTTTATCTATTTCAATCGTATCGCTTATCCTGTCCATTTTTATATTGAGCTCTTCCGGCGGGTCTCCGGCGTCGATTTGATTTCTGGTCCCTCTCATTTGCGCCTGGTACATTTCGTTGACGCCGGATACGATTTCCGGCCCGATTGCGATTAACGTATTTTTCGCCGACTCGGCTTCTATATAAGCTTTCCTCACATTTTCCATAGACGCGTAATATTCGTTAATCACATCAATAGTTTGTTTCCAAACGGTTTGATATTCGGACAGGATCGGATTGGCGTTGATAATTGACATGCCCTTGTCCTTGGATTTATTGACTTCAGCGAAAGCAGAGGCAAAACTATCCCACACTTCGGCGGAATAGCGGATATTGAACTTTGTCGCGTGGATACGCGCCGAAAAAAAGTTATCGTTTGTACCGGCAATCGCGTCGTTAATTTCGTTGTAAATCTTCACTTCGTGCGTGGCGCCGGTGATTGAATTGTTGCTGACCACAGCGCTCGCCGCAATAATCACAACCATAATAATAACTATGCTAAACCCAACCACTATTTTTGTCTTGATTTTTAAATTTTTAAACCAGTTCATATTTTCAAATCCCCTTACATATTATTATTTTGACTAATACTCCATTATACATTTAATATATTAACAATGTGTATATTTAAAATAATTTTTTTCATAAAAAAACAAGAAAAAAAGAGGGAGCAGCTTCTCAAAGCTGCCCCCTCCCCTTCTATAGGTTTACGGTATCTACTATTCGCCTATTTCCTGTACATAGCTGATATATATATCGATGAACCTCGCGAAAATCGTCGCCGCTTCCGCTCTCATCGCGGTGCCTTGCGGGTCGTAGAGATTGCCTTCTTTGCCGTTGATTATCCCGGAGGACTGCATCGTTTTAACCGCTTCTACCGCCCACGACGCTATCGCGCTTTCGTCGCTGAACGCGGCCGCCGGGGTCTTGGGCAAGTTGTAGTTTTTATACTCGATATATCTCGCCAGCATGACCGCCATTTGTTCGCGGTTGACCGCGTCTTCCGGTCCGAACAATCCTTCGCCGTAACCGCCTACTATTTTTGCCGCTGCCGCCCATTCTACAGCCGGGGCGTACCACTCGTTTTCGGCAACGTCATCGAAGCGCGAAACGCCTTTGTATGCCGACAGGTCGGCGCTCTCGATATTTGCGAGCACCTGCGCGAACATGGCGCGCGTCATCGACGCGTTCGGGCTGAATACATCAGCGCCGGTTCCGTTGAATATTGCACGCGAGGCTACGAATGTGATATTCGGGCGCGCCCAGTGGTTCATCGCGTCGACGTCGGCAAAAGATTTCGCGTTGTATATGATATCATATGTGCCTGTTGTCGCCGTTTGGAATATGACCTCGCCGTTTTTATACGTGCTGTACGGCAGTATGGCGTTGATTCCGGCTGTCTTTTTGACCGCTACATATCCGTTTGTCGTCGTGTCGGCGGCGAGATTTATCGGAATGATTATAATCAGCGGATTATCCGGGTCGTTGTAATCTATCGCGGTTCCGTTTGCTAAAAGCTCCACTATAAAGCTTCCTATCTTGATGGATATTACAAACGTGTCGCCGTATTTCGCCTGATATTCCGCAAGCATTTTTTTGTTGAATACCACGGTGCCCTTATCGGTTTTGATCTGCAGAACCGAAGCGCCCGCCAATGCGGAAATCGAAACGCTTATCTGCATATTATCCTGACCCTTGACTTCAATGACATAAACGTTGGATTTCTGCGGATATTTTGCCATATCCTCAGCCGTTAACACCAACGATACGCTGCCGTCGCTGTTTTTAACCATTTCCACGGCGTTCCCGTTTATTAAACTCGGTACCTTTTCTTCTTCTGTCGGTATTGTGGGTTCTGTTGCCGACGGAGGAGTTTCTCCTGCTCCCGCGGGCGGCTGTGTCTCCGCAGGGGGCTGCGTAGTCGTCGTCGGGTCGACTATGAGGCCGGCCGAGGACGTCCTGCGTATAGCCAGCGTATAAACTTTTGTTGTCCTGCCGTTTTCGGCTGTTACCAATATATACGCCGTATTTTCACCTACGTTTAAGGTCATGATTTTGTCTGTTATTTCATCGGTGCAAACCGAATCCTTGTATAATTTCCAAGTCGCGTTTTCGCTGACGTCAACGCTGACGGTGACAGACGATGCCGATGTGTCGGTTGCTTTGATTTCGGTGCCCTCCATTGTCGTGTTTGCCGGTGTGTTGACTTTTATTATGTCGCACTCGTCGCTCAAATATACAATCAGTTTGCCCGCGGCATATTTTACGGTGTAGTTTTGGCCCGCGTCGCCGCCTGATACGATGATGGGGTATTCGCCTTCTTTGTCCATGTCGGGCGTCGCCGTCGCCGTAGGCGCTTTGACCCAGTTATCGCCCGCGATAAGCCCGGCTACCGTATATGTATATTCCTCCGGCTCGTCCGCGCCGACTTTTAACGATATATCGTCGGCCGTGACGGTGATTTCCGCCGGCGTTATGGAGAAATTGAGCGTTAAATTATTAACCGCGTACGTATCGCCGCCGTCTGCGGAGACAACCAAGCTGTAATTGCCCGCGTTGACCGGGGCCGCCGCGCCGTTGGACCACGTATAGATTGCGGTAAGCGTGTCGCCCGTTTCGAGTCCGTTAAAGACCGGTGTTCCCGTATACGTTATGGGCTGACGGTTATACGCGCGGTCCGCTACAGTTATGCCCGAGATCGTGACGATAATTTTTTCGGTTACGTCTACGGTTATTTTAGAATCGATATCGGCGAAGTTTACGCTGGCCACTTTGACATTGACAGTGGCGGTCGTCCCTTGTACAGCCGTATCTTTCACCGGGATTGTCAGCGTATTTCCGGATGTATAGGTATTTGTTCCCAATATAGTCCCGCCCGCGTCGGCAAAGGTTACCGTGTACGTCAATGTCCCAAACGTCATCGGGGCGGCTATAAGCGGAACCAATGAGCTCAAATCAAATGTATAATCTTCCGCCGTCGCCTCTTTTACATAAACGGTTTGGTTGATTCCGGTCGGAGCGCCCGCTTTTATTATATTCGCGGTCGCACCCGTGAAAGTCGGGTTCGTCAAAGTATAGTTTGCGGCCGTCGCGGCTTTTAAGTCTATTGTCACCGTTGTCGGTTTATTGCTGCCGACATTGTAGTCGCCACCCGTGTATTCCGCATTTATCACATCGTAAGCAATCGCCGGGTCGGTTATGTTGAATGCCGCCGCGGTGACGTTGGCAGCCGGCAGAGCGGACGTCCCGTCGTAAGCTTTCGGCGTTATAGTTATACCGGTTATTGCCAATTCCGCTTTGGTTATATTTACTGTAACCGTTGTGGGTTGTGTGAACGAGTAGTTACCGGCGTCGGCGCCGCCGATTGTGATATTTGTCGTCACGGCTTTGCCCGTGCCCGCGTCGGGGCTCGCGATTGTGCCTTTGCCGAGCGTAGGCGTAACGGTTTCGTTCGGTATCAAGTTTACAAGTGTTCCGCCGGTCAATTCAACCTCAGTATTGCCCGCTGCGTACGCGCGGTCCGTCGCGGTTACGCCGGTGATCGTCAGCGGCCTTTTGGTGATTTTCGCGTTTTCGAAACTCGGTTCGCCCGCAGGTTTGTTATATTTCCAGGAATCCGCGCCGTTTATGTCGAACTCGGACGCGGTGACGGCTATGTCGTCTCCGGCGTTTTTCGAGGCGAAAGTTACCGTCCCGTTTATGACGTTTACCGTGTCGCTGTTTATAACGTCTTTCAAGGTCGGTTGTGTCGCGACTGTTGCGGTTGCATTGCCGTCGTAGACTTTGTCGGCGACGGTTCCCGTTGCGTTCCACGAAAGGTCTTTTTGGTTTATTGTGAACGAAGCGGTGCCGAATCCCGAATATTCGGCGCTTACAAGCGTCGCCGTGACGGTATAGGATCCGGGATTAGTCGGTTTCATTAGGCTCGGACCGAAATCCGTGTTGTTGTCCATTTTTCCGCTGTATGAATAGTTGAATATAATTCCCCCGGCGCTCGTTGCGGACGGATTTCCAAGTGTCCCCCCGTAGACGATTTCGTCGGGTGGCGTGACGGTTACTATCGCCGGTGTTTTCTCTGTCACGTTTACTGTAACATTAAGCGTTATATCGTTATAATTCTTAAATTCGCCCACTTTTACGGAAATAACCGCGGTTGCCTCCGCTTCGGGTAAACCGCTCACGAGTTTGAACGTAAGCTTTCCCCCATTTATGATTGCGCCCGAAATTATTCCGGCCGGAGCCACCGTAGGCGCGCCATAAACCAGATTTCCGACGCTCGGTAAATAACTATTGATAAACGGTGCTAAATCAAGTTCCTGCTGTGTTTCGTCGTTATAACGGATCTGTATTACTTCGTCTACGAAAATAGGGCTTATGGTAGCTTTGGTAATTGTAAAGGACACAGCCGGGGTAGCGGGTTCCAATTTATAGTTGTCGTCGATAGCGAGGCCGGTGATATCGTAAGCGTAAGTGCCTACATCATCGCCCGGAGCACGCGCTAAACGTCCGTTTATAGCGGGAACTGTGAAGTTGTCTCCGATTATTTTCGGGGACCAGTCATATGTAAATTCTGAAGGTTCCGGGTCGCCGAATACTTTAGTTTGCCCGGCGGTCGGCGTAATCGTGATTATTCTTTTTACTATTCCCATTCCGGTGTTGTTTCCTGCGCCGGAATTAGGTTTAACCGTATAGTTGCTGCTTTTATCTCCTATGAGTTCCACGGCGGTTATATCGAGGTCTTTCGTTCCGAAAGTCGTGCCTTTATATGTCGCCGTAACAACGCCTACTTCGGTTTCATCGGCGTCTTCGCCTATCCAGCCATCCAAATCGGAGGGGTTGAGAATTATATCGGTTACGACATTATTTCCGTCGAATTCTTTTGATGCGGCGGCACTTTTAATTGTGAGCTCCGCTTGTTCGATCATAAAGTCAAACGTATCGTAATTCGGCGCATATTCGTTCGGTATACCGGCCGCGTTGGCGGTGATGGTAACCGAGCCCGCGCCGAGGATGGTGATTTCGCCGTCGGCAGCTATCGTCGCCCGATTCGGATTACTTGACGAAAGCGTAACCGTTCCGGTTTTGCCGGCTTCCGTTTCTAATTCAACCAATTCGGAAAGCATGATTGTGCCATCCCCGTATGTCACTTTTTTGCCCACTATCGGGTTTGTGAATTCTATAGGAGCCAGGGGCAGCGGCGGCGCTTCTTCAACTTTAAACGTCAATTCAACGCCGGGGATAGTTGCGTTGTTGCTCCCCGTTACAGTCAAGGTACCTTCATAATCGCCTTCTAAGAGCCCGTTTATCGGCCTTACGGTGAACGTCGCAGAATCTTCAGGAGCTATGGTTGTCTTCGATATGGGGACGCTTACTTCGAATTTGTCGCCCACAGCGACCGATAACTCGGTTATTGTCCCCGTTCCGGTATTCGTGACACTAAATATCTGAAACATACCCTCGTTGCTATAGCCTTCGAAGGCTTTTTGGAAGTTTATTCCGGGCGGGCTGATTGTTGCGGTATAAGTCGGCGGCGGCAATTCGAAGTCAAGGAGTTCGTAGCCCTCCGGAAATATTAATGTATTCTGAGTCGAAGGGTTGGTACTGCCGTATATGTATGTAGCGGTTCCATCATTGAGAAACATTACGTTGCTCGATTTTAAGTCGCCCGCTTCAGTCGGAGTTGCCAGCCTGATTGTATCGCTTCTAAAGTCGCCAAATGATTTCCCGGCTTTAAACGTAAAGCGCACGCTCATAAACGATGTTAAATTAGGATAAATCTCAGTACCCGCTGACGGTTTCCTCCACGGTTGCATCCCTATATAACCGATATTACCCCTGATTGCACCCCACACCATGGACCAATTCCAGTCGTTGCTGGGAATAACTAAACAAGCCACGTCCGCATTAAGTTCGACATAGTCTGCGCTTGTTATTGAAATCGCTGTAGCCGGAGCGTTAAATTGTACTAATTGGAGTATTGATGTATCGTACGCTATATTCAATTCTTGATTTCCGCCTATAACAGCGTTTCCTAATGTTTTGACTTTAAATTCTACAACATAGGTGTCAACGGTTCCTACTTTTTCTAACCTTCCTACGATTTTTACTTCATATTCGTTCCCTGCGGCGGATACCGGCATTGAAAAACCCAATGTCCCAAGCAGCATCGCCACGCATAAAATATACGCTAATATTCTTTTTTTCATTATTATGTCCTCCTGCTTATTTTTGTTTTACATTATATCATATTCATTTTAAAAAATCAAGTGTTAATTAATTTATTTTTTATAATCTTCTTCGATTATTCCCTTCATATAATTTATTGAATTCGTAAGTATCGCTAAGTCCGATGCGTTTATCAAACCGTCGCCGTTGAGGTCCGCCAATGGGTTAGCGGATTCGTTTGTTGATTTCATATAATTGAGCGAGTTCGTAAGCAACGCCAAATCCGAAGCGTTTATCAGGTTGTTCCCGTCTATATCCCCGCAAAGCAGTGTAATCACTTGAATTGCACTTCGCGGGTGGTTTCGCATCACCACATCTTTATTCACTTCGACATTGTCCACTACGAACTTCGTGTGCACCGGTTTTGTGACGACCAACGTATACATGTCCGCCGTTACGCCCCTTATCGTGAAATCTTGTACAAACTGGCCGCTGCCGCCTGCCGGCGCGTACTCCGTTATTTCATGTATAACCGTTCCGTCTTTTACTAACTGCACAGTTATCGGGTTACTGCGGTTGTATGAGCGCACGCTGAACGAGACGCTGAACATTTCATCTTCGTCCACATCAACGAACACAAACGTGCTGAAGCTTGTCACAGTAAATGTCATCATCGTCCCATTTTCGTTTATCTTCGCCCTTATCTCTTCGGGAACCAAACTTCCCTCTTTGTAGTGCAGGATAATTATACTTTTTGAGCCGATAAACGCCTGGGGTATCGGCATGGTTATCGTTATAGGCACAGCGAGCGTGCCGGTCACCGGCTCCGATTCCCCGGGGTTATTTGCAAATTCGGCGTAAAGCTTTATTTCCAACGGGAAAATCGCCGCTTCCGAATACGCGCCCGGTATCGGCAAATTTGAATTGTTTTTTATATCGCTTTCGTTCAGCGGCGCTATATCTAACTTTGTTATTTTTTGGTCCTCGGTATTGTTCAGCACCGCGCCCACCACTTCTATCGCTGCGTCTTCTGTCCCCAGCGCCAGCGCGAGCTCGCTGTCGCCGACCGACGATAAATCCGGCGTTATCACGCCGAAATCCCCGTTCGCCGCGACTATCTTTTCCTCTATATCCCTGAGCAGGTCTAAAATCGTGTCGTCTTCGTCTTTTTCGATCGCTTTGGCAAATTCTTCCTCGACGCCGCCGAAAAGCTCCTGAACAGAACCGATAGCTTCATAAATATCGTCGTCCGAGGGGTCGGCGCCGAGCGAAGTCAGCGCTTCGTCCAAATCCCCGCTCGCTTCGTCTATAAGCAGCTCCACTTCAGCCGGGGTGAGCTCCCGTATAAATTTTCCGTCGACGACTTCAGGGGTATAATCCGCGCCTATCCGCGAGAAGTCGCCCTCCTCGCAGCTCAACATCAAATTACAGCCTTTTGTGCCGCCTTTTACTTTGAAATTGATATTGTACAAAACCCCGCTGCTGCTGTCTTCTGTTATCTGGTAGCCGGTCACCCTGAATTTCCCGTTATTTACCATAACCGGAAAATCGCTCACCGCATAACTCATGCCGCCGATCGCCGCGCCGGACGCATTGGAGCTCACATACTCCAATACGTTAAAGTCAAACTCTAAGGTAAAGCCCATCGTCGCTATACCGGGATTGTTTTCGATATATACCGTCGCCGTCACTATTTCGCCGGTTTTACCGCTCTCGATTGCAACTGTGACGATCCCGTGGTCCGGGTCCCCCGAATAGGAGGCCGACGCAATAAACACCGAAGACGCGGCAATAGCTGCCGCTAGGATCAAACATAACGTTTTAATCGCTGTTCTCATAATAATATTACTCCATATATTAATTATTTTTTATTTTATCGGTTTATTAATTTATCACCGGCGGGCCGAGCCGAGCTATATTGTCGTTATACCAGGCGAGCCACCGTACAAGAATCAGCACGTCCATCATGTTTACTTTGCCGTTTCCGTCCAAGTCCGCAGCTTCCAAAACAGACTCCGGTATTTTCCAAACCTCATAATCCCCGCTCGCCACATGCTGTAAAATCTTGAGCGCGTCGAGCATCGTTATTTTCCCATCGGGCACGCCTGTCGGACCGCTTACGTCGCCGTAAAGCAATTTTATTATTTCTATTGTAACTTTGCCGCCGTTGGAAATATTTATATTTACCGGATAGCCTTCTTCGTTTACCGTATCGTCATTGCTCATAGTTACGGTGACTTCGTATTCCTGCCCTTCCGCCGCCTCGCCGTTTATTTTAAACGGGAGCGTAAACAGCAGGCCGTCGTCATGAGAGTTGTTTTGCTGCAGCCCCGTTATGATTATCGTCCCCGTTTCTTTACCGGACCCGTCGGTTATAACGTTTATCGCAAAGAGGTTTACCAAGCCCTGCGCATTTTGCATATAAGCGTTCAGCGCGCTTCCGCCGAGCGGTATAAGGGAGCTCAGCTCTGAAGGGTTGTATCTTATTTCAGCTTTGAATGCCGCTAAGCCGTAATTGTTTATCAAAACCACCGGGATCGCGATTTC
>Ga0123353_10006241_pt1 | contig 15844 bp, 10 predicted proteins | sample TergutLab28metaG_3_FD_92763 | JGI IMG/M metagenome (GOLD analysis project Ga0123353, IMG submission 92763) | Labiotermes labralis P3 segment gut microbial communities from Petit-Saut dam, French Guiana - Lab288 P3 | ecosystem: Host-associated > Arthropoda: Insects > Digestive system > Gut ... | reverse complement strand
TAGATCAAGGGAATAGGGTTTCGCCATAAGATTCCTCCGTGAAAAAGGCGTTCAATATCCAATAATGAAAGATTACAAAATTCCAAAACTTCTGTCCAGATCAATTCCTGATACGCTCTAGCCAGGCGTTTTTCGAAACGTTCATTGTCTCGCTTGCGTAATTCCTCATGGAGTTTGTCAGCAAAATCACGAAGTTGCTCAAAAGAAGCCTTTTCCGGGATTGCAAACCATTGCGAATCGTCGGCGGACAGAGACACTACGAAACACAATGAAAGGCAAAGAAACAGTGTCCGCATTGTTGGCACGGGGTAGAGGGAAGGCTTTATTGTATCGTACCATAAACGGGGACATACATTACCGGCGGACTAACGTCCGCCGCTCTTTCTTCTTTCTCCTACGGCATTCCACAGTCTGGTCCGAAGTGCTTCAGGATGACCAGCGGTTCTACCGGCGATGTGTTTTTGACCACCACGCCTTCTTTCGCCTTCTTGTTGCAAACGTAAAACTCGTCCGCCGTAAGGGCACCATAACGAATCAACGTCGGGGACTCACAAATGAAGTTGCCGAACATGCCCCTTCCTTGTACAACCAGACAACCGTATGCTGCCTTGTCCTTGATCGTAACGCTTGCACCGGGTACAACCGTAAGTTCTTTGGCGGCAACGAAATTGTTACCGTAACAAATCCAATCCTGCGTGTATCCTTCCCCCTTCTCATCGGCGACGGGCGGACGGAAGAACTTTTCCCGATAGTTGGGCAACATGTTGAGGTCCCAGTCCGCCACATCCAGAATCGCATCGAGATCGCGCTCTTTTCCCGGCGGCAGATAACCGCATAGCCAGGGATAGTCGAAATACTCACCGGAACCGACGACGTTCTCCCAAAGTGCCATCACATCGCTGTTCCACTGCGGTTCGTAGGTACACAGCGAGCCGGGCGCATGAACCACGCCAGCAGGAGTGAACCAACCGGTTCCCAACTGAATAGCAAAGGCACGCGAGAGTTCCAAAATCTTCGAATCGCGGACTTCATGCATCGCAAGCCGCGCCTTGACTTCTTCCTTCGTTACAGAAGGATCGAATCCGAAAAAGGTGGTCGGACGCAGTCCCAAATGGTTGTTGTACTGCTTGGGGAAAAAGTAATGTTCATGCTTGGGCGTTACACCGACTCTTGCACATGCCGCTTCTCCGTGATGGACGTGATGAAACAGCGGCTCATTGTAGTCGTAGAGTTTGGAATACATGGGCCACGTTCCGTATTTGTCCATGAGTTCTTTTCCGAACAGGTCGGCACCCAGTTCATCCACGAAATGTTTGAAGAGGACTGCGTGGTCAGGATTGCCGTCTATGTTGACGTGGCTCAATCCTTCGTGCGGACCGCCTCCTGGGGTTTCCACTCTCGTAATGGACGAAAACCAACGTTCCACAATGGCACCCCGTTTCATGCCGAAGGAGTAGGTATCGTCGGGATGGAGCCGCAACCGCTTTCCCGGTCGGTTGAATGGTCGAGGAACCCAAGTGGGCGTAAGGGACAAAATGCCCTCTCCTTTGTTCAGGATGGACAGTAACTCGTTTCGATTCATTGCCATAATTTTTTCTCCTTTTGAGGCACCTTTTAGGGGCATTGTACCATAAACGCAAAAAGTTAGGTTGCCGACCACCGGGCGGCAACGTGTACACTCCGCACATGAATGGATACACGCTTGTGGCGAAAATCTAAACAGGTTTTTCGGCGGCAACGACGGCGGACATCGTGTCGGAGGGAACAGCAAGTCTGATGTTAACAAAGCCGGCGGCTTCCAGATCAGCACGAATCTCATCGAAGGTATAGACCATGCCGTTTCGGGTGTTCACCAGCATATTCAGTCCGAACAACGTTCCCTGCGGTGGTGAAGTACGGCTTGAATCCATCACGAAATCCCTGACAGCAATCCGTCCGCCGGGCTTTAATGCCCGATACGCCTTCGCATAAAGATTCTGACTCTCGGCGCGACCATGTTGATGAATGATCGCACTAATCCATGCAAAATCGAAACCAATCGGAAACTCATCCCGATAGAAATTTCCTTCGGCAAATGATACCCGGCTTTCCCACGGCGTACCCGCAAAGCGTTTTTGGGCTTCCCGAATGGCAACCGGAAGATCAAAAATCGTTCCTTCTGCATGCGGGAGTGTTTCCAAAAACGCCAACGTGTAGGTTCCCGATGCACCACCGATGTCAATGAATTGGATGTTTTTCCCGGCAAAATCCAACACACCGGACTTTTTCAAGTCTTCGACCATCGGACCGGCAAGAGATTGTCCTACGGCATTCATCGCAAGGATAAATGAAACACTGTCCGCATCTGGTCCGAGGATACTGCTGTGTTTTTGCGCCGGAATGCCACCGGCAACGACCCAGGCAAGTTGCCCCCAACTGCGCAGACAATTTCCCTGATGCCGAAGCATCGGCACAAACGAAACCGAATGTCGGCTGTCGAGCAGTTCCACGAATGGCTCCGCGACAGAATATTGGAAATCCACCGACTTGGTAAAATATCCCAAACCGGCAAGAGCATCGAGCAGTACGGTCAACGCTCGAAGATCAAGTCCTGCCGACTTTGCGAGGTCGGCTGCTGTTATACTATTGGAACGTTCGAGAATTCGTGTGCCGAGATCAAGGTCTGCCATGGCGATCAAAACACACGATTCTTGAAAAGCCGAAGCAGTCCGAATACGGTCAAAAACGTTGGGAGAAGTCATTGGAGTAGGCACAAAAGACCAAGTGAACGGGGACACTATTATACCCTGCAACGCCAATAATACCATTTTCCGTTGCAGGGCGGAAGCAAGATCAACCACAATGGCAACTTGTCGACGTTGCGCAGCATACACATCAACATAAGTGCTATCTCATTTAGCCGACACACCGGCATCTTGACGTTTTTCGGCGGCACTTCAGCGGATTGACTGCTTGTTAGAAACAAGATAAAATCACGGGGGCGGGTCCTTTCAAAATTATCGTTCATGCTGTTACGTATCACACAGTGGTTCACCATTTTTTACTTCATTGTTTTGACGCTCTTGTTGGAATTGCCGAGTGTGCCGCAGGAAATTGACCCCGTTCCCGGACCATTGGCGGGATATAAACACTTGATTGCCTTTACGCTGCTCGGATTCCTCGTTGAACTGGGACGCTACAAAAAATCAATGCTCTTTTGGGTGGGCGTACTCTGTTTGTACGCCATCGGCTCCGAAGTTTTTCAATGGCTGCTCCATTCGATATGCCATCGATATTTCGATTGGGAAGATATTTTGCATAACGTTGTGGGGCTATTGCTCGGTACGCTCATCGGTTATTTTTGCCGACCACTCATCAATCAACGGCGAAGTATGGCTCCTAACCCGCCTCGTGTTCATCGCTCTTGAGCATGGACGGTCCAGCCTCGTCGGGCATCGTAAATCCAGCCGGGAGACCAATAGTGATAAACTGAAGTCTCACAATCCTGTTGGAATCCGAGTTTTTTGCAAAGTGCTATCGCAGGCTCGTTATCCTTCTGCGTGATGAAAGCACTGATCGGGACATTCAACGAACTACACCAGAAATCACATGCTTTGAGAAGATGTGTTCCGATTCCCCGGCGCCGATGTTGAAAATCAACGGCTAACATTCCAATGCGTCCCTCTCGTTCCATGTGTCCCGTCTCTGGATCAATTCGCTTGGCACAACGTACTGTGACCAAACCGAGATGTTGTCCCTTCTCATGCCATGTCCAAATACTATCCGCCAACTCCTTCGTAACGGCAAAATTGATCCAGGTCAGGAACAGCCGTTCAAAATGCGGGGATAATTCAGGGTCTTGTCGAAACTGGGTCATTGTGCCAGATTGGACAGCAAGCCGTTCTAATGCCGACGAACAAAAAGTCGATGTGTAAGCCCGAATACAAGAATCAAACGCCTCCACATTTTTTGGCACGTCTTTTCGGAAGGAGAGTTTTCGGACGTAACAAGGGCACTTGCTGCCAAGAAGAGAGAGCGAATTGGGACCTTCCCCCAACACGGACATAAAAAAGAGACGATACTTCGAGTGGGCTTCTTGAAGCGTCGTTTCGAGTTCCTCTTTGACGTAGTTTCCGGGCAATTCGATCTTTCCAATGGGAAAGCCGAAAAACTGGGAGTCCCAGTGGACAGGGTTTATTGGATAGGACATCGGTCAAATAGGGAAACGAACGACAACACGGTTGGGAGGATTCTAACCGGAAACATACCGAAAGTAAAGAGGGATGGTATGGCAATCAAGTGATTTTTTGAGTAGCGGACTTGAATCTCCATGTTGGCTCGGCTACAATCAAGAGGACGACGATGTTGCATGATGTTTTTAATCTCCTTCTGACAATGCTGACACGAATTTTCTCCGTAATGTTTTTGACTTTATTCCTTGCCGCCGTCCTCGTTGCCGCGGAGGCAAAACCGAACATCATCTTCATTCTGACCGACGATCTCGGTTACGGCGATTTGAGTTGTTACGGACAAACTAAATTCACGACACCCTCTATTGACCGCCTGGCATCGGAAGGTATGAAGTTCACGCAATTCTACGCCGGAAGTACGGTGTGTGCGCCGTCCCGGTGCAGTCTAATGACTGGTCAGCACACCGGACGTTGTTACATTCGCGGTAACATGAAGGGACCCGGCAACTGGGGCGAATTTCCACTCGCCGCCGACCAGACAACCGTGGCGACGCTCTTGAAAAAAGCCGGTTACGCAACCGGTTGCTTCGGAAAATGGGGACTCGGCACCCATGCCAACGAAGGATCGCCGATGAACCATGGCTTTGATGAGTTCTTCGGCTATTACGACCAACGGGATGCACACAATTACTATCCTCCCTATCTGCACCGAAACGACGAAAAAATTGAACTCGATGGCAAGACGTATTCACATGACCTCATCGAAAGGGAGTCGCTCGACTTTATTCGGAAGAACAAAAACAAGCCGTTCTTCTGTTATATGACCGTTACGATTCCGCATGCTGCCATGCAGGTTCCTGAACAGTACGTGGCACCATGGCGCAAAGTGTTTCCCGAATTTGAGGACGTGACCGGCAAGTATTCGTTCGACATCGAAGTTCGCAATCCGGTGGCGGCGTTTCCCGGCATGATGACCCGGCTCGATGAAACTGTCGAGAAAATCCTTGCCCTGCTGAAGGAACTTGATCTCGATGAAGACACGGTCATTATGTTTTCCAGCGACAATGGACCGCATAAGGAAGGGGGACATCGTAGCGATTTTTTCAAGTCCTTTGGACCACTTCGGGGAACCAAGCGGGACCTTTACGATGGAGGAATCCGTGTGCCGATGCTCGTCCGTTGGTCTAATAAAATCAAGCCGGGCAGTGTTTCGGACTACATCGGGGCATTTTGGGACGTGCTACCCACTCTGACAGATATTGCGGGAATTCCTGAATCCGAGTCCCCAGAGCAACTTGATGGTTTGAGTCTCCTGCCGACGCTTCTCGGTAATACTGCCGTCCAAAAGCAACACCCCTATCTTTATTGGGAATTTTACGAACAAAAAGGAAAAGTTGCTGCCCGATTCGGAAAATGGAAGGGAATCCGCCTGAATGCTATCGAACAACCGAACGGTCCCATCGAAGTATATGATTTGGGAAACGACGTGGCGGAAACGTCGAACGTTGCGGACCAACATCCTGAAATCGTTGCCAAATTCAAGGAAATTTTCCGGGAAGCGCATTCGCCATCGTCGATTTTCACTGGAATTCAATGAACCCTCTACACCGCATAAGTTGGGGGGATGGACTCAATATTTTCCGAAGTTCTTGTCGTCAAGGTCGATGTGAATATTGGCTCCTTCATGTCCGCCCCACTTGTCATCCGACACCGGTTCAGACGGATCTGCTGTCGGTTTCGACTTTGGCACTGTGGTCGGCTTGCTAACCGGCAACACGGCAGGCTTTTTCATTGCCGGCAAAGGTTTCGGAATCGGTGCAGAAGACGATTTCGGAGCGGAATGCGTTTCCGATTTTGCCGGTGTATGGGGTGCAGAAGGAACGTGGGGCGTATGAGATGTCTGGGTGAACGTTTTCGCCGATCCGCCGTTGGATTGGTTCCGAAGTTTGAAGTCGGCAACAAGTTTTTGCAGATTCGTTGCCATCGAACTCATTTCACTGGCGGCACTGGCCGACTCTTCCGCCGCCGCTGTGTTCTGCTGCGTTACCGAGTCAATCTGCTGCAAACCGATTGTTACCTGATTGACACCCTGCGCTTGTTCATTACTTGCAACGGCAATTCCTGCCACCAGATCGGTCGTTTGCTTGATCTGCTCGACAATCGTGCTCAACACGTCAGCAGTACGAGATGCCACTGCCCCCCCTCTGTCAATCTCATGACTGCTCCTGGCAATCAATTCTGATGTTTCCTTTGCTGCTTTTGCACTCCGGGCAGCAAGATTACGCACCTCCTCTGCAACAACGGCAAACCCTTTGCCGTGCTGACCGGCACGAGCCGCCTCGACAGCCGCGTTCAGTGCGAGCAAATTCGTCTGGAAAGCAATGTCGTCGATGACCTTGATCACCCGCTGAATCTCGTTGGAATTTTGGGTAATCTGCTTCATCGCTTCGGTCATTTCCTGCATTGCCTGTTGTCCGTCGCCGGCTGCATTGCTCGCTTTCTGCGCCAGATCGCGTGCCTGACTTGCATTTTCAGCATTCGTTTTCGTCTGACTGCTGATTTCACTCATCGAAGCGGTGATTTCTTCCAAACTGGCGGCAGATTCCTGCGCACCGCTTGACAAGGCTTGCGATGCATTCGACACTTCATTGGAACCAGTCGCTACCTGTTTGACACTCTCGTCGATCTCGTGAAGCGTGTTGTTAACCTGATCAAGCATCTTGTTGAGATTGATGTTCATCGAATCCTGATCGCCGCGGACTTTCGTTTCGATATTGTAGTTGCCGTCGGCAAGATCGTTTGCCAACCGCTCCACGTTTTGAAACTGATGCAAAATGTTCCCGACTGCCTTTGCCATATCCCCGACTTCATCACCACGATCCAGGTCACCTTTGGGAATTTCAAAAGTTACGTTTCCTTCATCGGCGATAAGTTTCATTGCCCCGACTCCACGTTTGAGTCCCGATGTGATATTGTTCGTCAATGCAAAACTGATGAACGCTCCCAAAAGGATAGCAGAGATACTCGTACCGAAAAGTATCCATTGGATTTGGGCGTTAAACGTTTTGTCCGCTGCCACCACCTCCCGTGAGCGATTGTGAAAGGTCGTGAGGAGTTCGGCAATTTCGGCAACCAATGCATCGGCAATTTGCGTCGTCTGAACATCGAATTCGGCGTATTTTTTTTCTAAATCCATGACACGTTCCACAGACGCAAACCATCTTTTACCGATGTTCTTGGAATCTTCGATCATTTTTTTCCCTTCGGCACTTACAAACTGCGGCTCTAATTCTTTGAGTGCCTCCTCAATTTTGTTGTACTCCTGTAAAATCTCGTCCCGAACCTTTTTTCTGCCGTCGTCATCCACAGCAAGTCCATATTGATAACACATACGGCGTATATCACGAACCGCATTGGTCATACTTGCAGCGGTGTCCATCATAGCCACGCGTTCAGAGGCAAAAAAGGTTACATCTTTACCATCTTCTGATTTTGAGGTGATCGAGAATTGGCGTTTAGGGTCTTTCGTTACAGCGTAGATGGAATCCGACATTTTTCCAACATAAACAACCAATTCCGATGCCAAGTCGAGTCGCTCTTCGGCGGCTTTTTTCCGTTGGACTTCGGTATCCCACGCTTGGGCATCCGTGGCGGCAAAATCTTTAACTTTGTTCAAAACTGCCCGGTACTTTTTCTTCGTGTCTTCGTCGTCGATCAACTCGAAGTCCTTCTCATGTTGGTCTGCGATTTTCTCCGCGATTTTTTGGACTTCCTTGGCATACCTTTCTTCGAGCGTGATTGTTTCCATATTGACGGCATTCATTGCGTCGAAGATGTCGCGTTGCATCGTCAATCCGGCAGTGATCAGTGCCTCGGCAGTGGCGACTTGGTCCGACATTGCCGTTTTTTGATTGATTGCCATCCTGCTCACAAGCCAGACGGCAACGAGCAATAAAAGTACCACGGCGAATCCGCCGAACAACTTGGGTCCGATTTTGAAACGATTGAGCATTTTAATTTTGACGAAAATTAGAGTAAATGGGCAACAGCACCCGCCCATAATTGTAAGACATTTACGGAAGATAGTCAACCGGTAGAACGGCAGGGTAATTTTTCCCTTTTCCGGGGGTGTCAAAGTTTTCTGGGTCGCATTTTTGCCCGCCGGGGCACACCGCTCCATTCGATGCCTCCCACAAACGCTTGACGTACCCCTTCGTTGTTTTGCACAGGTATCAGTCTTGTTTTCAATGGTGTTTCAGATAGAATGGGAGAGTAAGTCGTGATTTTTTCTATTCGAATCGAAATGAATCGATTACTCCTTTTGGTATCGTTGTTATTTTTGGTTGAGATCATCCTCGCCGCAGACGAATGGGACGTTCAGAGCGATACGTGGGTCGCAACGGACTCGTTGGGACGGACGCTTCCGACATTCGGGCAAACAGGACCGCCGAAACCGGATAAAACCGTTGCGATGTTTTATTTCCTGTGGAACGGACGACATGGCGAACAGGGACCGTTCGACGTTACAGAAATTCTCAAAAAAGACCCTGATGCAATGAAGAAAAAAGATTCGTCGCTCTGGGGACCAATGTATGCTCCGCACCACTGGGGAGAATCAATCTTCGATTACTATGTCGGCGAAGATGAATATGTGCTTCGCAAACACGCCCAAATGCTCGGCGATGCCGGAGTCGATGTTGTGATTTTCGACGTAACCAACCAACTCACTTATCCAGAAAGTTACCGAGCACTGTGCAAAGTGTTCAATGAGGTCCGCACCGCCGGAAACCACGCTCCACAAATTGCTTTTCTTTGCCCGTTTTGGGCACCGCAAAAAGTCGTTCACGAACTTTGGCGCGACCTGTATAGCAAAGGAGATTACGCAGACCTCTGGTTCCTGTGGGAGGGCAAACCGCTGATTCTTGCTGATTCGTGGAATCTCGAACCCGTTCAATCGAGACGGGTCGCGGGGACGGGTGTTCCCATCGAATTGACGACAACACTTGGTCAAAAGTTTACGGTCAAAAAACCGCTTCTCCGCATCGGTGCCGCCGCTCCGACTTGGAACACGAAAGATTCCGGCTTCACCATCACGCTTCACAAAACCGGTCCCGGCGGTGAAGTCGTGAAATCTCGTGTGATTGAAGACCATCCCGATAATCAGTGGGGAATTCTGGAATTCGCCGACCCGCTTTCTCCCGGCACTTATTACCTTGAGTTGAGTAAGCCGCATGGAAAAGTCGGCTGGTGGTGCGCAACCCCCCATCAAGATTTCGCCGAGGGACTTCAGGGATTCGTTGATGGTAAGGAAACCGAACACAAATTCGATATGGTTCTTGCACTCGGCGATGAGGAAAAATCGAAAATTCTCGATTTTTTTACGTTTCGCAAACCGCAGCCGGACTATTTTCAAGGTCCGACCGGTCCGAACCAATGGGGTTGGCTCGAAGTATATCCGCAACACGGATTTTACGTCTATGAAAAAGATGGCGATGGCAAAGAGCAGAAAATCATCGAGGAAGTTGCCGTCGGAATCGCCCAAAATGCCGTTGACGGCAAACTCGGTGTGCTGAGCAATCCGCATTCTCACGGTCGCAGTTTTCATAATGGAAAACAACCCGCCCCGGAAGATTGCGATTACGTCGGTCGGAATTTCGAGGAACAATGGAACCGGGCTTACGAACTTGATCCCCAAGCGGTGTTTATCACAAGTTGGAACGAATGGATCATGGGCAGATTCGACGAAACTGCTCCGTTTCACGGAAGTGATGTCGTGTCGTTCGTCGATCAGTTCAACCATGAATTCAGCCGCGATGCCGAACCGGTTAAAGGCGGACATGAAGATGCCTACTACTATCAGTTAATCGGACATCTTCGCCGATTCAAGGGAACAAGACCACTTGAACAAATCGACCCGAAACCGATTGCGATTGATGGAAAGTTTGACGATTGGACCGGTGTACGACCGGAATTTCGAGACACGATTGGCGATATTGTTCATCGCAATGAGCGTGGCTGGGGAGCGGGAAGCCGTTATGAAAATACGACGGGTCGCAACGACATCATTGTGGCAAAGGTTTCCCGGGATGAAAAGAACGTATATTTTTACGTCCGAACCGCCGAACCGCTGGTCGGACAAACTGATGGAAACTGGATGATCTTGTTCCTTGATACCGATTGCAAAACCGAGACGGGGTGGCTGGGATACGATTTTGCGTTCAATCGTACACCGGGAATGCTCGAAAAAAACGTTAGCGGAAAATATGAGTGGCATGCACAAATGGAAATTTCGCACAAAATCGGCGAAAAGGAAATCGAATTGGCGATTCCGCGTGAAGTGCTTGGCGATCCTGAAGCGATCCATTTCAAATGGTGCGACAATATTCAGCAGACCGGCGAGTGGTCTGATTTCACGCTTCACGGCGACTCCGCACCGAATGACCGATACAATTATCGAGCGGACTTTGGTAGTCAGTAACAAAAGGTAGAACCAGACAATGGCATAGCGTTTGCAAGAATCTGCCCCTTGTATTCGGGTTGATTGCGCGTGCCACATTTGGGTTTGCCTACCTTGTGCCGACCCACTTCGAACTTGCAATCGACCGCCCCCCGTTGCATTGCCATGCGGTTGTCGTGTAAAATACTTCCGTCAGCAGATATTTTACAAAACTCGATTCTCCCCCGATGCAGGCAAAACACATCGATAAAAACTTTTTGAACTGGGCAATTCAACACAACGAATCTCCGAACGGCAGTCAAGGTTCTGAAGAACGGAAAGCCCAAATGGCGGCACTCCGAAGGGAACACGTTCAAAAACCGACAATTTTTATCGGAACAGGAACCTGTGGACTCGGTGCTGGAGCCGCCTTCACCCTCGAAGCAATCAAAAAGTATCTTGCCGACAAAAAGATTGATGCCGACATTGTTGAAGTTGGTTGCATCGGACTTTGCGTTTGGGAACCGCTCGTCGATGTCCAACTGCCCGGTCGAACCCGGCTGATGTTCCAAGCCGTTACCAAAGAAAAAGTCGCTCCTCTCCTTGATGCCCTCTTTGCCGAAGAGCCTCCCAAGGATTTAATCATGGGGCAGTTCCGTACTCCCAACCAGAAACCTTGGGATGGCGTGAAATTTCAAGACGAACATCCGTTTTTTGGACCGCAAACTCGATGGGTGCTCAAAAACTGCGGTATTATTGACCCGACGCAACTCGAAGAATACCTCGCTTTCGGCGGTTATCAAGGTTTGTGCAAAGTTCTCGGTGTGGGAGATCATCCCGCAATGAATCCGATGGATGTCTGTGCCGAAGTCGAAAAGTCCGGTCTGCGCGGTCGCGGCGGAGGCGGTTTTCCTACGGGTGTCAAATGGAAATTTGCCCGGAACAATAATGATCCGCAACGTTATCTCGTTTGCAATGCGGATGAAGGCGATCCCGGTGCATTCATGGACCGTGCCGTTATCGAAGGAGATCCCCATCGCTTGCTTGAAGGGATGACAATTGCCGCTTATGCAGTGGGTGCGAACAAGGCGTACATCTACATTCGTGCCGAATATCCGCTTGCCATCCAACGTTTGGAACAGGCAATCGCCGATGCAGAAGCGAACAACTTGCTCGGCGAAAACATTCTTGGCAGCGATTTCTCGCTCAAAATGATTATCAAGAAAGGAGCGGGAGCGTTCGTGTGCGGCGAAGAAACGGCACTGATTCATAGTATCGAAGGGAAGCGTGGAATGCCGAGACCGCGTCCGCCGTTTCCTGCCGTTTCAGGACTGTTCGGACATCCGACGGTCATCAACAATGTTGAGACCTTTGCAAATGTGCCCGGCTTGATCAAGAACGGAGCGGATTGGTTTGCCGCTGTGGGAACGGCAGGAAGCAAAGGAACGAAAGTTTTTGCACTCTCCGGCAAAATTGCCCGCACTGGACTCGTCGAAGTTACGATGGGAACAACACTCCGGGAAGTTGTCTTTTCTATCGGCGGAGGCATTGCGCATGGAAAGGCATACAAGGCGGTACAGATCGGTGGTCCTTCCGGCGGTTGTATTCCTGAATCGCATTTGGACATTGAAATTGATTACGAATCATTGAAGACGGTTGGTGCGATGATGGGTTCCGGCGGACTCGTGGTCATGGACGAAGACAACTGTATGGTTGACGTTGCCAAATTCTTTATGGACTTCATCCAGCGGGAAAGTTGTGGTAAGTGTGTGCCGTGCCGGGAAGGAACACGACGGATGCTGGAAACGCTCAATCGGATCACGCGGGGACGGCGGAACGAAGTCGGCAAACAGGCTTTGGAACGGTTCCAGAGTGTCATGTATCTTGAACAGTTGGCGGAGGTGATTCGAGACTCGTCGCTTTGCGGTTTGGGACAGACGGCACCGAATCCGGTGTTGTCCACGTTGCGTTGGTTCCGGCATGAATACGAGGCACATGTGTATGACCGATGCTGTCCGGCAAAGGCTTGCACGGATTTGATCCAATATCGGATTACGGACAAGTGTACGGGCTGTACGCTTTGTGCCAAGAAGTGTCCGGCGGACGCAATCGTAGGAACGGCGAAGAATCTGCACACGATTTTACCGGACAAGTGTATCGGTTGCGGTGCCTGTGCCGATTCCTGCCGATTCCACTCCATCGAAAAAGTGTAGGAATTCTATGCCGATTGAACAATACCTATTTCTCCAACTGTGCCATCACTTCGTCGGCAATATCGAAATTCGATGAAACACGTTGGATGTCGTCATGATCATCGAGCATTTCCATCAATTTCAGAACCTTTGCCGCCGTATCGGCATCTTGGATTGCCGCCCGATCTTTCGGCATTAGACTCAACTGCGATTCCTCCGGTTCGATTCCCGCCTTTTGCAGGGCATTGGAAACCGTTTCGTAATGATCCGGTAGGCAAGTGATCGCAAAACCGTCCTCCGTTTCGGTTACGTCATCTGCTCCGGCTTCGAGAACGATTTCCATGACGATGTCTTCGGTGAGTTCCGATTTTTTCGGAATCAATTTTGGAATCACAAAGAGTCCCTTTTTCTCGAAATTCCATGCCACGCAACCTGTTGTGCCGAGTTTTCCTCCGCAGACTTCAAAAATCTTTTTGATTTCCGGTGCCGTTCTGTTTCGGTTGTCGGTAACTGCCTCCGCCAATACAGCCACGCCACCGGGACCGTAGCCTTCGTACACGAGTTCGTCGAGTTGTTCGGATTCCCCTTCTCCGCTGCCGCGCCGAATTGCCCGCTGAATATTTTCCTTCGGAAGCGAGACCGCCTTCGCTTCATCAATCGCCGCCCGAAGCCGGATATTGTTTTCAGGATCGGGACCGCCGATTTTGGCTGCGACAATGATCGCTTTCGCTAACTTGCTCCATAATTTTCCCCGCTTGGCATCGACCAACGCCTTTTTGTGCTTAATTCCCGCCCAGTGTGAATGTCCTGCCATTGTTTCGATCTGTCTTTTCAGGATGCCCGTAAGTGCTTCCGCATTATACCGGAAACAGTGGAAATAGTCAAAAGATGATGAACTAAAATTGTGTATGGAATTTCGGGAACGCATTCCCCGCTTGAATGAACAACATGAAACGGTAGAATGACGTGAAACTTAGCCCGGATGCCCGAACCGACTGAACGATGAACGAAACAGCAAAAACCTTGATTTTTGTTATTCTTGCCGCCGCCCTCATTGCCGGTGCGTTTTTTAGCCAACCAACCGCTCCTGATTTCAACGTGGAAGAAATGGTCGGTAAATCCCTTTTCCCGCAATTTACCGATCCGCTCGGAATCAAGTCCCTCGAAATTGTGAAACTTGATGCTGCCAGTGAGCAGAACAATTTTCGTATCGTCGAAGTCAACGGCATCTGGTCGATTCCTTCGCATGACAATTATCCTGCTGATGCCAAAGATCAAATGGGAAAGGTCGCCGAAGCCCTAACCGATCTCAAAGTTCTCGAAGTGATTCCGCCGGAAGAAAGCGGAAATGACGCAGTTGCTTTCCAAACTCAATACGGCGTGGTTGATCCGGCATCCGAACAATCTTCGCTTGGCGAAGGAGTGGGAACAAAAATTACTCTCGGTGGAGCCAACAATGAAACGCTTGTCAACCTGATTATCGGAAAGGAAGCCGCCCGACGACATTCGCAAGACACGATGGATGAAAGCGGCTCGAATCTTCGCTATGTTCGGATTGCCGATCAAGCACCGGTTTATGTCATCAACATTGATTCAAGTCAATTCTCAACGAGTTTCGATCAGTGGATAGAGAAAAATTTGCTCGATATTAGTACCTTCGACATCAGAGAAATTTTTGTGGACGAGTATTCGTTCTCCGTCGAATTTGCTTTGACCAATCGCGGCTTGCAAGAGACTCCAAAAGCCTCATTCATCGGCGACATCACGTTGTCTTACGATGGGTCGGCAATCGGAGCAAATAAGTGGTCGCTTGTTCGATGGATGGCATTTGAAGGGCAAAATCTCGAATACAAGGAAAAACAACTCGAACCGGAAAAGGAATTGGATACCGAAACATTGGATTCGATGATTTCGGCACTGAACGACTTGAGAATTGTCAACGTGCTGAAAAAACCGGCGGAACTGGCATCGGCACTCCGGGAAGGAACACCGTTTGAAAATATCAGAACTGACTCTTCAATGCAGGCGACCGGCTTTTATCTGGTTGAATTACCCGACTTGAAGCGGGATACCAAAAAAACAAAGGTGCAACTTTTATCGAATGAAGGAGACATTCAACTTCGCTTGAAAAACGGCATTGTTTATAATCTCCGGTTCGGCGATTTGACCGGCACAGAATCGGAAATTGCCGCGGAAAACTCACTGGATGCCGAATCGGTCATGGGAGTCAACCGGTATCTTTTCATAACGGCGGATTTTGATCCTGCAATCATTCCGTTGCCGGAACTCAAGCCGGTGCCGGAAATCCCCACAGAAGGGGAAGCAGACGAACTGGAAAAATTGAAGCAAGCAAAGGAGATGGTCGAAAAGGGAAATCAGCGTGAACAGGAACGTTACGATTCCGAGATCGAGTCGGGCAAGAAGCGTGCGGCAGAACTTTCCGACCGCTTTGCCGACTGGTACTATGTGATTTCGGAGGATGTCTATAAAAAAATTCATCTTATGGAAGCAAATGTGTTCAGGAAAAAAACGTCGGAGGATGAACCGGCACCGAATATCATGGATATTCCTGATCTGCCGGAACTGGAACTGCCTCTCACTCTGTCGTCCGCTGACCACTTATCGGACCCATGAAAACGGTCATCAGTGGGGATCAACGTGGTCCCTTTTGATAAACGGGCATTTTTTGAGAATCCTATTTTAAGCATGTGCTTGCATTTGTGGGGTCGAACGGTGTTTAGCAAAATAGGAATTACGGGCACAACCTATAAGTCATAGTTTATCAGCACACAAAAACACGGGAATTTTAACACTTTTTCGGAAAACCCATGCTATTTCCCATGCTGTGTTGCCAAAGCCCCGAAAATTACTGCGTTATTCCGTTGGCGATTGTGGCTCGGACTTTGACCGCGCCCGCCACATGGGGTTTGAGGTAGGCACCGTCGCTTTTGTTGACGATGTCCGCATTGCCAGCGACGACCGACCATACGATAGTCTGGTTGGTGGCGTTCGACGGTTGCACCGTCCCTTCCAACTTGGTTTCCTCC
>Ga0123353_10006240_pt1 | contig 15844 bp, 9 predicted proteins | sample TergutLab28metaG_3_FD_92763 | JGI IMG/M metagenome (GOLD analysis project Ga0123353, IMG submission 92763) | Labiotermes labralis P3 segment gut microbial communities from Petit-Saut dam, French Guiana - Lab288 P3 | ecosystem: Host-associated > Arthropoda: Insects > Digestive system > Gut ... | reverse complement strand
TGCTATGTTGATAAACCGACCTCTGCCTATTTCCTGTATGCTGTCGGGATCGATGACCTCGATCCTTGAAATATCCCCTGTTTCGACCGCATAGTATTCCGTTCCCGAGCATTTAAAAATGATGACCTGTTTTTCATCGTTATCCGTATTGATGACCTTTTCGTCGGTTTCTTTCTCAATGTGCTCGATCCCCATGAATCTCATGATACCTTCCGCATCCAGGATTGTAACAGCTTTTCCACTGCCTAGAACCGTTACATTTGAATAACAGGGACAGTTTTGCAAGTACATAGGAAGCGACTTTACAAGTACCTGCTCGGTTTCTAAAGCGTCATCGATCAACAACGCAAAACTTTTCCCGTCCGCCCTGAGCACCAGGCATTTTGCGACTCCGTTATGTCGGCTCCGCTCAAGGATATCATCGACAGAGACAGGTTCTTGCCCTTTTGCCTTAGCGGCTATCTCGCGCATTGTTATGATCGGGATTATCCGCCCGTCAAGACTTAAAACAAGCGACTTGTTAATCCGTTCGATGCGTTTGGTTTCTGTTTCGTCCCATATTCTCACTATGCGCTCGACATTTAATTCCGGTACCGCGTATATGATCGAATCAATTTTTACGATCAGCGTCCTTATTACGGACAAGGTAAGAGGCATTTTTAAACGGACGGTCGTCCCTTTGCCTACTTCGGATTCGATTTCGATGAGCCCTCCCAATTTTTCGATGTTGGTTTTTACGATGTCCATGCCAACTCCGCGCCCGGAAAGGTTCGTCACTTTTTTTGCCGTCGAAATGCCCGGCTCGAACATCAGGTTGAAAATTTCCGTGTCGTTCATCGAGCTTAACACGTCTTCTTTTACGATCCCGCGTTCGAGCGCTTTGCTTTTTAGCGCGTCCTTGTCGATGCCCGCGCCGTCGTCGGTAACTTCGATAACCGCCGAACCGTCGCGCATGTATGCGTTAAGCGTGATTATTCCCTTGGACGGCTTGCCGGATTCGGCGCGACGTTCGGCGGATTCGAGGCCGTGGTCGGCAGAATTTTTTACAAGCTGCGTAATCGGATCGGTTAGGGCTTCCAATAAATATTTGTCGAGCGTCACGTCGTCCCGCACGATTTCGACACCTATATCTTTGTTAAGCTGCTTGGCTGTGTCGCGGATTATCCTCGGAAACTTGCTGAAAATAACGTTGATCGGCTGCATCCGCGTAAACATAATTTTTTCCTGTATTTCGCTTGTGAGGCGGCTTATGTCGTTCATGACAGGCGATATGCCGGGCAGCGCTTTTTCGTTGCCGGACATTGCGGAAAAAAGCTGGTTTCTTGTCAGTATCATTTCGTTTGCCAAATCGAGCAGGCCGTTTATGACCGAAATGTCGAGCCGCACAAAAAAATTGTCTTCTTTTTCCTGTTGTTTTTTATTTTGCAACAACGGATCCGTTCTCGTTTCGGTGAACGCCGAAGGATCTTCGTTTAAAACAGGGGCCGCGCTGTTTAGCTTCTCGGTTTCGGCCGAAGCTCCTTCGGGTAAAAAAACCGACTCTTTGTTTATCATATGGATATTTTTTTTGTCTATTTCGACGGCTGTGGAAAATAAATCGTAATCCAAAACGCTCGTGACCAGCAGCTTTAACGTAGACGTGTCGCTTTCGGTCAATGCCGTGACGATCTTGTTGGTCATAAGATTGACGTCCGGCTCCTTGATTTTTTTTCCGGTTTGATCCCTGTCGCCTCCGCCGACCATGGCTTCCGCAAGATTGCCTATTGATAAAATGCTTTCGATCATTCCGGTAGGATGCTTGTAAAATTTGCCCAAGCTCCTGTTGAAATTTATGTCGACGTAAAAAATTTTATGGCCGAATCTCGCGGCGTTTTTTAAAATTTTTTCTGTTTCGCTGTCTTTTAAATCGAACGGAATTTTTATGCTCGAGATATTTTCGACATGCTCCACGCTTTGCGTAGTGGCGACCGAAAATTTTTTTAATGATTCGTGGACCGCGCCCGTTTCAATTTTGTCGTCGTCTTGAATATTTTCGATGAGTTCTTTAAGGCAGTCTATACTTTGCAGCACGACGTCGACTATTTCGTCCGTAATTTTTAAATGCCCGTCTTTAATTTGCGACAGCACGCTTTCTAATTCGTGCGCGACCGAAACAATTTTTTTGAGCGAAAAAAAACCTGCCGTTCCTTTTATGCTGTGCGCCGCGCGAAATACGCCGTTTAGCAGCTCGGGGGAACCCGCAAGGGTTTCCGCGTTAAGGAAGGCTGATTCAATTTTATCTATGTGGGTTTTTGCTTCAGCTTCAAAATCGTCAAGAAACACGCTTGTTTCTATTTTTTCCACCGATTGAACTCCCCAAAGAATTTTTCATTAATAGTATAACAAAAAGAAAAAAAATATTACAACGGAAAACTTATTTGGTATATTAAAGGAACTTTTATAAACTAAACGCACAAGCATCTTAATTAATTTTTTATTTTTTTGTTTTTATTCTTTCGCAGTTCGTTCGAAAGGACTAAAAACATAATGCTTGGTTTAAAGAGGCTCCCTTAATTTTTTTACGTTTCCCGGAGGAGGTCACTAATTGTCGTCAGCTTCTGTCCCAAAAAAACATGTGTTGATCGTCAGCGGCGAACCGCGTATCTTAGCTGAAATAAAAATCGAACTTATGGCTTTTTTCAATATAAGCATTGCGGCGACAAGCGAGCTTGCGTTAAACGCTTTCGAGCTTAACGAAGTGGCGGCCGTCGTCATTTGCATCGGCGAAAACCGCGACAATGCGTTTTCAATTTTCAACGGCATTTTCGATTATGTAAACAGCAAAAACATCCCGATAATTTTTTTGGCGGAAAAAGGAAACGACGATGACGAAACGATTGCCTTTGCGATGGGCGCCGTAGATTATTCCACTCGGAGGCGCGGCACGGTAAACGCGCTGAGCAACCGCATCAATCTGCGGATAAACGCGAGCGAATACGAAAGGCGCATACTCGCGGGAGAAACTGCGCCAAATTCTTTCGACAAAGCCGCGCCCGAAAAAATATTATTCGGCAAAACAATACTCGTGGTCGAAGACGTCGAGATTAACCGCGAAATAATCGCGGCCATGCTTTCTGATATCGAGGGCCTAACCGTCGACGAAGCCGCCAACGGAAAAGAAGCGGTAGAAAAATTCAAAAAAAACCCGGAGCTGTACTCATTAATTTTAATGGATGTAAACATGCCGGTCATGGACGGGTTGGAGTCCACTCGCATCATCAGGAGCCTTGACTGTGCGAACGCGCGCGACGTCCCTATCATCGCCCTTACCGCGACAACAAACGAAGCCGAAATAGAGCAGTGCCTCAAAGCCGGCATGCACGATTATTTAGAAAAACCCATGCCGTATGATAAATTTCTCGTGCTGGCGGCCGAGCACTGTGCGCCTTAATTTTTAGCGCGGCATTATGCTTGGGCTTATTATGTTCCATTAACAAGAGCGCGTTGCATACGCCTCTCTTTTTTTTTGCCCGATAAAAATTTTTGTTATGATGGCTGCATGTGTTTCGAATCATTTGAATAGATTGAGAATTTTAAATGCGAACAGTTTTCGTCGGAGGTGTTGCATGGAATTGTTTTTATCTACTATCGGCGACGGCGCCGGAGATACCGCCCGCGAACACGGGCTCGGCATAGAGGTCGCGGAGTTTTGCTATTCCGCTAATATGGACGAAGAATTTGACGTTTGGGACGCGCACGCAAAGGCGAGCGTAGCGGGTGTGAACAAAAAAATATTTCATGCTCCGTGCTACGAATTATGTCCCGCCGCCATCGAAAAGTTAGTGGTATGCGCGGCAAAAAAAAGGTTCGGCCAAGCGCACGGCTTGGCGGAGAGATACGGCATAAAAAGAATGGTGGTTCATTCGGGATATGTCCGCTATTTATATGACAGGCGTTGGTTTAAAGACAGATCAATAGAATTTTGGAAAGAATATTTATTCGGCAAGCCGGATGATTTTGAGCTGCTGCTCGAAAACACATTGGAAGAGGGACCCGACATTCTCTGCGGAATAATTGAAGGCGTAGGCGATCCGAGGTTTAAACTTTGCTTTGACATAGGGCATGCAGGCAAATCCACTTCCGACGTTCCCGTTTCGAGGTGGGTCGGATCATTCGCGCCGCATTTGCGTCATGTGCATGTGCATAATAACTACGGGGTACGCGACAACCACAATCCGCCGGGCGACGGATTTATTGACGTAAAAAAAATTTTGGATCTGCTTGTTAAACTTTGCCCCGGCGCGTCGTATACACTCGAAACGCAGAACTTGAAATCTTCGGTGGCATGGATGAAAACAAACGGTTATATGTAAGGAACCTCTATAAACCCGGCTGGAACGATTTTTAATCCTTTCGAATGAACCAACGAAGGATTAAAAAATTGGACGAAGCGGTGTTTATAGAGGTTCCATATAAAAAGGTGAGCCGAAACATTTTTTGAATTTGTCCGTTTATGTTAAAATACAAAAAAATTTTTAAACGACATTTACATATAATTTAAAGGAGATGCCTGAAATGGCTGACTATACTGTTCAAAAAACGGCGGACATCCGGCTTGTGCTCGATTCGGCGCCGTACGCCGCTCATTTGATGGATGAAAACAAAAATATTATTGCGTGCAACAAAGCGGCGTTAAAGATGCTCGGGGCAGCATGCGAGCAAGATTACATAAACAATTTTTTTATTTGCATGCCACAATTTCAACCTGACGGAAACAATTCTTCCGACAGGTTGAATTTTTTTATAGGCGAAGCATCCGTAAAGGGCCTGCAGCGAACCGAATGGCTGCACCGTTCAATAGAATCGGAACCGATGCCTATCGAAATAACACTCGTGCCGGTCGCAAACGGCGGAAATAATTTATTTATCATGTACTGCAGAGACTTGTCTGAACGGCGGAAGCTCAGCGACGGCATCGTGAAACGGGACGAATTGCTTAACGTCATAAACCGCATCGCAGTGCTTCTGCTTGCGGCGTCAAACGATGAAAATTTTGAGGAGTCGCTGATAAACGGCATGTCCTTGATAGGCCAGTGTCTCGGGGTAGACTTCGTGCAGATATGGCCAAACTTGACGAAGGACGGCGTCTTGCAATTTTCGCTGCAATATAAATGGCTCTCCGAAATCGGAAAAAAAGCTCCGCCTATAAAAATTGGCACGGCAGTGACTTACAGCGAGCGCTGGCTGAAATTATTTGATGAGGGCGGCTTGATAAACGGCCCGCTGTCCGCGCTGCCGCAGGAAGACCGCGATTTGCTCGGGCCGCTTGGGATCACGTCAACCGTAACGATTCCGTTGTACCAACAAAACGTATTTTGGGGAGTCTTTTGCGTCGACGACTGCGTGCAGGAGCGTTACTTCACCGAAGGCGAGCTCAACCTCTTGTCGTCTGCGGGTTTGATGCTTGTAAACGCGATACACCGCAATAAATATTCGGTCGATATGCGAATGCAGCTCGCAAAAATGAATTTGGTGCTTAAAGCGACAAAAATCGGTTTATGGAACATGGAGGTTTTAAAAGACGACCCGCTGAGCCCCTCGAATTTTTTTATGTGGTCTGAAGATTTTAGGGACATGCTGGGTTTTACTGCCGAAGAAGAATTTCCGAACGTGCTTGGCAGTTGGAGTGACCGCCTGCATCCCGACGACGCAAAAAAAACCATTGCAGCACTCGAAAAACATTTATATGACAAAACCGGAAAAATTCCGTATGAAGAAGAGTTCCGCATGAAAGTAAAAAGCGGCGAGTACAGATATTTCCGCGCGACCGGCACGACAGTCCGCGACGAAAACGGTTGCGCGCTCCGCATAGCAGGCGCGTTGCAAGACATAACCGATGAAAAAAAACTTCTACATGATTTGGAAACGGAAAAAGAAGCCGCGCACAACGCCAATAAAGCAAAGAGCGTGTTTTTAGCGAACATGTCGCACGAAATAAGGACGCCGATGAACGCTATACTCGGAATGTCGGAAATTTTAGGACACGAAATTTTAAGCGAACGGCAGGTAGGCTACGTCAACGACATAAAATCTTCCGCGCAGGCGCTGCTTGCGATAATAAACGATATCCTGGACATGTCAAAAATTGAAGCGGGCAAACTTGAATTGAACCCGGTCGATTATATTTACGATCAGTTCGCCGACAACATCGTCTCCATGTTTTCGCATGTGGCAAGCAACAGGGGGCTCGATTTTGTTTATGAAACGTCCGGCAGGATTCCGGAATGTTTGTTCGGGGACGATATCAGGCTTAGGCAGGCATTGACGAACATATGCGGCAACGCGTTTAAATTTACCGAAGTGGGACATGTAAAATTATCGGTTGTCGCCGCCGGCGGCAAACTCATTTTCAAAGTGGAAGACACAGGCTCGGGCATAAAAAAAGAAGATTTGCCGAAACTTTTTTCAGCGTTTACACAGGTCGACAAAAACAAAAACCGCGGAGTGGTCGGCACCGGTTTGGGTTTGGCGATAACAAAAGCGTTCGTAGAAATGATGGGCGGAAGTATTTCCGTCGAAAGCGAATACGGACTAGGCACGGCGTTTACAATATCCATACCTATTGTGGAGGGCGACGTCGATAATATTCGTCATACGGACACCAGCAATATGGTTCAAGCCATAAGCGCGCCCGATGCAAAAATTTTGGTGACCGACGACAACGGGTTTAATCTTAAAGTTGCAAGCGGGTTGTTGGGTTTGATGGATATTGACGCGGAGCTTGCCGATTCCGGAGCAAAAGCGATAAGCCTTGTGCAAAAAAACGATTACGACATCGTGTTCATGGATCATATGATGCCGGAAATGGACGGGATAGAAACCGTAAAAAAAATTAGGGAGCTCGGCGGAAAGTATGAAAATCTGTTAATAATTGCCCTCACTGCCAACGCTATAAGCGGCGCACGCGAAATGTTTTTGGTTAACGGCTTTGACGATTTTGTGTCTAAACCGATAGACGCGGTCGAATTGCAAGAAGTTGTGCTGAGGTATCTGCCGCAGGAAAAAATCCGCGCCGCGAGCGACAATGTATGCAAAGAGGTAATAGCCGAAAAAGAAACGGAATTGCAAAAAAAATCCGTGCTCACATTTGTCAAAGGGAACAGGGACACATATGAAAAAATCGCTCACGCGCTTAAAACGGGCGACACAAAAACGGCGCACAGGTTCGCGCATACGTTAAAGAGCAGTTCGGGCTATCTCGGTTTAAAAGCGCTGCAGGACGCTGCATTTTCGCTTGAAATGTCGCTGCAGGACGATCCGCCGTATTACAGGCAGGCGCAGGTCGACGCGATAAAGTTTGAATTGGAAAAATCGTTCATTTTATTCAGGCCTGTAATTGAAGAAGCTGAAGCGGAAAGACGCGCTGCGGTTGAGATGGAATACGGAGAACTGTCCGGCATGTTTTACGAACTCAAATCATTGCTCGAAAAAAGCGACTATAAAGCGTCCGAATATGTACACAAATTAAACGGGATCGCAGGCATGAAAGATCTTGCCGACTTGATCGAAGACTACGATTTCGCCGGCGCTTTAAAATTTATCGAAGGGATCGAAAGAAAAATATAATTTTTTACATCAATTACCGTACATATTTCTGTTTATCACTTCATCCTGGGCATACGGCGGCAGGTAAACGAAATACGCGCTCATACCGTAAAGCCGCACGGTGAGGCCGGGATATTTTTCAGGGTGCAGTTTTGCGTCGCGGAGCTCGTCGGCGGAAACGAAGTTGAATTGGATGCATGTGCCGCCGTGCGCGGCGAAGCCGTATATAATATCTGCGACGTTTTCCGGCGCGAAGCGGCCCAAAGGCATTTGCGCGTCCAAAACCGAAATGCCGGATGACTGAGTGAAACGCGCGGCGCCCGCACTGCGGATGCTGTCGGTAATACTCGTGGTTGGACGCAGGCGGGAAGGCGATATGCTTTGGCTCAGCAGGTCGCCGCTTTTACGTCCGTCGGGCGTTGCGCGGGTAAACGGGGCGAAAAGCGAGTATGTTGCATAAACAAAAACGCTCGCATTGAAACGGCCGCCGCGTTCGTTTTCGATCGAGCGTGCGATGCGCGAAAAATCTCCGATAAAACGGTTGCCTATCTCGTCCGCTTCCGTTTCGCCACGCCCGTACTTGGGATATTTTATTAAAGTTTGGCGCAGCTGTTCGTCGTCAGCCCAGTCGTTTGCGAGGACACTGTTTAATTGTTCAAGCGAAAGCAATTTGTCGTCATAGACGGCTTTTTTTATTGCGGAAAGCGAGTCGACCGTCGTGGCGAATCCGCTGAGGCACAATGTGCTGTCGTTGTAACGAGCTCCGCCCTGCGTGTAGTCCCTGCCGTTTTTTACGCAGCCTTCGATTGTCGCCGAAAAAAAAGGGCACGGATGGATTTCATGCCACCGTTTGCCCAGTTCGCGCCGCCTGCTCATCGAATTTTCGAGTACGCGCTTAAACTCCGCAATAAATTTTCCGTAAAAAATTTCGAACGTATCAGCTTCTATAATTTTTGGCAGCTCTTCGATATTATCCGGGCCGCATCCGATAAACGCGGAGCCGGACGGACGCAGGCACAGGTCGAGCACGCGGGCCGTGTTGAGGGTGCAGTAAACTCCCGCTGAATGTTCCGCGCCTTCGCACATCAGCTCCTGGCAGCCGCCCGCGACGTACAGCCTCGCGTCCGCGACGTCCCTTCCCGCAGAAACCAACGCGGGTATGAGCGCATCGTCGTTGAACAGAGCGAAATTATTTTTGCCGCGCAGCATCATTGCGGAAATCGTTTCCGTATATTCGCGGGGCGAACCTGCGCCGAAGCGGCAGTTCGGCTTTGGGTTTAATATTCCGTGTTCATCCTGTGATTCTAAAATAAGCAAAGTGACGTCGTTAAAAACAGTCTCGCCGTTTTTATCGCAGCCGCCGAGCGTCATGCAGGAGCTTGTCTCCGCGTAATTATAAGAGTTGCCTATTTTAAATTTAATGTCCGTGGGAAGCATCCAAACCGTTAATAAATGTTTCGCCTCCGCCCGGCAAAGCGACCCCGCTTCGGTCTCTTTTTTATAGAACGGGTACAGCAGGCGGTCGACATGCCCAACCACCGAAACGCCCACGCCTTCGAGCGTCGCTGTCACCTCGCGGACGAACCACAACATGCACAGGCCCTCGTAAAAAGATTCGGGCGGGTTTTTTGGTATGCGCTTCGCGCAGTTTTCGATCATGCGCAAATATTTTGCCGATTCTTCGTCCGCAGCGCCGCGAAGCATTTCGGCGGCTTTAAGCGCAAATTTATCCGCGATTAACAGAACCGCTTCGCAGCTTTCTTCTGCGGCGCGCAAAAAAACCAGCCCGGCTTCGCCGGCGCTTTTTTTTGCTTCGCGTATTTCGCCGAGCAAACCGTTCACGCCTTTTTCAAACAGGCGTGAATAACCGGGGCAGTGGTGGTCAATGTCGAAGCCCTTTGTTTCAGGGCCCGCGAACAATCCGATCGAATCAAACGGGTTCATGCTTTTACCGTTTATTTCTTCGCCGTCTATGTTGTCCCACTCGCGCCCCCGCAGCCTGTCGAAGCGTTTATGCAACAGCCGGCCGTTGGGAACCGATTTGTCCGGCGTCCCCCAGTTGTTTGCGCGGCGCAGTCCCATTTCATAAAAAAAAGGGCTGTGCGGAAAAATTACCGGCTCGAAATGCTCGGCAACGGCGCGGTGCAGCCGCGCCTTGACTGTAACGGCGGGCGTATCCGACGAATATGAAGCGTCAAAGTCTTTATATATGGCTTCGCAGATTTTTTTTAAGCCGGGCACGGAGGCAAAAGCTTCGTCCTCGTTCGTAAACCAAAACCTGTCGTAAAAATCCGCCATTTCTTTTTTTACCAAACTGTAATCTGTATTAATTTTACGCACCGCCCGTTCAAAGTCGACTGCCGCCGCAATATTATCATATCGGCGGCAAACATGTATAATGCCGCTCAAACAAAGCAAAATTTATTTTCGGGGGTTTCGGCTATGGATAAAAATATTATAAAACCTGCGAAAAAATTTAACGAAAAATTGCTGTATGCATATAAATTCATCGGCGAGTGCCTGCCAATATACGCCTTTTACACGGTGCTTTTCATCGAGAGGGGTATGAGCGTCACACAAATCGCCGTGCTTATCGCGCTGTGGAGCGTGTTTGCCATAGTGTTCGAAATACCGTCCGGCATACTGGCGGACAGATGGAACCGGCGGAACATGCTCGCCATCGCGTCGGCGCTTCAGGGCGTATGCTTTTTCATTTGGATTTTTTCCCATTCGTTTTGGACGCTTGCGCTCGGGTTCATGTTTTGGGCGATAGGCGGGGCGTTCGGCTCCGGCACGGAAGAGGGCTTGATTTACGATAATTTGAAAAACGACGGCAAAGAAGAAAATTTTACAAAAATTTACGGCAAGGCGAAATTTTTCGCGAGCGTCGGAACAATATTCGGCATTGTTTCCGCCGGGGTCATCGAAGGCTTTATCAACATCGAGGCGATCGCGTTTATATCGGCGGGCATTTGCCTCGTTAACGTTTTTTTTGCGATGCGTCTGCGCGAGGTAAATTTTTATTCGGACCGCGTAAAAAAAGGCGCGGATGAAAAACCCCAGAGCGTTTTCGAAACATTTAAAGAAGCGGGTTTTTTTATAAAAGGCAGCGGCGTCGCGCTCGTCGCCATTTTATTCTTAATTTTTTTCGCCGGGCTCGGCGGGTACCTCGACGAGTTTGACGCGCTCATCGTCGCGGACTTCGGTTTGAGCTATACATGGGTCAGCGTAATTTTAACTGTGCGGTTCGTTTTTATCGCGATTGGCGACCTTATCGCGCCGTACATGCAAAAAAAAATAAAATCCGTGAAGCAAATTTTTTTGCTCAACGGATTATCTTGCGCGCTGCTTCTGGTTTTCGCTTTTTTTTGGAATCAATACGCGTTGTTGATTTTCGGCTTCGCCTTCATGTTCATGGCGGTTTCGGAAATTTTGCTCGTCAACGCTTTGCAAAACGAAATAAAGGAAGAGGGACGCGCAACCGTCATGTCCTTCTGCGACGTGGGCCAAAACGTCGGCATGATTTGCCTCAGCATGGTTTACGCTGTTGTCGCCCGGCTGTTCCCGCTTCAATACATGTACGTTTTCGTTTCCGTCTACGGCATCGCGGGCGGGCTGGCGTTTTATTTTTTTACCAAATTAGCGAAACGGTAAGCCGAATGAAACAGCAGGGTATGCGAAACGGCGGCGGTTTGGTGCGCGAGGCGTACATGGGCAAAAATAAATTTTTGTTCTAATTGCAAAAAAACGCAAAATTTATTTCATGCCCGTCGTTAAAAACGCATAATAATGTTTTATGACAGGACTATCGAATGCAAAAAAGTTATTGAAAAAATATTCGGCGAAAGCCGGATTTTTTTTGCAACCGTTTTCATTCTTGCCGCACTATATAATCGAAAAAATTTGAAGGGAGGCGCGTGGCGCATGGACTGCTTAAACAAAACCGACGGGTTGATCCGCGAGTTCACCGAAAATTATTTCGGTAAGCTGTATTATTTTTTCTTGAAAAAGACTGGCGGAACTTTTGACGCGGAGGAGCTTGCCGCAGAAACCGCGCTTGCGGTTGTGGGTTCGCTAAGAAAAAAAGCCGTTCCGGAAAATTTTCCGGCCTGGGTTTGGAAAATTGCGCGGAACAAATACGCGGCATGGTCGGAGATGAAAAATAAAAAAGCCGCGGCGTTTATGGGCGGCGGTTTCGATATGGCTGCAGATGCCGAAACGGACGGGCCCGAAACGTGGCTGCTTCATTCCGAAGACATCAATTTGCTGCGAAGGGAGCTTGCGTTCATTTCAAGCGAATACAGGGACGTTTTGGTGGCGTATTACATAGACTATAAAAATGTGGGCGACATTGCTGCCTCGCTCCGCCTGCCTGCGGGGACGGTAAAAGCGAAACTGTTCCGCGCACGGAATATTTTGAAGGAGGGAATTGAAATGGCAAGAGAATTTGGAGTTTTAAGCTACAAGCCGGAGAACGTCGGTTTCATTTTTAACGGGATGAACGGAAACAACGGCGAACCATGGAATATGTTAAACAGGGCGCTGTGTAAAAACATACTGCTTGCCGCCTACAGGACGCCGTCCACCGCAGGCGAGCTTGCGGTCGAGTTGGGCGTGGCGCTGCCGTACATGGAGGACGAGTTAAAATCTTTAGTTTGGGACGGTCTTGTCAGGCTGAACGGAAAAAAATACGAAACAAACATTTTTATTGTAAGCGCGGCGGCGCAGGAAAAAATTTACGCGCACTTAAAAAAAATAACGTCCGCATTGACGGACGCGCTGGTCGGGTTAATCGAGCATAAAGTAAAGTGCTACGAAACGAACGGCAGCAAATGGCACGAGGGCTATCAAGACTACGAAGACGTAAAATGGGCGATGCTTATGCTGATGATTGACGAAGTCAGCAGAAAAGTGCTTGACGACAAGAACAGGGAATGCGGAATAAATACGATGATCGGCAGGTACGGGCACACCGTGCGCCCGGACGGCGGCGAGTGGGATCTGCTTGGCATGGAAGAATACAAGGGCGAAAAGCCGGATTTCGTGGGGCTGCACGGCTGCGTCGGCACGCCTGCGGACAAGCCGTTTATCAACAACGGGCAATACAAGTTCAAGTACAGGGGTATAGAACACAGGACGCCCGTACATTTGACCTACGAGCAAGCGGCCACACTCGAAAAAATTTCCAAAGATGATTCGGAAGGTATATCGCAGCGCGTGCTCGACGAGCTCACAAGCTTCGGGTATTTGCAAAACGCGGACGGAGTTTACAAACCGACATTTTATGTTTCGTTCAAAAACAAAGTTGGTGTGTTAAACGCGGAGCAAGCGGCGGAGTATGACAATCTGTATGGTGAGGTGTGCAAAATTGCTTCAAGTCACTACGATTTTTGCCGGGAAATAATCCAAAGTGAAGTGCCGGACTTTTTTAAGGAAGACCGCTACCAAACAGCCCACGCCTGCGCAAGCATTTTTTGCACGAGGGAAGCCGTGCTGCAGGGCGCGCTGGCAAGCGGATACATTACATTTGAAGAGAACGACGAAAGAAAAATGCTTGGGGCGTATTTGATCATTTAGCGGATTAAAACAACCGGTTAAGCAAAAAAAAACAGCGGGCAGGTTTGCCAAGCTGTTTTTTTTTGCCGTAATCAATGTTGATAAATGCTTTAATTAAATATTTGTGTATAATAATGTTCGATGATTGACATAAATTTATTTAAATAAATTCCCGGCGCAAAAATTTTAAAATAAAATTTTTCAAAACGAAATCCGGCGATGTACAGTTAATCATCAAAAAAAATTTTTTGGAGGAACATCATGCCTTTATTCGGTAAAAAAGAAAAAAGTGATCCGGTTGCTGCAAATCAAGATCCGCTTGCCTTGCAGCTTCCCGTTGACGAAAAAACAGCGTGGGAATACATACACGCCCCTGCGCGTCATGCGTTCGCAAAAACAGAGCACTTTTCCAATTATAGGTTTTTCGGTTTGATGTATACAATCGCGGCGGTTACAGAGTCGGGTTGGATTGGATTTTACCGCCCTCATATTCCCACATGCGACGACCCGTTAATGCTGCAAAAAAACCGTTGGAAAGAAGAACCCGAATTTTTTGAAACGATTCACATAAGCCGGGTTGTCGGTTTTGATTTGGATTTTGACGAAGAAACGAAGGTGCGTTACAGCAGCGGTTTAGGCGGTGCGGTTATAGGCGGGTTGCTTGGCGGGACAGTCGGCGCAATAATCGGCGCTGCTGCTGCCGGCGGAAAAGCGGAAGTCAACACTGCATTAATTGAAGTTAATTTGGTTATCAACACCAAAGACTTTAACAATCCGCAGTTAATAATCCCTCTGTATAAAGAAGGAGGGGTATCGGCAAGCGGAAAGGCTGCATATGATACTGCCTTTAACGCTTTGGAAGCCGAGGTAATCGCTTCAAAAGGAAAATCCGGCCGAATGGCAAGAGAAAAAATAAGTTTCCGCGTGTCCAAAATGTTTAACGGATGCAAGGTAACGGGCGAAACGCAAAAAATTATTTTAAAACAATGCGCCGATCTGCAAGCGACTCTTAACCAGGTATTAAATGCGCAACAATAATTAAAAAATTTTTTTGCTAACCGGTTTGCAAGACGGCAAAAAAACGCAAAGGGTGTACGCATGAAAATATCAAGACAGCGCGTGATCGATTACGAAACCGCGGGCTACGGCGCGGCGGAGGGTTGGACGCCCGCTTACGATTGGGAAGAAACCAAAAAAGTTTTAAGAAAAGGAAATATAGTCGTTCCCGTTTTTATTGCAGCCGCCGCGTTTTTGCTTTCGCGTTTCGTTTTCGCCGGCAGCTTTGATGCAAGCCGGAATCTGCTTGCGTTGTCGGTTCTTATATTGATTTACATTTTGTTTATCGTGCCGCTTCACGAGATACTTCATTTGATGGCATACGATTTGAATATATTTTCAAATAAATTTAACATTTTTATCGGCTGGCCCGCGGTCAGCGCGTTTTACGACGGCGAAACAAGCAGAACAAGGGCTGTTGTTTCGCTGCTTCTGCCGTTTGCCGTAATCACGGCGCTGCTTGGCGCGGCGCTTATTTTTTTTATGCGTCAAGCGGAAGGTATGGCGCTTTGGATTTCGCTGCTGATGCTTATAAATGCGGGCGGAAGCTGGACGGATTTATTCATGTTTTTCCGATATATAAAAAAAACGCCGAAGGGCGCGGTTTTTTACGGTAACAGGTATAAAGGCGGTAACAGAGCGGCGTAAAAAAATTTTTACGGAAGGGACGGATTTTTATCTCGTCGCCAACGGAACTGTGGGACATCTACGACGCAAACGGAAACAAGACAGGAAGGCTGCACGAGCGCGGCAAGCCAAAGGCGCCGGGTGACTACCACCTTGTGGTGCATGTTTGGAAACACAACGGCAGGGGCGAATGGCTCATCGACAAACGGGCAAACCGCGGCCAAAACATCGACGGAATGTGGGAAACCACGGGCGGCTGCGCGGTGGCGGGCGATGACAGTTTAACCGCCGCGCTGCGCGAAACAAAAGAGGAGCTGGGCATAGACCTTGACCCGCAAAAAGGCGAGCTGTTCGAGCGCACAATCAATGCCGGCAGCTCAATGGGCGGAGGCTGGATTTGCGATGTATGGATTTTTTTGCATGACTGCCAAATAGAGGATGTTCGATTTTCGGACGGCGAAACCTGCGCCGCCATGTGGGCAAGCGCGGAAACAATTAAGCAAATGATGAAGGACGGGATTTTTTTGGACGAAAGATTTTACCCGTACTTTGAACAGATGATAAATAAACATAAAAGGAGGACCGGGACATGATCAAGGTATTGGTTTGGTGCGAAAACATCCAGAACAAGACGCAGGAGGATGTCAGGATCGTTTATCCCGAGGGCATGCATAACACCATCGCAAACTTTTTAAACAAGGATCCCGGCATTTCGGCTATAACCGCAACCTTGGACGACCCAAACTGCGGCATTACCGAAGAACGGCTCGCCGAAACCGATGTGGTTATGTGGTGGGGGCATGTGGGGCACGACAGGGTGCCGGACGCCGAAGTCGAACTGCTGTACAGGCATGTCGTGAATAAGGGCATGGGCATAATATGCCTGCACTCCGCTCATTTTGCGAAAATTTTCAAACGCTTGATGGGCACAAGCTGCAGCCTGCAGATACCGCCTCCGCCCTTCGGCGCGGAAAAGCTCTGGACATTGCTGCCGGGCCACCCGATTGCAGCAGGCATACCC
>Ga0123353_10006239_pt1 | contig 15846 bp, 18 predicted proteins | sample TergutLab28metaG_3_FD_92763 | JGI IMG/M metagenome (GOLD analysis project Ga0123353, IMG submission 92763) | Labiotermes labralis P3 segment gut microbial communities from Petit-Saut dam, French Guiana - Lab288 P3 | ecosystem: Host-associated > Arthropoda: Insects > Digestive system > Gut ... | reverse complement strand
GTTGCTTTCACAAGCTTGTATATGTTTTTCATGCATTTATTATATCATATTTTGTCCCATTGCGCAAGAATTTTATCATATATTAAATGCGGGGAACGTGATGGTGTCAAGTGTTTGCTCCATGTTTCTGCCTTTCAAAAATAGAAAAGCCGGGCCGGTAGGCAGGCCATGACATATGGCTTTGCACACCGCCCGGCTGTTGTTTTGTGCGTCAGCGTTCCGCCGCTGACTCGATCTGCCCAATAGCCTCTTCCACAGAAGCCTTGGCGTCCTCCAGGTCGGAGATCGCGCCCTCGCAGCGCTCCACGCGCTCGGACATGTTCTCGGGGGTGCCCGCCAGTGCATCGCGCTCGTCATCGAGAACCTGCTCTATGGCGTACAGCGCGTGCTGCAGCATACGCCCGGCATCATGCAGCTTGGCGCGTCGTTTGTCGTTCATGCGATTCGACCTCTCAATCTATAATCATTCGCCCAGGATCCTCTGCACCGCAGCGAATACCTCGGCAGCGGCTTCAAGGGTTTTGAGCGTCATGTAATTGGCGCTCTTTTTGCCGGTATCGTTCTGGATGATAGGCGTGATCGCCACGGCGACCGCAGAACGCCTCTCTTTATCCTCGGCGGGAATTTGCTTGAAAGCGGCGTCGATTTGGGCGATCATCTCCTTCAGGGCGGCTTCGTCAACCGCGCCGGCGTTGATGTTGCGCAACAGGGCGTCAGGGTCGTCGGCTGAGGTGGCCACATTGAAGAATTTAAGCAGGAAGTAGCGGTTGCTATAGGTGAGCGCGCTGCCCATGGCCTGCGCCATGCTGCTGTGGTTATCGCCGGCGGGCCATACAACGGGATAGTTATCGTTGGGATCGTCGTTGTTGATCCAGGTGTACACCATTTCCGCGGTAAACAGGAATTCGCGCACGACCTCCTCAATCTGGTTGCCGGCCTTATCGAGCTTCTTCTTCACATAGGTGAACGGCTCGAACCTCCATGTGCCGGGGACAACCGACGGAACGACAGAGATATTGAGCTTCTGCATCACGCCCTTGATCCTGCTGAGGATGCTCTCCTCCGAAACATAGGTATAGCCGTGGCCGGTTTTATCGTCCTGGAGGACAGGGACGGCCTCCCTGACGAGCTGGATTTTTTGATGGATATTCTTGGTTTCTATGCTATAACCTCTCATTCAATTGAAACAAGCAGCCCTTAACGGACTGCTTGCAAGATATTTTAATGGATGTTATTCCGTCGCCTTGAAGTTGTACAGCGGCCGCACGATGCTCACCACATCAACGGTGTCGCCGATGTTGGCCACGATCTCCTCCATGGGCTTGTAGGCGAAGGGCGACTCGTCGATGGTCGAGCGGTTGACGGTGCTGGAGAAGATGCCCTCCATGCTGGCCTTGAACTCCGTGAGGGTGATGCGCTCCTTCGCGGCGCTGCGGCTCATCAGCCGGCCCGCGCCGTGGGGCGCCGATTCATTCCAATCGGGATTCCCCTTGCCCACGCAGATCAGGCTGCCATCGCGCATGTTCATCGGGATGAGCACGCGCTCGCCCGCCCGGGCCGAAATAGCTCCCTTGCGGAGGATCATGCTGTCTAAGTCGATGTAGTTGTGAACCGTGGTAAAGCTGTCGGCGACCTTCCACTTCATCGCCTTGACGATCTCCCGCACAATTGCCCGCCGATTGAGTTCGGCGTAGCGCTGGGTGATACCCATGTCATGGATATAGTCCTCGAAAAGCGAACCCTCAACGAAGGCCAGATTCCGATCTACTTTGTAGAAACTGCGCTTGCGCAACTCCGTTTCAATTTCGCTCTCGCGGCCCTGGGCCTTCAACGCCTGCACAATCGCACTGCCGTCGTTGCGCCGCCGTGCCAAATCAGCAGCTGCGGCCTTCTGATACCACTCTGCCACTTGCTTGCCCAAGTTGCGGCTCCCGGAATGCACCACAAGGTAGAGCTGCCCGGCGTCGTCGCGGCCCAGCTCTATGAAATGGTTGCCGCCGCCCAGAGTGCCAATGCTCAACTCGGCGCGGCCCAGGTTGACGTGATAGGCGCAGCGCAGCGCGGACAGGTCGATTTCGTCCAGGTAGGGGTGCGGTGCAATGCGGGTCGAAAAGCCCGCGGGGATGAGTTCGTGGATGATTTTATCCAGCCGGTGCAGATCCACTTGAGTATCCCGCAGCAGCACAGTCTCCATGCCGCAGCCGATGTCCACGCCCACAAGATTCGGCACGACTTTGTCGGTGATGGTCATGGTGGTGCCGATGGTGCAGCCCGCGCCGGCATGGGTGTCGGGCATGACGCGGATTTGGCTGCCCTGCACAAATTCCTGGTTGAGCAGATGGATGATCTGCCCGACGGCCTCGTGCTCGACGTTGTCGGTGAACACCTTGGCGGTATTGTACTTTCCTTGCAGTTCGATCATGATGCGATTCCTCCTATGCCAATTATATCACGGATTGCAGTTGATTACAAGCCGCGTGCTCACATTCACCGACATCGCAACGCCTCTATCTTCGCCTTCGCGGTCGTTGTTTGTTATTCTGCGCTCTTCGATACTGTCGCAGCGTCCTGTACCCAATCGCGACCGCCCAGAGGTTCGCTACCAGAATCAGAGCGGAAAAGTTCCCCGCGTACATCTCCCGGCCGATGTTGTCCAGCCAACAGACTATCAAATGTATAACTTGTTCTATGGTCTCACCTCAATGTGTAATATTCGCATTCGCCTGCCACATCGCATAAATACCGGCATTTCCATGCGTCCTCGCAGGGCAGCCAATCCGTTTCCCACAAGATATCCTCTATAGTCCCCAGCGCCCAGGCGATGCTCTCATCGAAAGCCGCCTGGGAAAACGGCTCCATGATCATACTCCCGGTGCGGAAGCAGTTGAACGCGAGAACCTCCGGCTGACCGAATTGTTGCGCCACAGGGATGGAGTACAAGTAAAGCTGCCGCAGATATTCGTCCAACAGGGCGTTGGATTTGACCCGCCTGCCGCCGCGCTTCTTCAGGGCGCGGGACTTGTGGTCCACGATAGAAATTGTGCCGGTAGTGTCGCGGGCAACCAGGTCGATGTATCCGCAAAAGGGATGACCTGCAACCTCAAATTCCACATAACGCTCGACAGCCAATGGCTGAAGTCCTTCCAGAGTTACCCCACCTGATTGCAGATACCGCAGGCCATCCATGAAATACCCGGCCTTAATACCGCCCGGCGGCCCATGAGCTTGTAGTACATCATGGAACCGCCGGGAATACTCTATTTCAGCCTCCGGCCAGGAAACTTTGCCGGACAGTGCGCCCGCAATCAGTTCGTGCATCAGTTTGCCGTATTCGGAAAAGAACAGCTTTCGCTGCGGAACCTCGAATATGTATTTGAGCAGCCATCCATATTTGCAGGTCTCGTACTGACGCAGGCGGGAATAGCTCCAGCGCCAGTCGGGCTGCTGGGTGAGAAAGCTGACGTCAATCATCGCACTTTTTTGTATGTGGCTTTTGAGCCACATCGAGTAGCCGGTTTGCCGCTCTCTCCGAGCGCAGGAGCGCTACGGCGACGACAGTGATTGCCAGCAGAAACTCCGTGCCTAAAGTCGTTGCGACGCCGAACAGAAAATCCTTCCACATTATGCATAACCTCTTTTCACTTGTAAGTCTTCTTTGAGAATCCAGCTGATGCGCGCCCGGGAGCAGCCAATGCGCGCCGCGATGTCTTTTTGTTTCATGGGCGGTTCCCCGGCGAGGCCCGCCAGGCCGCCCCACGCCCCCCAGCGCCAGAACAAAAACGCCGTCGCCAGCGCCACCGCCGCCAGGATGGTGTCCGTGGCCCTGTGCGGCAGTGCGGGCCTGGGCGCGGGCTGCTGCGCGGCAGGCTTCTGGGGCGCTTTCACCGGCGCGGCGGGCTGCGCTAGGGTCTCAGCCGGGGCAGGGGTTGGGGCTTCAGCAGGGGCCGGGGCCTCGGCGGGGGTTGGGGTTATGTTGGGGTCTGTCATGAAAAAAGCCCTCCTTGCTTGAATGTGATGGTATACGGGTACTCCAAATCGCCATTGATTACTGCGGTATCTTCATCAAGCCAAATGATTTTTTGCAGATTACTAGCGTACTCGAAATTTTTCTGGTCATACCATAAGCCATTAACTGGACTGACTATCCACACAGTTCTGTGCCTCCCTCCCGCTTCCATTACAACCAGGCGATGCGTGCCCTTAGGTGATTTGCTGTAACCTATGGTAGTACGTTGATTGTTCCACAAGCTCTGCGTAAACGTAGTAGCGCTGACGCAAAGCGCCAACGACGCCAGCAAAATACACAAAATCCTGCGAAATCGCCTGCCGCCATAGAACAGCATTATACCGAAAGCCGCCAGCATGGGGGCCAGACCGCAAGCGAACCATATGGGCCAAACGCTCACAAAATCGATTTTCATAAAGGCCACCATGGCGATGTAAGCACCAAGCAAAATAGTAGAAACAGCTATACTGATTTTCAGAGCCACACGTTTGGCGGGAAGGAAGCCTTTCGTAAAGTTAAACACCGCGAGGAAAGCCAAAGGGTTAAGGGGGGTTGGAAATATTATTGAAAAGATAACAAAGGCCTCTATTCTTCCAGCCAGCCACCAAAGGTCAAGTTTATACAAAATCGGCTCTAATAAGAAGTTATTAGCGAGCAAAAGCAGGATAACCCAAAATACCGCCCCCACCGCGCAAACCCCGCTAAGCCCCAAATAAACCGCCCGCCTGCGTTTTGAAATTTCCATCATGGCCTCCTCCAGTTCACGTAAAAGATGTCGTTATAGCCTAATCCCCCATTCCCCTCCGTGGAGGGGTGGCCCGCAGGCCGGGGTGGTTGTGCTGCGGCCACAAAGGCCATAGGGGCCGTGAGCACCGCGCGAAGCGCCGCGTCCTCGTCCCACTCGCACAACCTGTAGGGGCGGCATTCTTGCCGCCCGGGGCTTGGAAAGTCTCACCCGCCCCGCAGCTCGTCGTCTTCCTCCGCCAGCCTCATCGATTCCTCCATCGCCCTGAAGAACGCCTCCCTGGGGTCCTCCCCCTCCCGCGGGGGCGAGGCTCCCAGGGCCCGGAAAAAGTGCGCCATGGCCCGCGCGGCCTCCGGGGAACCGGGCGCATTCGCTTGGGGCACCCGCCTGGGCGAAGGGGCGTCGGGCACAACTGGCTGAAATGCGGGCATGGTCTCCGGGCCCCCGGGCTGGTTCGGGATGCGTTCGGGCGCGCCCTCCTCCTCCCGGAACGCCAGCACGTCGCCCGGCTGGCATTGCAGCGCGCGGCATATGGCCTCCAGGGCGGAAAAGCGGATCGCCTTGGCCTTGCGCATCTTTTCCTCCACCAGGGCCACAAACTCCATCTCGCGCTCCTTGGCGAAGGTCGTGATGCGCCGTAAATCCTCCAGCACAAGCCGCTCAATGGCTGTGCGCGAAATCCTGTGTGATGTACACCCAATCCTGTTTCTGTAGCGACTGCAACTGTAGAACTCGCTTTCCGGCTTGATGGACTGCGCCCTGGAGATATGTAGCTTCGCGCCGCCCGCGCAGCAGCAGGACGAACAGCACGATCAGCTGCGCCGCCGCCAGCGCCACAGCCGCGATGGCGGCATTGCGCGCGCCCTGCCGGAGCACGTCCTTGACAACGATAGAAATGCCGTTTAGAACGCCCATGAACACAACAGTGGAAAGCAGGGTTTTCCAGGCCAGGGCGGAAGCTCTATGCTCGCCCAGGGAATTCAGCGCGGCCAGCGTGAGCAACGCGGCCCCCGCACCGAGGGCGGCCAGCGCCAGGGGGAACAGCTTCTGCTGCCAGTTGACGTAGACGTCGAAGTACCAGGCCAGCGCAACGGGCAGGGCCAAGGCCAGTCCAAAGGCTGCGATGGCCTGAAGATGCGTGTTTTTCATACAACTCCCTCCAAAAAGTTCACTTCGTTGACCATGCCCGCAGGATCAATGCGAAAGGTCTTCACCTCGAATTTGCCGAAATCGGCCTCAATCGCCGCGTTCACCTGCGGCAGGGCAATCACAACATGCGTTTCCAACCCGAGTGATTCATTGCAGCGCACAATCAGATCGCCGGAGCCGTCCTCGCACAGCTTGTAGGCCGTCATTAAAATATTCGGTTGGTCGATTTGCACCAGGCCCATCCGGCCGGGCAGCTCGCCGGGGTGGTAGCTCTCCGCCTGCACAATCGCCGGGCTGTTCAGGCAGGCAGCCTCGCGGATCACCTCGCTCTGCTCGGCCTCGCCCTCGTGGGGGTAAATCGCCCAGGTGAAGCGCTGTAGGCCCTCGTCCGTGTAATTGAGCTCCCGGTCGGAGCGCAGGGCGTGCTCGTCGGCATAAACGGTGTTGCGGATTACTGTTAGACTTAGCTGCGTTTCGGGGCAGTCATAGCTGTACTTCGAGTCGCTGATGATCGAAATCCCGTGGCGCTTGCCGTCTTTATCTGAGACAGTCAGGTCGGCCCAATTCAGGCCGGGCTCCTCGTCGCCGTCGCAGGGGCGCTTGATGAAGCCATTGGGTATCTCATAAGTCGAAATCTCGTCCGTGCCCTCCAGCGGCAGAGGCAGCTTGAGCATGGTGAGGGGCTCGACCCACATGGCCTTGGCCTCGATAACAATCTTGTTTTGCCCGGCCTCCACGCTGAATTTCTGCACCAGATAGCTGTTGCCGAAAGAGTGCTTGACCTCCACGCAGGCGCGCACCGGCCCGGCCTCGACGAGGCGAATGCGTTCGAGCTTCATCAGGCCTTTGACATCATGGAATTTGAAGACGCCGTGCGCCCAGGTGTCGGACTTCGCGTCGTCAATCACTGTGGGGATTGCGATGGTTTCGCTGTTCACAACGCGATTGTTCTTCTTGTCGATCAGCTTGGCGATGCCGCCGGTTTTGGCGCAGAACTCCACGCGCAGATGGCTGTTTTCGATGCAGAGCGCACCCCAGCCCGTCTCGCTGCCGCGCACGCCGGTATCAGGGAAGGCGGGAGGGTTGTGCTTTTCGCGCGTCATCCAGAAAAGCGCATAGCCCAGAGCGGGCACCTTCGCCAGGAAGCGCGTGTCGCCCCTATCCGCGAAGGCGTGGCGGGAGGCCGCGACGATCTGGCAGGGCACAGGGTTGCCGTCGCTGTCTTCGACATAATCCGCGTCCAGGATGGCCGTCACGGGGATTTCACGGTCAAAGCCCAGCGCGTTGAACACCACCAGTGGCCGGGGAAGCTCGCGGGGAATCCCCCTGTGGCGCAGTTCGTCCGTGGGTTCCGAGCAGCCCTCCACCCAGGTGTTGATTCTTCTTGAAAATTGCAGCATGACCTTATTTGCAATTCTGTCCGCCGTGATAAGGGCCAAACCCATGCTGTTTCGCGCGTCGTCGTAGGCCTCCATGATGGAGCAGCCGCCCATGATGTCGTGGAATTGGTTGAAGGCGACCTCCTCCCAGGCCTTTTTGATTTTCACTGTCTCGGGCGCTGTGCCGAATTGCAAAGCTGCCGCCGTATCAAAGGCCTCGGCGAAATAAAGCGCCTGCTCGGCCCGGCGATTGAGCTTCTTGATCACGGACTGCGCGCTGTAACAGCCGCTGGCGTGGTGCTGCATCTCGTCCCTCCAAACTGGAAGGTCGAGGTTCTGTGCGCGCAATTTTTCGAAATAAATATCTGGGGAACTGAACTTGAGATTTTTATATTCAGCTTTTAGCATTTTAGCGCAGAGATGCGCCAAGTCGGCCTTAGTCGGCCCGCCGCCGTGGTTGCCTATGCCGTAAAAGAGCATCATGCTGTGGCCGGCCTCTTCGCCGCGCCTGGTGAGGCCTTCTATAGCTCTGTCCAAGTTCTCTTTTCCTGTGCCGCTGTATCCCCCGGGAATGCGATACGTCAGCACCCGCGAGCCGTCGGGGGATTCCCACCAGAAGGCGTTCTGCGGCATATCGGGATTCTCGTGCGTGCCGGGGCGCGCCATCACATAGGCATCCATGCCGCCGAGCTTCAGCAGCTGCGGCAGCATGGCGTTGTGGCCGAAGGAATCGACGTTGTATCCGGTCTTGCAGGTGAGGCCGAATTTCTCTTGATAGTACAGCTGGCTGTAGAGCGCATGGCGGGCGTAGCTCTCGCCGGAGGGGATGTTGCAATCCGGCTGCACCCACCAGCCGTTCACGGGAACCCAGCGGCCCACCTGCACGGCCCGGCGGATCTCCTCGAACATCGCCGGGTCGATCTCCTCTATCCATCGATAGTACGCCGCCGAGGAGCAGGTGAAGATATAATCCGGCGATTCTTTCATTCTGTCAAGCGCGCTTCTGAATGTCTGGAGGGCCTCATTGCAGCCCTCCTGCCAGCGCCAGAGCCACACGGGGTCCAGGTGCGCGTTGGCGATCATGTGGATGGTATGGGGCATGGGGAGCTCCTTTGCGATCAGTTTATTTCGCGCAGCACTGTGCCCGCGACATGTCGTCGCTTCACGCAAACCGGAACGCGAACAAGTCCGCGTCCTTGAGTTCAAATACAAGCCGCACAGGCTGCCCGCGCAGTTTTGATACGTCGCCTTTGCCCTTCCAGGTCATCTGCTTATCCAGCTCGTTGCCGAAAATTTCGTCGCAGTCGTCCAGGGCGAAGCCACGCAGAGGGACGCCCGTCTCGGCGTCGTAAATGCCAACCCGGATGTTGCCCACTGCCGAGGTTGCGTAGTTTATATACAGCGCATCGCCATCGAATATAATTTGCCGTGTCGTAAATATGCCGCCTCGATAATCAGAATACATGGAGCCGAAGCCGTGCCGCCGGACGGTATAGCGGCGTATATAGGAGTCGTCCCAGCTGTAGTGCTCGTTGACATACAGGGAGAACTCCTCGGGCGAGGTCTCCAAAATGCCGCTCGCTGTTATAAAGCTGCGCTGCGTCCAGTTGCGGGGGTCGAGGCCGGGGGCGATCCAGGGCTCCATGAAGCTGCGCTCGAAGCGCGTGCCGTCGCGGCTGGTCATGAAAATTGCATCCGAAACGCCGGCCCATTCGTAGTCCGCCCACTTTTTTCTTTCAGGCACAAAGCGCATGGGGAACGACAGGTAGAAGTGCTCCGCGCCGGGGCAAAGCACAGTCGCGTTTGTGTAGAAGTGCTCCAGGGGCACACCCTCATTGTAGCTGTTGTGCGCCGGGGCGCTCCAGTTGCAAAAATCTTTGGATGTATGGCTCTGGATCGCACGCACGCCGGACCATGTGCCGGTTTCCTCCTGGCCGGTCATATAGCGGGAATAGCAGCGGTAGGCGGCAATATTGCTGTCCCAAAACCAGCTGTTGAGCGAATCGAAGGCCCCCTCGGTGATGACGGGTGTCTCCTGGAGCTTTTCCCAGGCGAAACCGTCGGCGGACTTGTAGGCGAACAGGCCGTGCCGGCCGTCCTCATAGGTCAGCCCGTTGAGGGCCTTGTATTTTTCCTCCGGCGGGCAGCCGGGGTTCTCGTCCAGCCAGGGGGCGAAGTTGTGTGCCTCCACCCCGGCCATGACGATATTATTATCTTTATTTCCCTGGAACTCTATCAAGCCAAGCGTTTTGCGTTCCCAGGCGATGCCGTCGGCGCTTTCGGCGCAGCAGGTGAACTGGGATTCCCCGTGGTCTCCGCCCTCGTTTTCCGGGGCGATGGCCCGGTAATACATGCGATAGATGTCGCCGTCCTTGAAAACAGTCGAATACACGCCGCTGCCCGGCCCCTCCCAGGGCTCGCTCATGGCCAGGGCGATTTCCCCGGGTATGGGCTTGTGCAATCGCAGCCCGGCGTTATCTGTGCTTGCGATCAGGTAGTCGTCCACGAGCATTTCGACTCTGTTCCCAATATTGATGGGCTCGTCGGGTTCCGGCGCGGCTGCGAACAGGCCCTCCGGCAGTTCGGTACCCGGCGCTTTGTAGATATTCTCCATGTAATACGGCACTCCGATCGTGAAAGTGAATATGAGCGTCCAGGCCACGGCCATAATAATGGCGATAACCGGCTTTTGCATTTTTCGCAGCAGGAGCACGAACAGCACAATCCACTGCGCCGCCGCCAGGGGTACGGCCACATTCGCCGCCAGCGCAGCGCCCCTATGCATCACGTTGTTGATCAAGGAGGAGGGCGTGAACAGCACCGCCATGAACACGGCTGAGGAAAGCAGTGTTTTCCACGCAAGCGCTTTGCTCTTTTCGCCGCGCGCCCGGAGCGCCAGCATCGTCAGCAGGATATTGCCAAAAATGACAGCCACAACCGCGAATGGGTATAAGCCTGGCTGCCAGTGGATGTAGACGTCGTAATACCAGCATAAAGAAATTGGAAGAGCCAGGGCAAGGCCCAGGGCTGCGAGGGTCTGTGTAAAATTATGCGCTTTGTTTGAGTTTGCCATAGCGAGGCCTCCTCCGTTTCAGTTGCCGCTCTTGTAGTCTTCAATGACCTTCTTGAGCGCCCGGACGCGCGAATCGTCAACCTGAACAGTGCCGTCGGCGTTCTTCAGCGCAGCCCCGGTTTCGTCAACAATGACGGTGGGGCACAGCCAGCCGCCCTCATCGTGCTCGTTCCAAGCGTAGCCGATCACCGCGTTGGCCATGGTGAACTTCTCATTGTCCGCGCACCATTCCAATGAGGCGGCCAGCATCTGGGCGATCTCCTCCGGCGTGCCGTCGGCTGCCCAGCTGTCGGCGGAAATCTCCATCCAGGTGACCGGGTTGTCGTGCCTGGGCAGCGCATTCCAGCCCGCTGACCAGCAGGGCACCATCTGGACGCCGTCCTTCCGGGCGCGGTCCCACCTGCGCCGCGCCGCATCGCCAAGCGTTGAAAAGGGCGCGCCACCGCTGCCGCCGATCGCGTAGTCGGAAACTGCGTCGGCGCCGTATTGGGTGATCATCTTCTTGCCGCCGCCCATCACCACCGCGTAGGGGGCGGGAATGCCCAGCTCGGCGCAGATGGCGCGGTACGCGGCGATGTCCTCCGCGACCGCCTCGTCGCCGACCTGGAAATAGAACATCAGCGGCCGCCCGCCCTGCACGGTCTGCCAATACCCCTGGGCTATCATCCCCCTGATCTCGTCACGCACATTTTGCTGATTGACCGCGTTCCCGTCGAAGATGGAGCACATTTTCATCTGCGTATTGTATTGGCTCGCGGCGTGGAACTGGTGCGCCCTTTCCATGCCGGGGATATTGAGATACCACACATACGCGAAGTAGTCCAGGCCCGCCTCCACGGCGTATTCCATCTCCCTGTCGAAAATCTCCTGCGTATACGCGGGGAAGACGACCTTGCCGTCGTCGGCGATATCCCCGAAGAACGGCACGCGCCAGTGGTATTCGGCGGGGCCCAGGGCCCGCTCCACCTGGGTGCAGGGGTCGGGGTTGTCCGGATCTGTAGAGCGGGGTTCGCCGTACCACGCATCCCAGCGGATCGCGCCGATGGCGGTGAATTCGCCGCGCTTATGGATCTCTCCGGGGATGTCCGTCTTCACCATACGATACGGCCTCCCGTTTCCAAAAATGAGGAAAGCAAGCCCGGCGGCTAGAAGCGCCGCCAGAACAATGGCAAGGGCCGCGAGGGTTCTGCGGGATTTGAATCGCTTTAACATAGGCCAACCTCTTTCGTTGCCGCTTTTATTGATTTTACTATAGCATAAAACGCGGGGGATGGCAAGCGCTTTTTCAGGTGCCCGCAAGCAAAAAGAAATAGCGAGAACAGCTACAATGATCTATATCATTGCTTCGGGCAGCAACGCAAAAAAGACCTTGCTGACGGGACAATCAGCAAAGCCGTATATTTTGGAATGGAAGCTCAACTGGTAGGATACTACGGATGACTTGGGGAAGCATGAGCCGTCGAAGCAATGGCGCGCCACCTGAGATTGTAGCAACCCCAGTAATTCTGCTATCAAATTGCTATCAATGGACATAAGAATCCCCCTGTAACCTTTTCGTATCAACGGTTACAGGGGTTGTTCACATTACTCCCACTCCACCGTCCCGGGCGGCTTATCAGTAATATCGTAAACCACCCGGTTCACCCCCGGCACCTCGCTGACGATGCGCGCGGAGACTTTCGCGAGCAGCTCCCAGGGCAGCGGCACGAAGCGGGCCGTCATGAAGTCCGTGGTGCTCACCGCGCGCAGGGCTATGGCGCTCTCGTAGGTGCGCTCGCCGCGCGTCACGCCCACGGAGCGCAGGTCCGTGAGCACGGCGAAATACTGGGCTAGTTGCGGCTGCAGCCCTGTTGCTGTGTGCAGCCCTGCGGCGATGATCTCCTCGCGGAAGATGGCGTCGGCCTCGCGCAGGGTATTTGCCCGCTGCGGCGTGATGGCCCCCAGGATGCGCACGCCCAGCCCCGGCCCGGGGAACGGCTGGCGGCGCACGAGCTCTTCGGGGATGCCCAGCACCAGCCCGGCGCGGCGGACTTCCTCTTTGTAGAGCATCTTCACCGGCTCGATGATGCCCTCAAAGTCAATCAGATCGGGCAGGCCGCCCACGTTGTGGTGGCTCTTGACCTTGGCGGAGCCCTCGATGCCGCTCTCCAAGATGTCGGGGTAGATCGTCCCCTGCACCAGGAAGCTGACATTGCCGATTTTGCGGCTCTCCCGTTCAAACACGCGGATGAAGGTCTCGCCTATGATCCTGCGCTTCTCCTCGGGATCGACCACGCCCGCCAGCTTCCCCAGGAACTCGTCGCGGGCGTCCACGCGCACAAAGTTCATGTCGAATTTTTCGCGGCAGACCTGTTCGACTTCATCTGGCTCGTTTTTGCGCATCAGCCCGTGGTCCACGAACACGCAGGTGAGCTGCCTGCCCACCGCGCGGTGCGCCATCACGGCGGAGACCGTGGAATCCACCCCGCCGGAAAGCCCGCAGATCGCCTTTTTCCCTCCGATTTGCTCTTTGATTTTCGCGATTTCCTGTTCCACATATGCCTGCATATCGCGCTCGCCCATCGTGCACCTCCCAACAAAAATAGGGTTATATTATAGCACATCAGGCAAAAAAAGCAAGCGAAAATAATTTTGAAATTCCCGCAAAAAATTATTGACAAACGATAATTGCTCTGCTATACTTTTATCGATAAACGATAACGAAAGGAAAAATTGAAAAAATGAAAAACCCGAAAAAAATCTGGAGGCCCGCGCACTCGGTCACGCTCTCGCTGGTTGTGACATACCTCGCCGGGGCGTGCCTGCTGGCGCTGATGTTTGCCGCGCCGTCCGTCCTGCGCGCCATGTTCAACATGGAATTTTTTATTGGCAAGGCGGTCGTCATCTTCTACGCCTGCTGCCCGGCCGGCTGGGCCGCGATTGTCTCGCTGCTGATGCTGCTGCACGGCATCCGAAAAGGCGAGGTGTTCACCCGGCGCAACGTCAGGCTGCTGCGGCTGATTTCATGGTGCTTCGTGTTCGTGGCGCTGGCTTCGCTGTACCCGTTTGCCGTCGAGGGGAACCTCACCATTTTCACGCCCCTGCTTTTCATCACCTTCGCCGCCGCCTTCCTGGCCGTCATCCTGCGGGTGGTGAAGAACGTGATGGAGCAGGCCACCCTGCTCAGAGAGGAGAATGACTTAACCATATGATTATTATCAATTTGGACGCCGTACTCGCCCGGCAGAAGATGAGCTCCGGCGAGCTGGCCGCGCGGGTGGGCATCACCCCCGCCAATTTGTCCATCCTCAAAACGGGCAAGGCCAAGGCGATCCGCTTTTCCACCCTGGAGGCCATATGCCGCGCGCTGCAATGCCAGCCGGGCGACGTGCTGGCGTTCCGGGACGGGGACGACCCGCCGGGACCCGGCGCGGACGCACCCATAGCCCCGGAATCCGTGCCCGCGCCTCAACCGAATCCGCCCGACGCCCCGGAGGGCCTGCGGGCCATGGCGCACTTCCTCCGGGCCATGGGGGAACCGCCCCCGCGGGAGGGGGAGAGCGCCGAAGAAGCCCTCCTCAGGACGATAAACGAATCTATGAGGCTGCGGGAGGGGGAGGACGAGCTGCGCGGCGGGTGAGATGCGCCGCTGCGGCGGAGGACACCCCCCGGCCGCCCGAGGCGGCCACCCCCCTCGCAAGCGAAGGGGGCTGGGGATTAGGCTATAACGACATCTCTTACGTGTACTGGAGGAGGCCATGATGGACATTTCAAAGCGCAGGCGGGCGGTTTATTTGGGGCTTAGCGGTGCGTGTACGATGTTGAGCGCGGCGTGGACGTACATATACATGTGGCTATGGCTAGAGGGGCATATCCCTGGGCATATCCCCAAGCGTTTCGATGACGCGCTGATGGTGGCGCCAGTATTGCTTTTCGCGGTTGCCGCGGCGATGTGTTTCTTGCTGGGTTTTGTTCCAGGTTCGCGCAACGGCAGAATACGTGTGGGAATATGGGCAGTGACGGGTATTCTGACTGGTTTTGTTATCGCAACCGGTTATATTGGCAATTTGCTGCCATTTGAATTAGGCAGATGGATGTCTCTGGCCAGCGCAACATTGATTCCCCTTCTTGCAGCTCTGGCTGTGCAATTGGGGCATAAGCCGCATAGCCACATTATCTTGAAAATCACGCGGGGCGTTGCAGCAGTCCTGTTCATCAGTTTGGCTTCATTGCTGGGGCCAATATCCGCTCTGGTCTTGTTTAGTGAGCATTGATCAAATTTGTGCCGCCTGAAGTGCGATAAGTGCATTGACTTTCGGTCCGGGCGGCAAGAATGCCGCTCCTACAGGTTGTGCTGTCGCACGAGGGACGCCGCTGCGGCGGAGGACACCCCCCGGCCGCCCGAGGCGGCCACCCCCCTCGCAAGCGAAGGGGGCTGGGGAGGAACGCCGCTGCGGCGGGGCAGTGCTCCGCACAACCACCCCGGCCTGCGGGCCACTCCTCCACGGAGGGGAATGGGGATTAGGCTATAACGACATCTTTTACGTGAACTGGAGGAGGCAATGATGGACATTTCAAAGCGCAGGCGGGCGGTTTGGTTGGGGCTTAGCGGGGTTTGTGCGGCTTTGAGCACGATATGGATGTCACTGTGGGACAAATTTTATGGGCTTCTTAATCTTTTTTGGTCTATCATCCAATGGAGAACATTCTATGACATAGCGGAAACTGTCCTCTCGTTTTTCTTTATTCCGCTGGCTGTCTTTGCTGTGATATTCTTCACTAAGGGTTTTATTTCTGCCAAGCGTACTGCACTAAAACTAACCATTACCGCCTGCATTGCGCTTTTGGGTGGCTACATAGCTGTGGTGGCCTTTAAAAAGTTTGATTTTATAAGTGTCTGGCCCATTCGCATAGCCTGTGGCTTAGCTCCCTTGTTGGCAGCGTATTGCATACTGCTGTTTTATGACGGCGAAAAGTGGCGCAGGGTTTTATGCTCTGTGTTGGCCTCGTTGACGCTATGCGCGAGTACGTTATTTTTTTCTGCGGGCTGTGCAAACAATAGACGCGATACCATCGGTTATTCTGAATCACCGAACGGTACGCACAAGATAGTTGTGGTGCGTGATCTCACTAAGAAATGGAAGATATGCGTTGCCTGCCCTGTTTATGGCTTGTGGTATAAACAAAAGGATCCGATATTTGATGTGGGTCCAGACGTTCTTGAATACATTGTCTGGGTAGACGAAGATACAGCGCAGATTGACGACAAACATGGACACCCGCGCACCATCACATTCAAGCAAGGAGGGCTTTTTTCATGACAGACCCCAACATAACCCCAACCCCCGCCGAGGCCCCGGCCCCTGCTGAAGCCCCGGCCCCCGCGCAGCCCGCCGCGCCGGTGAAAGCGCCCCAGAAGCCTGCCGTGCAGCAGCCCGCGCCCAGGCCCGCCCTGCCCCACAGGGCCACGGACACAATCCTGGCGGCGGTGGCGCTGGCGACGGCGTTTTTGTTC
>Ga0123353_10006236_pt1 | contig 15848 bp, 7 predicted proteins | sample TergutLab28metaG_3_FD_92763 | JGI IMG/M metagenome (GOLD analysis project Ga0123353, IMG submission 92763) | Labiotermes labralis P3 segment gut microbial communities from Petit-Saut dam, French Guiana - Lab288 P3 | ecosystem: Host-associated > Arthropoda: Insects > Digestive system > Gut ... | reverse complement strand
GACGTGGTGCATCGCAAGGCGGAGGAGGGCGCGATAGCAGCGCTATCGCAACTGACGACAACGCCGCGAGGTGCCGCGTATGGCGTCGACTTCTGCAGCGAAATTGCCGGACAGGACACTAGGGCACTGACACTAGGTACCGGGTCTGCGGACGAAGCCGCGTTGCATACCCTGGTCGAGGGGCAGGCGTACGTGCACTGACGTGCCTTCGCCGAGGCGGGACGACAGGTCTACGACACCGCCGTGACGTTCGACGACGGAACGGACCAGGGCCAGGCCCAGGCCGAAGCCGGGGACGTCTTCGGTGTTGGAACCACGGGCCAGGGTCTCCCACACCTGGTCGACCTCCGCCGCGGGGATACCACGGCCGGTGTCGACGACCTCGAGCACCGCTGTGCCGTCGTCGACGCAGTGGACCGTGATCGACGCGTCTGGGTCGGAGAAACGCAGAGCGTTGACGACCAGGTGGCGCACGACAGCAGCGAGCATGTCCGGGGCGCCAGAGACGACCAGACGGTCCGCCAGCGACGGCGGGAGCACCGAGATATGCCGCCCTGGGGGGCACAGCGCCGGGTCGTGACGCACCTCGGCGACGACCTGCTCGACGAGCGGCACGAACGCCACCGGCTCGAAGTCCAGCTCGGCGGTCTCCACCTCGGCCAGAGCGCTGAGGTCGGAGACCAGCTGGGTGATCCGCGCGGACTGCTCAGCCGCGACCATCGCCGGTCTGGTCTTGTCGCCGATGGAGGCCATGGACAGGTGGATGGCCATCGACGGGCCCCGCAGCTCGCGGTCCAGGCGGGTCAAGAACGCGGCGTTCTGCGCCCGGGACTCCATCAACCACTGTTGGCGGGCTTTGCCGAGCTGGGTCTGCCCCGGCGGGCCCGCCAGTGTGCGGCTAGCCCCGCGGTACACCCACCACAGCCCGATACCCAGACCCAGGACCGCCATGGACAGCAACCCGACGGTGATGATGGCGACCCACAGGGGCGCGTCGACGAGCATGACGCGCCCGTCGGAGGAGACCAGCACCGCAACAAGGACAGCGATGATGCCGGGGGCGACAATGACCGCCGGTACCGCGTAACGACCGGCACCCGAGGTCCGAGCCGGGGTCCGAGCCGGGGCTCGGCGTGGTCGCGGCGCAGCCCGAGAACTAGCACTCATCCCTGCTCCTCTCGCCGACCGATGGCCGGATCACGGTCCTGGCACCGGCGGATCAGTCGTCGGGTCGACCGTGGGCTCGTCTGTGGTCGGGGTCGCGGTGGGGGTTGAGGTGGTCGGAGTCGGGGTCACGGTCTTGGTCGGAGTCTTGGTCGGGGTCTTGGTGGGCGGTTTGGTCAAGGTCGGTTCGTCGGTCGGGGTCTGGGTCGGGGTGGGCGTCGCGGTCGGGGTCGGGGTTGGCTCACCTAGCTGGACCACGTCGATGGTCTGGAGGTACCCACCACCGTAGACCTCTACCGTCGCCATGCGCTGGCTGCCGGTGTTCTTCGTCACGGTGATCGTCAGCGTACCGTTGCCAGTCCCTGATTCCGGGCTCAGTTTCACCCATCCTTGGTCGCACGTCGCCTCCCACAGCTGGTCCTTGGTGGTGGTCACGGTCAGCTCTGTGGTCTCCTCGTCGGCGGCAGCCGACCAGTTCGACATCCCGAGGGAGAGCGGGATCTGCTCCACCGTGACCAGGATGCCCACCGTCGCAAGCAGCACACCAACCCACGCGACAGCGACTACCGACACCAGGACGGCGACGACTCGGGGTGCTTGCATCTGACTACCTCTGGCTCGAACTGTGGCATACCGACCTAATCCTACCCGTCCCGGGCCCCCACCGCCCCGGACTCAGGGCACTGAAACATAGGGCGTGTTGGCGCACAGGAAACGTCTCGGGTGCCGCGCGGCGGGACCACTGTGTCGGTGGTGGTCGGTAGCGTGCAGGGCGTGGGCCGGCCATCGCAACCAGCACCGCTCGTCGTGCACGTCGCCGAGCGGGCGGACGCTCTCGTCACCGACCTTGCCGAGCTGCTCGCAGCCGGGTTCGACGACCCGTTCGCCACCGAGCTGGTGGCTGTCGAGGCCCAGGGGCTGGCACGGTGGGTGGCCCAGCAGCTGTCGCACCGGCTCGGGGCTGGCGGCGCGCACGACGGGATCGCTGCGCAGATCCGGTTCGACCCGCTGTGGCGTGTGGTCGCACAGGTGCTGGCGAACGTCGTGGGGGTGGACCGGCGCGACGACCCGTGGCACCCTGACCGGCTCGTGTGGCAGGTACTGGCCGCTGTCGACGACCACCTGGACGAACCATGGCTCGCGGTGGTCCGCCACCACCTGGGCGACGAGGCCGACGAGGTGCGCCGTGGCCGACGCCTCCAGACGGCCCGGCTCGTGGCCAGGTTGTTCACCTCCTACGACATGCGGCGCCCGGCCATGCTCACCGGGTGGGCGTGCGGCCACGACACCGACGGGGCTGGCGCTGCGCTGCCCGACGACCTGGTCTGGCAGGCCCGGTTGTGGCGGGCTGTGGCCGACCGGACGAGCACACCCGCCCCGTCCCAGCGCCTGGGGCAGGCCGCTGAGGCGTTGCGCGACGACCCGGGGCTGGTACGTCTGCCGCCGCGGCTGTCAGCGTTCGCACCCACAGCCCTGCCTGACGCCCACCTGCAGGTTCTCGGGGCGCTCGGGGTGCACCGCGACGTGCACCTGTGGCTGGTGCACCCGTCGGCCAGGCTCTGGCAGGCGGTAGATGCTCTCACGCCGGTGCTGCGTCGTCGCGACCTGCCTGTGGCCACCAGGCACCGGTTGCTGGCGTCGATGGCCGGGCCGGCCACCGAGCTGCAGCTGCGGGTGTCGCCGCTGGCCACGGTGGAGGTCGCTGCGGCGCAGAAGCGTCCCAAGACGGTCCTGGGGGCACTCCAGCAGGCGTTGGCCGACAACCGTCCTGGCAACGACGGCCGCATGGTGCTGAGCACCGCCGACCGGTCGGTGCAGGTCCACGCGTGCCCCGGGCGCACCCGCCAGGTCGAGGTGCTGCGTGAGGTCCTCACAGGGCTGTTCGCCGACGACCCGACGCTCGAACCGCGCGACGTGGTGGTGCTGTGCCCCGACCTGGCGACGTTCGGACCGCTGGTCGAAGCGGTGTTCGACCCGGTGGACACCATGGCCTCGGCCGACGAGCAAGGCACGCGCGCCGGGCACCCAGGCCGGAGCCTGCGCGTCCACGTGGACCGCACGGCTGGCGACCAGCCGACGAACCCGCTGCTGGCAGTGCTGGGCCAGGTGCTGGCGCTGGCGTCGTCGCGGGTGAGCGCCTCGCACGTGCTGGACCTCGCCCGCACCGAACCGGTACGCCGCCGCTTCGGCCTCGACGATGACGACCTGGACCACCTGCGGACCTGGACCACCGAAGCAGGGGTGCGCTGGGGCGAGGACGAACACCGCCGCGCCCGCTACCGCCTGCGCAACACCCAGGGCACGTGGGCCGCAGGTCTGGACCGGTTGTTGCTGGGGGTGGCGATGGCTGAGGAGGACCAGCGCTTCGTCGGCGCGGTGCTGCCGGTCGACGACGTGCCCTCGTCCGCGGTGGACCTCGTCGGGCGGTGGAGCGAGCTGATCGACCGGCTGGCTGGTCTGCTGGCGCAGCTGTGCGGCACCCACCCGGCCGACCACTGGCTCGATATGTGCGAGCTCGCGTTGACGCTGCTCACCGACACCACACCGCGCGACCGCTGGCAGCAGGTCGAGGCAGCCCAGGCGCTGGCCAAAGTCCGCGGACGTCTCACCGACCCGACCGTGGCCCTGCGCCTGAGCGACGTCGTCGCCCTGCTGCGCCCCGCCCTGGCCGGGCCGCGCCCACGGTCGGCTTTCGGCACCGGAGCCCTGACCGTGTGCGGGTTCGCCCCGTTGCGCTGCGTGCCGCACCGGGTGGTGGTGATGGTGGGTATGGACGACACCGCGTTCCCCCGGCGCGGTGCCCGCGACGGTGACGACATCACCGCCCGTGACCCGCTCGTCGGCGAACCTGACGTGCACGCCGACGACCGCCAGGCGTTCTGCGACGCCGTGGCGTCAGCGACGCAGACCCTCGTGGTGGTGCACACCGGCGCCGACGAGCGCACCGGAGCCCCCCGTGTGGCATGCGTGCCGGTCGCTGAGCTGCTCGACGCCGTGGACGACGCGGTGGAGCTGCACCACGACGACGGCACTCCTGCGTGCGCCCGCGACCTCGTCGTGCACCACCCGTTGCACCCGGTCGACCCGCGGGCGTTTGCCCGTCGCAGCTATGACCGCACAGCCCTGGCAGCCGCCCGTGCCCTGGTCGCAGCCAGGAACGACCCGCCGCAACCACAGCCGTTCTTGGCTCCCCCGCTGCACTGGGCTGGTGACAGCGATATCGAGCTGGCGTCGTTGGTCGCAACCATGCAAGACCCGGTCAAGGCGTTCGTCCGCGACCGGCTCGGCGTCACCGTCCGCGCCGACGACGACTCCGACGACGACCGTCTCCCGCTGGAAGCCGACGGACTGGCCAAGTGGAACGTCGGCGAAAGGATCTTGCACGCGGCCCTCGACGGCGCAGACCTGGCTGTGGCCAGCGCGGCAGAACGCCGCCGCGGGCACCTGCCGCCCGCAGCCCTCGGGCAGGCCGTCGCCGACGAGGTCTACGCCGAGGCGGACGCGGTGCGCCGGGCGGCGGCCCGGTACCTGACCGAACCACCGCGCTCCGTCGCTGTCACCGTCGCCCTGGGCCCCCGGCGGCTGACCGGCGCGGTCGAGGTGCGTGGCCAGGTGGTGGCCTCCGCGACGTACTCGCGGCTCGGGCCCAAGAACCGTCTCCAGGCGTGGCTCCAGCTGCTCGCCGTCGTCGCTGACGGCACCGTCCCGGTACGTGGGGCGGTCGTCGTAGGACGGGGTGCGACGACGCGCCTGCACGCGCCCGACCGCGAACGTGCCCACGCCCTGCTGGCGTCGGTGGTCGACCTGTACGACGAGGCGATGACCGAACCGTTGCCGTTGCCGCTGGGCACGTCGTGGGTGTACGCCCAACGCCGGTTGCGGGGGCTGCGCCGCGAGATCGCTGTGGAAGCAGCCAACGAGAAGCTCAAGAAGGAGTACCCCAGCGCCTACGACGACCTGGTGTGGGGTGGTCCGCTGGACATGGCGACCCTGCTCACCGCTCCCCCGACACCCGCCGACACCCGCAGGGCCCCAGGTGAGGACACCCGGTTCGGGGCTCTGGCACTGGCCTGGTGGCAGGACCTGGCAGCGCACGAGGAGCGGGGATGATGGCTGAGCACACACCGTTCGACCCATGCGGCCCCCTGCCCACCGGTTCGCTGGTCCTCGAAGCCTCGGCAGGGACCGGAAAGACCCACGCCATCGCGTCGCTGGCCCTGCGGTACCTGGCCGAAGGAGTCGTGCGGCTGCCGCAGATGCTGCTGGTGACCTTCGGGCGGTCAGCGACCAGCGAGCTGCGCGACCGGGTACGTTCGCGCCTCGTCGCCGCCGAACGTGCCCTGCGCGACCCGCAAACAGCTCTGACCAGCGACGACGAGGTCGTCGCGCACCTGGCAGCGTCGAGCGACGTCACAGCCTGCCACCAGCGCCTGGTCACGGCCCTGGCCGAGGCGGACGCTGCCACCATCACCACGACCCACGGGTTCTGCGAGCAGATGCTGCAGGCCTTGGGTATGCACGCCGACCGTGACCTGGACGCCACGTTGGTACCTGATGTGACCAGGCTGCGTGAAGAGGTCGTCGACGACCTGTACCTGCGCAAGTACGGCAGCACTGGTTCGGCGCTGCTGAGCGTGCGCGACGCACGTGCCATCGCCAGGGCGGCTGTCGGCGACCACGTGGCCCAGATCGTCCCGCGCGAGGCACCACCGGGCTGGGCGCGCGACGCCACCGGCCTGGCCACAGCGGTGCGCACAGAGCTGGCGGCCCGCAAACGCGCTGGTGGCCTGGTCGACTACGACGACCTGCTCACCGACCTGCGTGACGCGCTGGCCCACCCGGTGACCGGGGCGTCAGCCCGCGCCCGGGTGCGCCAACGTTTCCAGGTGGTGATCGTCGACGAGTTCCAAGACACCGACCCGGTGCAGTGGGAGATCTTGCGCACCGCGTTCCACGGCCATGCGCCACTGGTGCTGGTCGGCGACCCCAAACAGGCGATCTACGCCTTCCGTGGCGCTGATGTGGTCACCTACCTCGACGCGGTGCGTCTCATCGGCGCCACGAAAACCCTCGACCGCACGTGGCGCGCTGACGCCCCTGTGGTCGCCGGGTTGTGGCCGGTGGTCGGCGACGCAGCCCTCGGCGACCCGGCGATCCGGGTACGGCCCGTCGAAGCGGTCCACACCGCACGCCGGGTCACCGGGATCCCGCCGGTGCTGCTGCGCTGGGTGCCCGCCAGCATGTACACGGCGGCGAACCCGCTGGTCGGCGAGGTGCGCACGCTGCTGTACGCCGATGTCGTCGCCGCGGTGCAGCGGGTGCTGCGCGATGGTGTGGTCGACGGCATGCGCTCTGTGCGGCCCGGCGAGATCGCGGTGCTGGCCCGCTACCGCGACGACGTGGAGCACGTCCACGCTGCCCTGCGCACCGCCGGGGTCCCTGCGGTCAGCTCGGCGCTGCCGTCGGTGTTCACCTCCCCCGCCGCCCGTGACTGGCAGGTGCTGCTCACCGCCTTGGGCAACGGGTACGCGGGCACGGAGGCCGCTGCGGCCCTCACCCCGTTCGTCGGGTGGGACGCCCACCGCCTGGGCACAGCCACGAGCACCGACCGGGACCGGTTGGCAGCCCGGCTGCGCCGCTGGTCGCGGGTGCTGGAGTCAGGGGTGGCCGCCCTGGTCGAAGCCATGGAGCTGTCCGGCCTGGCCGAACGCCTCGTCGCGCTGCCTGACGGTCCGCGGCGGCTGACCGACGTACGTCATGTCGGCGAGCTGCTGCACACCGCAGGCGCCACAGGTCTGGACGCCGCTTTTGTGGACGCCACCGTGCTCGCCGAGTGGTTGGCGGCCCGCCGCACCGAGGCCCGGGCCGACTACGACGAGACACGCTCACGCCGCCTGGAGACCGACGACGAAGCCGTCCAGGTCATGACGATCCACGCCGCCAAGGGGCTGCAGTTCCCGGTCGTCCTCGTCCCGTTCCAGGCGAACCGGTACTTCGGCACCGACGACGTGGCTCTGTCGCTGCACCGCGACGGTGCGCGGGTGCTGGACCTGAGCGGCACCCAGGGCCGTGACCGCCTCGACGCGCAGACCTGCGCTGACGCCGAGGCTGCTGGTGAGGACCTGCGCCTGACCTATGTCGCCCTGACCAGGGCGGCGAGCGCTGTCATGGTGTGGTGGTCGCCAGCCACGACCGCCGACCGCGCACCACTGAACCGTCTGCTGTTCGGCGGACGCGACCGCGACGGTGTGCTGCCCACGTCTGTGGCGTGCGGGTCGGACCGCAAGGTCCGCGAGCACCTGGGGCATCTGGCCGACGAGAGCCTCGTCGTCGAAGAGGTGGACACCCGTCCGCGACCGTCCACGCTGGTCCGGCCCCCCGAACCGGTCGGCGAGCTGGGTGTGGCGACGTTCGAGCGGACCATCGACGCAGACTGGGGCCGCACGTCGTACTCGGCCCTGACCGCTGACGCCCACGACCACGGACCTGGGCTCGACAGGCACGGGCTCGATCGTGGGACAGACGAACCCGACGACGACGCGCAACCGGTGACCAGCGCCGACCACAGCGAAGACGTCCTGCACGAGACCGTCTCCCCTCTGGCGGACCTGCCCGCGGGCGCTACGTTCGGCACGTTCGTGCACGCTGTGCTGGAGCTCGTCGACACCAGCGCACCTGACCTGGACGGGCAGATCGCCGCCCGGGTGGCCCAGGTCGGCACCGCCGGGCTCGACCTGGACGCCGACCAGGTCGCCGCTGCGCTGGCCCCCCTGTACTCGACACCCTTGGGCCCGCTGGCCGACAACCTGGCCCTCGCACAGGTCCTGCCCGACGACCGTCTGGCAGAGATGGATTTCGAGCTCCCTCTGGGCGGTACCGACGCGACTGGCCGAGCGACTCTGCGCGACGTGGCTGACCTGCTGCGTAGCCACCTTGACCCGGACGACCCCTTCGCCGGGTACGCCGACCGTCTCACCGACGGTTCGGTGGCCGCCGACCGCCCGCTCGCCGGGTACCTGACCGGTTCTGTCGACGCCCTGCTGCGTATCCGCCCTGAGGATGCTCCGGCGCGCTTCGTCGTCGTGGACTACAAGACGAACCGCCTCGGCCCGCCCGACGAGCCGTTGACCTGCTGGCACTACCGCCCTGCTGCCATGGTCGCCGCCATGGTCGAGTCGCACTACCCGCTACAGCTGTTGCTGTACTCGGTGGCGGCCCACCGGTTCTTGCGCTGGCGGTTGGCCGGTTACGACCCTGAGGCCAACCTGGGCGGCGGGCTGTACCTGTTCGTGCGTGGGATGGCTGGCCCTGCCACCCCTGTGGTTGGTGGTGCACCGTGCGGGGTGATGGCCTGGCGTCCACCGTCGGCGCTGGTCACTGACCTGTCAGACCTGCTCGGGGGGTCACGATGAGCGATGCGTTGCTGCCGTGGAGGGTCGAAGGGCTGCTCGCCGATTTCGCCGCCGGGGGGGTGCTCGCCGCCGCGGACGTGCACGTCGCCCAGCGGTTGTGCACGCTCACCGGCGAGACCGACGAGCGGGTTGCGCTCGCGGTCGCGCTGACGGTGCGGGCGCTGCGGGGAGGTTCGGTGTGCCTGGTGCTCGCCGACGCCCCTGACCTGGTCGCCGACGCCGACCCGGAAGCCGAGGACACCGAAGGTCTCGCGCAGCTCTCCGCCGACCTGCCCTGGCCCGATCTGGACGCCTGGTGCGACCTGGTACGTGCCTCACCCCTGGTCGCCGACGGTCCGCACGGCGACGACGACCGGCCGGTGCGTTGGGTGGACGGCCGGCTGTACCTGGACCGCTACTGGCGTGACGAGCTCGTCGTGCGTGGTGTGGTCGCCGAGCTGGTGCCGACCGCTATCGACACCACAGCCGTGGACGAGGCAGCCGACCGCCTGCTCGACGGACCAGCCGCACCCCGCCAGCGCCAGGCCGTGCACACTGTCGCCAGGTCGCGTGTGGCAGTGCTCACCGGGGGCCCTGGCACAGGCAAGACCACCACGGTCGCCCGCCTCGTCGCGACGCTGACCGCTGCCTCCCCCGGTCTGCGCACAGGTCTGGCAGCCCCCACCGGAAAAGCCGCCGCCCGGTTGCAAGAAGCAGTGAACACCGAGGTCGCGACGCTGGCTGAGGCTGACCGACGTGCTGTGGGCACGCTCGTGGCCACGACAGTGCACCGTATGCTCGGGTGGAAACCAGGGTCGAGCACCCGGTTCCGCCACGACCGCGCCCACCCTTTGCCGCACGACCTGGTGGTTGTCGACGAGTCGTCGATGGTCCCGTTGTCGCTCATGGCCCGCCTCATGGAGTCGCTGCGGCCCAACGCCCGGCTGCTGCTCGTCGGCGACGCCGACCAGCTGGTCGCGGTGGAGGCCGGGGCAGTCCTGCGTGACCTGGTCGAGGCACACCCCGCGTCGGTCGTCCGCCTCGACCACGTCTTCCGCTACGGGGAAGCGCTGGCCACCCTGGCCGAAGCCATCCGCACCGGTGACGGCGACGGCGTGGTCGACCTGCTGCGCACAGGCGACGAGGCGTACGAGCTCGTCGAGACAGACCGGCCCACCGACGCTGACACCGCCCAGGTCCGTGCCGATATCGTCGCCGCAGGCCGTCGCCTGGTCACTGCCGCCCGCGCCGGAGACGCCAGCACCGCCCTGGCCGCCCTCGACTCGCACCGCCTGCTGCTCGCCCACCGCTCGGGGATGTTCGGCGTGGCCCACTGGGCGCCGCTGGCAGCCGCCTGGGTCGGCGAGGCGACGGGCCGTCCGCGGCCGGTGGGTGGTTCGTGGCCGGTGGGCGAACCGTTGCTCGTCACCAAGAACGACCCCCCCTCGGGCCTGTACAACGGCGACGCCGGAGTCGTCGTCGCCACCGGCTCGGGCACCGCTGTGGCCTTCGGCACCCCCGACGCTGCCCGTCTCGTCCCGGTGTACCGCCTGCCTGAGGTCCAACCCGTCCACGCCATGACGATCCACCGGGCCCAGGGCAGCCAGTTCGCCCGGGTCACCGTCCTGCTGCCCCCCGCCGGGCACCTGCTGACCCGCGAGCTGCTCTACACCGCCGTCACCCGTGCCAGCACCCACGTACGTGTCGTGGCCACCCCCGAAGCAGTCCGCACGGCTGTGGCGACCCGTTCGCGCCGCGCCTCAGGCCTGCGCACTCCGCTGGGCTGACCGACGACCGGGCTGACTGGGAACCGGGGCTGACTGGGAACCAGAGCTGACCGGCACCAGGGGCTGACCGGCAACCTGGCCTGGCGACCTGGCCTAGCCAGCGACGCGGGGAGCGGGGACGAGGGCGATCTCTTCGGTGGGGGCGGTGCGTTGGACGGTCGAGCGTGGGGGGTCGAGGGCACGGAGCTCGGCGCGCATCTGGGTGGCTGTCTGCTGGCGGTCGCCGCGGTCTTTGGCCAGGGCGGTCGCGATGAGGCGGTCCAGGGCGTCGGGCAGGAAAGGCATGACGGAGGAGGCCAGCGGCGGTGTGCCGCCGACCTGCTGGGCGGCGACAGTGGCCTGGTCGTCACCGTCGAAGGGGGTGCGGCCGGTGATGAGCTGGAACAGCAAGCACCCCACCGAGTACAGGTCAGAACGCGGGTCGACCCGTTCGCCGCGGATGTGCTCGGGCGACATGTACTGGACGGTGCCCACGACCTGCGGCGGTTCGGTCGTGTCACGTGCCCACGCTGTGCCGAAGTCCATGACCTTGACCTGGCCGCTCGAAGCGATCATGACGTTGCCGGGTTTGATGTCGCAGTGCACGACCCCCGCCACGTGGGCGTGCTCCAGGGCGCCGAGCACCCCGTGGGCGATCTTCAGCGCGACAGGCACCGGAACGGGACCGTCGCGCAGGATCCACCGCAGGGTGCGTCCGTCCACGTACTCCATGACGATGTAGCGCACACACGCCTGGTCCGGCCCGTTCTCCTCGCCAGAGTGCAGGACTGCGACGATCCCGGGGTGGTGCAGCCCCGAGGCGATCTCGGCCTCACGGGTGAACCGGCTGACCAGCGCCGGGTCTGCGGCTACTTCGGCGTTGAGGACCTTGATCGCCACGCGTTGGCTGGTCTGGCGGTCGACCCCGTCGTGGACCTGCGCTGTCCCCCCGCGCCCCACCACACGGCCCAGCTCGTACCGGTCGGCGAAAGTCGTCGGAAGCTGCACCCGTCAGCCCTCCCGCACGCTGCTCAGGCGCAGGCCACAGCCTGTTCCGGAGGCGCCGAGGACGATGGGTCCAACATGCACGGTGTGCCCTCCTGGCTCTCGCAGCAAAAAATGTGCTGGTTCGTACGATACCGGGGCATTTCGTCCACTGCTGTGACAACACAACGACCACGCCTCATGGTGAGACGGCATCATCCCACTATCTGGAACACCGCCACAGCACCCCCGGCCAGCAGGCCGAGGACGACGAGCACCACGACGACCGCGACGACGACGCGCCCGCGACGACGCGGTGGTGGTGGAGCCGGCGGCGGAACGGATGGCCCAACGTGCTGCGCCGCCCGGTCGGCCGGACGCTGCGGTTGGTAGGGAACCGTGTAGCCCGGCTGGTCAGCCAGTGGCCGCGGTTGGTAGGGCACCGTGTAGCCCGGCTGGTCGGCCAGACGCCGCGGCTGGTACGGAACCGTGTAACCGGGCTGGTCTGATGGGTGCGACCCTGGGTGCTTCTCGCCCGGACCGGCCTGGCTGCCGACGGGCCCAGCCACCCGCCGGCCGTCAGGCCCCGAGGTGACGACACGAGGTTCTGAGCTGACAACCCTGCTCTGCTCCTCGGCGCGCTGCCCACCCGAGCCCGCGACACGGCGCCCCGCGACACGGTAGGCCCCACTGGGTTGCTCAGCGCCCGGTCCGACGACTTTCGGCGGAGCAGGCGGGCTCGCAGGTGACCCCACAGGGGCACCCGGCGCAGGCCCTGCCACGTTCGCTGGCGCCCCGCCAGGTGCGCCAGGTTGCCCACCGACGTGCGGAGCCGGTCCCACCTGCCCTGACGGCACCGGTTGGCCAGAGCCAGGTGGTGCGGCGGCCCACACACCTGACGGGTATCCGTTGGGGTACGGGCTGGGCCCACCCGGGACCGCAGGGGGACGCCCACCTGGGTATCCGGGGGCACCGATGTCTGCCCCTCGGGCCACCTGCGCCCGGTCGCCGGAAGGACCAGAACCGGCTGGCGCGGGACCGACGGGTGCAGGACCAGCTGCTGCGGGACCGGGACTGGCGGGTGTGGGACCGGCGGGTGCGGGACTGGCGGGTGCGGGACTGGCGGCCTGCACCAGCTCGTCGGGTGGAAGAGGTGGGTACCCAAGGTTGGGCACCAGACGTTGCGGCACATCAGCTTCGCGGACGTCTGCGGCGACAGGCGAGGAGGTGGGCGCAGGTCCCGCACCAGCCGGACCGCTCAGCGGGGCAGATGGCGGGTCGGGTGCTGGCGCACCCACGAGGTCGCCATCGCTGGCTGCCATGGCTGGCGGTTCGCTGGTGCGCAGGCCCTGGGCAAGAGGAGGCACCGGCTGGGCAGGCAAGACCGGACCGTGCTGGCTGACCAGCTCGTCGAGGCGGCCGGTCGCCTCCGGCAGGCGCATACGCGTGTGAGGGTCGAGCCGGCACAGGCCCCGGGCGATGGTGGCGAGCCGGTCGCCGACCGTGTCCAGCCCTGGTGGCAGCCAGTCCCCCGGGTAGTCGGCGTCAGGTGCGTGGCCGGTGAGCATCCACACCAGCAACGACCCGAGGTACCAGGCGTCGGTGTACCGGCCCACAGCGGTGTCTCCGCGCAACGTCTCGGGCGGCACCGAGAACCCCAGGTTGCCCAGCCGCTGGGTGTGCGTGGAGGTCTTGTCGGCGGCGATGAGGTGCGCGATCCCCCAGTCGGCCAGCAGCAGCTGTCCTGCGTCGTCGACCAGGACGTTGTGCGGGGTGATGTCACGGTGGATGACGCCCAGGTTCTCGTGGACCGCCAGGACCGTGGCGACCACCGGTGCCATCCGGGTCACCACGACGTCCGGGGCTCGCGCGGCGTCACCTTCGACCTCGACGACCTCGGACAGGTTCGCCGGGCACCAGACCATGACGTCGCACCACAGCTCGTGCTCGTCTTCGGCCAGCCCCAGCTCGGCGCCAGGCACGGTGCTCACGAACGACTCGACGACAGGCAGCACTGACGGGTACGTCTGCGGGTGCTCGCGCGCGGCGGTGACCACCGCCAGCATCGACAGCAGCCGTTCCATCTGCCGTGCCTGTTCCTCGCGGGACGTGACAGCCTGGACCCGCAACGCCAGCTGGGTGTCAGGCCCGTCGACCAGCTCGCCGCGTGCCACCGCAGCCTGCCCTCCGTAACGCACAGGCAGGCGGACGCGCACCGGCCGCGAGTCGTCCACCGTGGACACCCTCAGCAGACCTGACCGGCTCAGACGCACAGCAGACCCGCGCAAGATGGTGCCCTCGCGGCGCTGCAGCCAGCGGGACAGCACCTCTCCGCTCAGCACCGGCTCATCGTAGGTGACAAAACGACACATACCTCAGACTTCGGTCCGGCGTTCACCCGCACGCGCCTGGGCGACAACAGGCACACCCGGGTGGCTGTTCGGCCAGGGCCTGCAAAGCCCGTACCCTGCACTTCTGTGAGCACCGCTGACCAGTACCCACCCGCACGACGAGACGACCTGGTCGAGGACCTGCACGGGCGTGCCGTCGCCGACCCGTACCGCTGGCTCGAAGACGCCGGAACCCCCGAGACCCAGGAGTGGTCGCGCGCCCAGGACGCTTTGTGGTCCGCGTACCACGACCAGGCCGCCGAGCGTCTGGCCGACGGTCCGTTCGCGACCGAAAAGCTGACCGCACGGTTGCTCCAGCTGCTCGACGCGGGGTTCGTCTCACCCCCAGCGTGGCGCGGCGACCGGCGGTTCTTCACACGCCGGTCCGGTGACCAAGAGCACCCCGTGGTCGTGGTGGTGGACCCCGACGGCACCGAACGTGTCCTCATCGACCCGGTCACCCTCAGCGACGACGGCACCACCACCCTCGACGCGTGGCAACCGTCCAAGGAGGGCCACCTAGTCGCCTACCAGGTGTCCACCGGCGGCACAGAAGAGTCGGTGCTGCGTGTGCTGGACGTGACCACAGGCGACGACGTCGACGGTCCGGTCGACCGCGCCCGCTACTCCCCCGTCGCATGGGTGCCCGGCGGCCAGTCGTTCTACTACGTGCGACGCCTCGATCCCGCGGGGCTGCCCTGCGACGAGCACCAGTACCACCGCCGCGTGTGGTGGCACCAGCTGGGGACAGACCCCAGCGAGGACGTGGAGGTGTTCGGCGCAGGTCTGCCCATGACGAACTACTACGGGGTCCAAGTCTCGCTCGACGGGCGCTGGTTGGTGGTGTCCGCGTCGCAGGGCACCGCCCCGCGCACCGACGTGTGGATCGCGGACCTCACCACCTCGACGTTGCAGGCCCCTGCGTTCGCCGACGTCGTCGTGGGTGTGGACGCCGAGACCCGTGCCTGGGTCGATATCGACGGCCGCCTGTACGTCCACACCGACCTCGACGCCCCCCGCGGACGCCTGGCGTGGGCCGACCCGACCACCCCCCAAGACTGGCACCCGCTGCTGGCCGAAGACCCCGAGGCTGTGCTCACCGACACCGAGATCGTCGACGGCCCCGACGGGCACCCAGCGGCTCTGCTGGCCTCGTGGGAACGGCACGCTGTCTCGGAGATCACCGTGCACGACCTGGCGACCGGCGGACGCACCGGCGAGGTCGCCCTGCCCGGGCTGGGGTCTGTCGGCGCCCTGGTCACCCGTCCTGAGGGCGGCACGGAGGTGTGGTTCTCCTACACCGACCACACCACGGTGCCGACCGTCTACCGCTGGACCCACGGCACCGACGCCGCGACACTGTGGGCCGAACCCCCTGGTGTGCTGGCGGACCTGCCTGACGTCACCGTCGAACGCCTGACCGCCACCAGCGCGGACGGCACGCTCATCCGGGCATTCGTCGTCGCCCCGGCCACCCTGGTGACCCCCGCCCCGACGATCTTGTACGGGTACGGAGGTTTCCAGGTCAGCCTCAACCCTGGGTACTCGGCCTCCAGGTTGGCGTGGGTAGAAGCTGGCGGGGTGTACGTCGAGGCGAACCTGCGCGGCGGAGGCGAAGAGGGCGAGGCGTGGCACCGCGACGGGATGCGCGGCAACAAGCAGAACGTGTTCGACGACCTGCACGCTGTCGCACAGGCCCTGATCACCGGGGGCTGGACGACGAGCGAGCAGCTGGCGGTGTGGGGCGGTTCCAACGGTGGTCTGCTCGTCGGGGCGGCCATCACCCAGCAGCCGCAGACCTACGCCGCCGCGGTGTGCTCGGCCCCGCTGCTCGACATGGTGCGTTACCAGCGGTTCGGCCTGGGTGCCACCTGGTCGGAGGAGTACGGCGACGCTGACGTGCCCGAAGAGCTCGACTGGTTGCTGTCGTACTCGCCCTACCACCGGGTGCAGCCTGGCACCGCGTACCCGGCGACCGTGTTCACCATCTTCGAAGGTGACACCCGCGTCGACACCCTCCACGCCCGCAAGATGGCCGCCGCCCTCCAGGCCGCCACCACCCGGACGCTGGCTGACGCGCCGGTCCTGGTGCGTCTGGAGAGTGGTGTGGGGCACGGCGGGCGGGCACTGTCACGGTCGGTCGCCTTGATCGT
>Ga0123353_10006234_pt1 | contig 15848 bp, 9 predicted proteins | sample TergutLab28metaG_3_FD_92763 | JGI IMG/M metagenome (GOLD analysis project Ga0123353, IMG submission 92763) | Labiotermes labralis P3 segment gut microbial communities from Petit-Saut dam, French Guiana - Lab288 P3 | ecosystem: Host-associated > Arthropoda: Insects > Digestive system > Gut ... | reverse complement strand
CGTTTCCTCCGTCCTGAAGCAGCCCCTTGATCGCCTCGGCCGCCTGCGGATACGACCGGGTCAGGAGCAGATCGGCAGCCTCGGCCTTGGTTTTCGCGTCACGGGACCGGTCGGTGAGTTGATCGACGGAATTGGTCAGTTCGACCTCCTCCGCCTTCGTGAGAGGCCTCGTCGCCGGAGCGGGGTCGGACGTGAACGTCGGGCCCTCCAGATTCTCCCCCCGCGCGGTCCCGACCAGTCCGATCAGCAGCCATGCCAAACCCGTCAGCAGAATTACCCTTTTTTTCCACACGCGCGTCGTCCCATATTTTCGATGATTTTTACGAACAACCGATGAACATAACCGCTATTGGCAGAATAGCATGTCCCGGCGACAAGTCAAAAACGATGTCGCCGGATTCGGAGCAGTTTCTACTATTTTTTTCGGCAGACGCCCCCGCCGGACTTCAGGGCACATTTTTTTTTACCACAGGCACAGCGCGGGCTGTGCCTCTGTGGTGAAAAAATCGTGCCTCCCGGCAAGACGCGGTTCCGCCATTCATTCGCCCCGCACGTCCAGGCACACCATGCGGCGGATGTCGCGGGCGATGAGCAGGCCGTTGGAAAGCGTCAGCGGGGCCCAGCACTCGCCGCCGGGCAAAACCTTCGCGCGGGCGAGCGGGCGATAGCCCTGCGGCGTGGCCTCGGCGAGGACCAGCAGACCGTCGTCGTCCAGGGCGTACGCCAAGCCCTGCGACGAAATCAGCAGCGGGCCCAGCCCGAACGTGTCGCCGCCGCTGGTCCACATCACGCGGCCGTCGGGGTCCAGGCAGGTCAACTGCCCGTCGGGACGGACGGCGTAGAGGAACCCGTCGTAAAAAATCGGCGTGTGCTGCCGCGAGGCGAATTGTTCGGAGGGCAGTTTCCACAGCCGCCGGATGCTGAGGTTCTCGCCGGTCCGTTCGAGTTGGAACATCATGCTGCCGGCTTTGTAGTCGCCGGTGCAGAGCAGCCTGCCTTCGGGCAGCACCACGGGCGTGGGCACGGTGGCGACGGCGATTTTCCACTCCGTCGTCCGCCAGAGGATTCGCCCCTCGTCCGCCGACACGCCGACCATCCCGCCGCTGCCGCAGTACACGAACATCCGCCGCCCGGCGAATTCCATCGGCACAATCGACACGTGCGTCATCCGCCACTTCATCGGGTTGGGCGTTTTCCACACCACGCGGCCGGTCGCGAGGTCGACGGCCATCATCAGCACGTCCGGCCCGGCCGGGGCGAGAATCACGCGGTCGCCGTCGATCAGCGGGCATTGGCCGGCGTACCACTGCGGCTCGGTCGTGCCGAATTGTTCGCGGAGGTCGATGACCCATTGGCGTTGCCCGGTGGCGGCGTCGAGGCAGACCACGTGGCACTTGGGTCCGAGCGAGACGACGTATCGGCCGCTGACGGCGGGCACGGTGCGACTCTGGCCGTGATTGACCTTGACCACCACCGGATACACGTACCGCCAAATCTCCCGCCCGTCGTCGAGCGAGAGGCACCGTAAGGCGTCACCGAACTCGGGGGTGTCAGGCGGCGAAGCGGCGTCAGCCGCTTCGCCGTGACGCGGGCGTCCCGCCCGCGCGTCTGCGGGGGCGTCTCGCCCCCGCGAAATATCACGGTCGTCTTGCGTCGCGGTCGCTGGCGTCGGAGCAAATTCGCCGTCCTCCGTGGCCTCGGCCAATGGAACGTTCAACGCGGGCGGGACGCCCGCGTCACGCGGCGCGATGTAATCCAGCACGTACACACATCCGTTGTGAACGGCGGCGCCGGCGTACCCCTGCCCCAACTCGACGCCCCACACCTTGGGCGGCCCCGCCGCCGGCCAGGCGCGGGCCAGTGGGGTCGCGTCGCGGTTCACACCGTCAAGTTCCGGTCCTCGAAACCCCGGCCAGGAACCGGTCTGCTGACCCGGAACACCCGCACCGACCGTCAACACGCCCTCCAGCCGGGCCGGCACCACGGGACCGGCCGACGCCACCATCGGCGCCTCCATCACCGCCACCCGCATCGCCTCCGCCGGCGACACGGGAAAACCCAACCACGCCGCCAGGCTTGCTCCACCCACCAACACCACCGCCAGCGGCATCATGTACGACCAGAATCTCATGGACTATACTGTAACGCGGAATCACCACGAATGACGCATTTTTTTTCGCGGCCCATCACACCATGTCCCGGATGTTCGACGCGTCGGTGGGGAAGGCGAAGGGCATGTCCTCCAGGGCGGCGACGGGGAGGTGATTGCGGATCGCCAGGCCGCCACACGACCACAACGGCAGTTGAATCTACGAAGGAGCCAACTATACCCACATCCTGAAATTCCTACAAATAGGAAAATTCTGAAAAATCAAAAATTTTACCCTCATGCCACCACAGCCTTTTCGTGTAATTCACCGTGGAATGAGCCCTTTCCGTATAAATGACAGAATGATCGTGGAGTTGCCACTCTGTCACAGGGGATTTGCCGATAATTCATTGCATGAATTCCCTGACGCGTGCGTTAAACTAACCATTGGGCTGTTTCGGATGTCTAGTTGGGCGGGTCCGGTTTGATCGACATCGGCCGGTCCATCATGCGGAGATGATAACGTGAAGCGAGCGATTTTCATGATCGTGATCCTGGCCGCTGCCGGCGGCGGAGCGTATTACTACTTCTACCACGTCAAGGGAACCGAGGTCGTCGCGGCCACGGTCACCACGACCAAGGTCGAGCGCGGCGACATCATGGCCACGGTGGCGACCACGGGACGCGTGGCGTCCAACCTCGACGTGGACATCAAGTGCAAAGCCAGCGGCGAAATCATCAACCTGCCCTTCGACATCAGCGCCGCGGTCAAAAAAGACGACCTGCTGGTGGAACTCGACCCGGTGGACATGGTGCGCGAACTCCAGCGGGCCGAGGTGCAGCTCCGCGGCAGCGAGGCCCGGTTGCAGTCGGCCAGGCACAACCTCGACGTGGCCGAAAAAACATTGGCCACCGACAAGGCCCGCGCCGAGGCCGCCCTGGCGTCCGCCAAGGCCAAGGCCGCCGACGCCCAATCCAAGGCCAACCGGACGCAGCAACTGTTCGAGAAAAATTTCGCCAGCGACGAAGAACTGGAAACCTCGCTGACGGCGAAGGTTCAGGCGGAAACCGAACTGAAAAACGCCCAGATCAAGCTCGAAGAACTCCAGACGCAGGAACTGACGCTCGAACTGCGGCGGATCGACGTGATGCTGGCGGAGAACACCGTCGAGGACAACAAGGTGGCCGTCCAGATGGCCGAGGACCGGCTCAAGGACACGAAGGTGCTCGCCCCGATGGACGGGGTGGTGTCGGCCTGCGCGGTGCAGAAGGGCGTGATTATTTCGTCGGGCGTGAACAACGTCGGCGGCGGGACGACGATCATGACGCTGTCGGATTTGTCGAAACTGTACGTGTACGCGGCCGTGGACGAGAGCGACATCGGGCGCGTGCAGTTGGGGCAGTCGGTGAACATCGACGCCGACGCGTTTCCGGGCGTGACGTTCGAAGGCAAGGTGACGCGCATCGCGACCAAGGGCTCGAATGTGTCGAACGTGGTGACGTTCGAGGTGCAGATCGAGGTTCTCGGCGACCGGGAACGGCGCCGCGGCGGGCCTGGTGGCGCCGGCGGACCGCGTGACGCGGGCGTCCCGCCCGCGCGTCTCGAGGGCGTCCCGCCCGCGCAAACGCCGGCCAATGGGCAAGATGTTCCGTCAGGGCCAGTCCAGCGCGGGCGGGACGCCCGCGAGACTCGCGGGCAAGATGCCCGCGACACACCGCGTGGCGAGGGCGGGTTCACCAGACCCGACGGCGGGGGCATGGGCGGGTCGGTCAGGCAGGCCCGGCCGCAACTCAAACCGGAAATGACCGCCAACGTGCAGATCATCGTCGCCGACCGGCGCGACGTGGTGACGGTTCCCTCCGAAGCCCTCACCCGCAAGGGCGGGCAGTCGTTCGTCACCGTCGAGGCGACCGACGGCACCGCGCAGGAGGTGGCCGTGACGGTCGGAATCACCGACGGCGCGACCGTGGAAATTATCAGCGGACTCGACGCGGGGCAAACCGTGCAGCTCCGCAAAGGCGGCGGCAGCCGCTGGAGCGGACAGACCGGACCGGGCGCTCCGGGCGGGGCCGGCATGATGCGAGGCATGATGGGTGGCGGCGGAGGGCGGGGCCGATGATGATCGACGCGAAAAATCTGCGAAAAACCTACCGCCTCGGCGGGACGGAAGTGCACGCCCTGGCCGGCGTGGACGTGCAGATCGGAGACGGCGAGATGGTCGCCATCACCGGGCCCTCGGGCAGCGGAAAAAGCACGCTGATGCAGATTCTCGGCTGTCTGGACTCGGCCGACAGCGGCACGTATCACCTGGCCGGCGAGGACGTCTCCACGCTCAGCGAGGACCGCCTCGCCGACGTGCGGAACCGCCGCATCGGGTTCGTTTTCCAAAGTTTTAACTTGCTGTCGCGGATGAACGCGACCGAGAACGTCGAGTTGCCGCTGCTCTACGCCGGACACGCCGGGGCCAAAGACAAGGCCGAGGCCGCGCTGAAAACCGTCGGCCTGCACGACCGCGGCCATCACCACCCCAACCAACTGTCGGGCGGACAGCGGCAGCGCGTCGCCATCGCGCGGGCCCTGATCACCGACCCGGCCATCCTGCTGGCCGACGAACCCACGGGCAACCTCGACACCAAAACCGGCGACGAAATCATGGCCCTGTTCGCCGCCCTCAACGACCAGGGAAGAACCGTCATCGTCGTCACCCACGAACCGGACATCGCGAGGAAATGCCGACGGCAGATTCTCATTCGCGACGGGAAGGTGTGTGCCACGTGAGAGATTTTTTTACCACAGAGACACAGAGGACACAGAGATGAGAACTTGGTATTCGAAGGATATTTCGCGATGGCTTGCCTCTTTGCGCTGTGTGACGTTATGCGTTACAGAACGTTCTGTACTACGCAACATTCTACAGCGCAAAGAGGCAAGCCTTCGCGAAACATTCTTCGAATACCCAAACAACTCTCTGTGTCCTCTGTGCCTCTGTGGTAAAAAAAATCTCTCCCCTCGGAGGAGAATGTAATGCTGTTCTGGGTCATCGTCAAAGTCGGACTCAAAAGCCTCTGGGCCAACAAGCTGCGGTCGTTGTTGGCGATGCTGGGCATTATTATCGGCGTCGGGGCCGTCATCGCCATGCTGGCGATGGGGGCCGGCGCCAAGGGGCAGGTGCTCAGCCGGATTTCCGCGATGGGGTCCAACCTGCTGATCGTCCGCCCCGGCCAGGCGCGGGGAATGGGCGTCATCGTCGGCGCCAACCAGCGGCTGACGCTCGACGACGCCCAGGCCATCGCCGACGAAATCGAGGGCGTGCTCCAACTGGCGCCCGTCGTCAGCGGCATGCAGCAAATCAAGTACATGAACCGCAACACCCGGCCGAACGTCACGGCCACCAGCGCGACCTACCTGCCCATCCGCGATTTCCACGTCGAAAAAGGGCGAGTCTTCACGGAAAAGGAAGTCGAATCCTCCGCCCGCGTCGTGCTGATCGGGCCGGTGACAGCGACCAACCTGTTCGACCAGGACGACCCGCTCGGCGAAACGGTCAAGCTCAAGGGCATCAACTTCGAGGTCATCGGCGTGCTGAAGTCCAAGGGCGACCAAGGCTACTTCAACCCCGACGACCAGGCCATCATCCCCTACACCGTGGGCATGAAACAGGTGCTCGGACAGGACTACCTGCGCGAGATCGACGTCCAGGCCGTCGACGGCGCGGACCTGACCAAACTCCAGGAAGACATGACCGCCCTGCTGCGAAAACGCCACCGCATCCAGGAAGGCCAGCCCAACGACTTCGACATCCGCAACCAGGCCGACCTGATCGAGTCGGTCTCGGAAATCACCAACACCTTCACGATCCTGCTGGGAAGCGTGGCCGGGATTTCGCTGCTGGTGGGCGGGATCGGCATTATGAACATCATGCTCGTGAGCGTGACCGAGCGGACGCGGGAGATCGGCATCCGCAAAGCCATCGGCGCCCGGAGGCGGAGCATCATGATGCAGTTTCTCATCGAGGCCATCATCATCAGTTGCCTGGGCGGCCTGATGGGGGTTGGACTGGGCGTGGCCGGTGCCCGCGTGATCGGGGCGGCCACCGCGTTCGTCACGGAGATTGAACTGTCGAGCATTCTGCTGTCGCTGTCGTTCTCGGCCATGGTGGGCATCTTCTTCGGCTGGTACCCGGCGAGGCGAGCGGCGGCGTTGAGTCCGATCGAGGCGTTGCGATACGAATAAAACGGGATCCGGGATCGCGGGATTCGGGATCCGTGGTTTGTTTTCGAAGGATGTTCGCAATGGCTCTGCCCACGGATCCCGGATCCCGAATCCCGGATTCCGGATTCCGGATTCCGCAGAAGGTGAACCATGAAAAAAACCGTAATCGTCTGTTTGATCACCGCGATCGCCGTCGCCGCCTGCACGGCGTACGATCTTCGTAAACCGGAGGACGAGATTCTCTTCACCGGCACGACCCAGCCGGCCGAGGGCGAACTGTCGATGGAGGACCTCGTGCCCCCCACCGGGCCCGTGCGGCTGAACGTCACCACGGCCATCGTGCTCGCGGTCAACAACAACAAACAACTCGCCGTCGCAAAGTACAGCCCGCTCGTCAGCCGAACCGCCGAACTGACCGCCTTGGCCGCCTTCGACCCGTCCTTCAACGCCTCCCTCGCCTTCGGACGATCCGAAACCGACCAGACCAACCTCGGCATCCTCCCCATCGCCATCGGAAACACCGGCAGCCTGCTGTTCGGACTCAGCCAACTCCTCCCCACCGGTACGAAGCTCGATGCCGGACTGACCACCGATTCCAGTTGGCCCGACCGCGGCACCGAACGACACCGCACGAGGCTGGGACTGGGCATCACGCAGTCGCTGCTGCGCGGGTTCGGCACGGACGTCAATCTCGTCACGCTCCGCCAAAGCCGGCTCGACGTGGATAACTCCCTCTACGAACTCCGCGCCGTGGCCACCGACATCGTGTCGAGGACCGAACAGGCCTATTGGGACTACGTGCAGGCCCAGCGGCAGGTGGACATCGTCACCCAGTCGCTCGCCCTGGCCAACGATCAACTGGAGGAAATCAAATTCCGCGTGGAAATCGGCAAGCTGGCGGGAATCGAAATCGCCGCCGCCGAAGCCGAGGCCGCCAGCCGGACGCAGGACCTCATCAACGCCAGGGCGACGCTACAGCAGAATCACCTCGCCCTCATGCGGCTGATCAATCCGCCGGGCGAGGACAACCCATTCACGCGGCCCATCATCATCCTCCAGCAGCCGACCATCGAGGACATCCCGCTGGAACCGCTCGAAGAGTGCATCGCCACCGCGAAAATCCGCAGGCCGGAGATGAACCAGTCGCGGCTCCAAATCAACCGCAACGCCCTGGACATCGTCAAAACGAAAAACGGCCTGCTGCCGAAACTGGATTTGTTCGCGGAACTGGGCAAATCCGGCTATTCGCGGTCGATTCTCGGCACGGTGGGCGACATGATCAGCGGTCACAGTTTCGACGCCAAGGTCGGCGTCAGCGGCGAGGTTTCGCTGACCAACCGCAACGCGCGGGCCGCGTTCACGCGGAGTTTGCTCGTGCGCGAGCAGGATTTCGAAGCCCTGTACAACCTCAGCCAGACCGTGGAAGCGGACGTCCGCCGCGCGTACGTCGAGGTGCAGCGGGCGAGCGAGCAGGTCAAGGCCGCCGCGGCGACGCGACGCTTGCAGGAGGCCAAACTGGAGGCCGAACTGGCGAAATTCCGCGAGGGCAAGTCGACGTCGCTCCAGGTGGCGCAGGTCCAGCGGGACCTGCTCGCCAGCCAGATCAGCGAACAGTCCGCCATCGCGGCCCGGTTGAAGGCGTTCGTGGAGTTGTACCGCCTGGAGGGCACGCTGCTGGAACGCCGTTCGATTCGCGCCCCCGGCGATCAGCCGACGGCGTTGGTTCCGCAGAAACCCATCGCCAACTGGCGCGTCAACGGCTGGGGCGACGACCCCGAAGCCACCGGCGCGACCGCGGAAACGGTGACGACGGAAGCGGAGACGGCAACGGAAGCGACGGAAGCGGAGAGTGATGCTGATCGTTGAGAAACGTTTCGCGAAGTCGGCAGACGATCGTTTTATGACACTCCTGGCGATTCATCCTGGCGCGTTGGGCGACGTGGTGCTGTTTGGGCATCTGCTCAAGGCCCTGGGCGGCGCCCGCACGCTGGTCGCCGGCGGCGAAAAGGCCGCCCTGCTGGCGGGTCTGGGCTGCGCCGAGCGGCCGCTGGCGTTCGACGCCCTGCCGATGCACGAACCGTTCGAGCGTAGCACGGGCGTCCCGCCCGTGAGTCGCATGGGCGTCTCGCCCGTGCAACGTGACGAGGGCGTCTCGCCCTCGTGTCCCGCGGGCGTCTCGCCCGCGTCTGGCGAAGACGGTTTGACGTTTTCCAGTGACCAGGCCCATGGAACGCACAACGCGGGCGAGACGCCCGCGCCACGTGAGACGCCCGCGCCACGCCGCCTGCCGGAATGGCTGGCCGGTCACGAGCGGCTGGTGAGTTGTTTCGCCACCGACGCGCCCGCGGCGCAGGCGAGGCTGGCGGCGCTGGCGGGCGTCGAGTCCGCCAGTTTTCTGCCCGTCAGGCCGCCGGCGGACTTCCAAGGCCATCTGCTCGAACTCTGGGCCGACCTGCTGGGCGTGAACGCCAATCTCCACCCCGCCCCCTGGCCCGTGCCGCCGGCCTGGCAAGAACAGGCGGGCGAAGCACTGCGTGGCGCGGGCGGGCTACGTGGCGAGGGCGTCTCGCCCTCGTGTCTCGCGGGCGTCCCGCCCGCGTCTGGCGAAGACGGTTTGACGTCTTCCCGCGACCAGGCCCATGGAACGCACAACGCGGGCGAGACGCCCGCGCCACTGGCCGTCCTTCACCCCGGTTCGGGCGGGCGGGCGAAATGTTGGCCGATGGAGCGGTTTGTCGCCCTGTCGCGGCGGCTGGAGCGGGCGGGGATGCACGTGGCGTGGTCGTTGGGCCCCGTCGAACTCGACACCTGGCCGGCCGATCTGCTGACCGACCTCCGCCGCCACAACATCGTGCTCGACCACACGCCGCTGCCCCTGCTCGCCGGCCTGCTCGCGAGCGCGGACGTCTTCATCGGAAACGACAGCGGCGTCGCCCACCTCGCCGCCGCCGTCGGCGCCCCCACCGTCGCCCTCTTCGGACCCAGCAATCCAACCCATTTTCATCCTGTCGGAAAAACCGTCCGCGTCATCGCCAAACCACGCATCGAGGACATCCATCCCGACGAAGTGTACGAACTCGTTATTTCGAGTCTTCCTTGAACCACGTCTCATTCAGCACTCTGCCGGTTTGTTTCGACAGCGACCACAGCACGATCACCCATTTTTTCTCGGGGTCCACTTCCATCTCCCACTTTTCCTCGAACGTCTTGTCTTTGTACTCCTTCGCGGCGGATGGGGAGTCATCGTTGATTCGCGACACGAAGCACAGTTCGTCGTTCGACCGCCAGGCGGGCAGCATTCGGGCGGGGCTTTGGAGTTTCACCGGCTGAAGGACCTCCACCTCGCCGGTGGCCAGGGTGACGACGGACACTTCGCCGTAGGGCCCCACGACGGCGATCCGCTCCTGATCGGGGCTGAGTTGAAAAAACTCAAGCTGGCCCGTGTCAGCCAACTCCGCGTACGTCCGCCGGGCAAAGGCCGGAGCAACCATGGCCTGTTTGTCCGGGTTGATCGTGAACAACGACACCGCGTCGGGCATATCCCAATTGGTGCACGGAAGGCGTAGATCGAGGGCGGAAAAAAGGATGCCGCCGTCGCGAAGGCATCGCACCCGCACCGGGGATTCAATGAAATAGGAAAAGCCCATGGTAAAGGCCACGACGGCGATCGTTTCGTATTGGTGCCATACCCACTCCCCCGCCGATTCCGACAGCACATTGCCGGCGTCGTCGCACACGGTTTTGCGTACGACCTCGCCCAACTGCAAACCGCTGGCCATTGGCGACATGGGCGTCGTGTACACGAGCCACTTCCCGTCGGGCGTCCAGTCGAAATCGGCGGCCGCACCGTACGACACGATCTCAGGCCGGCTTTTGGGTTTCGCCGCCACCACCTGCAACGACCCGTTGGTGAACCCCACGGCCGTGCCGAGCGGCGAAATTCGGAGCGATTCGACGTAACCGAGCATTTCCGCGATAACCTCGACGTTGGCGGGCGAGGCCGCGGTGTCGCACAGGGCAATCGTCGAAATGGTTTGGCTGAAGCGGCCGATATTCTCACGCAAGTGGGTCCGCAACGTTTCGCCGCCGTGATCGCACAGGTACAGCAAAATCAAATCGAGATCGTCGCGCACGTCGATGGGGCTGTCGACGGATTCGAATGTGTTCTCGACGTCCTCGTCCGTCGCGGCGTCCGGCGGTACTTTTTTCGCGAGGGCGATGATCTCCTGTTGACGGTCGGAATCGAGCAGGGCGGCCACCTCTTTCCAGGTCTTACTCTCCCGCCCCGTGACCACGACCAGCCGTTTCGAATCGGCCATCCAGGCCGCGATCCCAACGTCGGTTTCGTCGGACAACACGGGGGTGAGTTTGCCCGATTCGTCCGACAACGACAGGCCGCCGTCGGGCATGATCACCGCCGCCCGCCGCGCATCCGGCGACCAGACGACCATCTCGCATGGGTCCCCCACGATCAGCACGTCGGGATCAACCGTAACCGCCCGCAACGCGTCCGGCGGCCGGACGAGCACCTCGCTGGGCCTGTCCGTGCAAGCGGTCAGAATCAACGCAACGACAATCGAGGTGAACGCCAGCATTTTCGTCATGTGCGGTCTCCTGAACGCTACAACGCTATCGCCTCAACAAATCCCGCCGTTTTCCGTTCATCCTGTGTCGTTATTTCCGCTGCACCACGCGGACCGTGCCCGCGTCGCCGCCGGTTTCTTCGAAAATCGTCAGCGTGTTGATGTCGTCCAGCCAGTCGGCGGGCAAGTGGTAATAGCGTTGCGTCGGCTGATTGGCGAACTGGCGACGCACGCTTTCGCGATAGCCCCACAGCGGATCCACGCCGTCACCGGGCTGCGTCCAGTAGCGGCTGACACACTGGCCGTTGAGGTAGATCATGCCCTTGGTCAGGCCGATCATGTCCAGCGCCAGCGGCGCATCGCCGCGAGGGCGGTCGAACGTCGCCCGCAGCCACCGCATGCCGGTGAACGGTTTGGGCAGCGGTTTCCATTTCAACAGCAGGCCCGGTGCGGAGAACGCGCCGACGTGTTCGCCCAGCAGGCCCGGCTGCATCAACCACGGGCCTTTCAACTTTCGGCCGTTCCACAGCACATCGCCCCACAGGCCCTTGCGTTCGTTCACCATGTTGTACATGCCGAGCATCCACTCGCCCTTGACCAGGCCCATCGCGTTGCACAAGACGGCGAGTTCGTGCTCGCCGGCGGCGAGAGTCAACTCGAACTCCTGCCGGAACGTGAACTCCTGCGTTTTGACGAACGGCCCCAAAATGGCCGGGTCCTGCGGGTACAGTTCCAGGTTGCGATTCTCCGCCAGCGGCGTCGGAGTGGCGGCCACGCGGCGGCCGTCCACGTAGACGTACATCATGTCCGCCGCCCCGGAGAAGGTGAGCGTCCCCCGCCCGGCCTCGCGAGGGGCGATTTTTACCGCGGCCTGGTACCAGCAATAATCCGTGCGGTCCTGCGTCAGCCGAAGCTGCTCGATGGGCTGGTCGGCCTGGTACATCGCGGCCACGGCGTCGGGCCAGTCGTCGGGCATCGGTTCGGCCCAGGACTCGAACGCCAGCGGCTTGGCCGTGGGCTTCATCGCGCGGACGATCACGTCCTGTTTGCGAACGTCGGCCGTGTTCAGCAGCGGCTCGCCGTCGCCCAGCAAAATCACCGACTGCGGCGCGAGCGTGTATTTTTTCTTGTTGAATTCGACCGTCGCGGCCGCGGCGGCATCGTCGTTGCACAGGAACGTCAGTTCGCGTTTGCCTTTTTTGTACGTCCATGCCGTCTGCACGGAGGCGCCGAGTTTCTCCATCGTGCTCCCGCCGCCGCCAGTGCCCTCGATTTCACCGGCCAAATTGGCCGCGCTGCCGCCGAGAATCACCGGATCGGGCCGATCCGCGCCCACCAGCACGTCGGCGTAGTCGTTCAGCACCGCGTGAAGGCGGCTGAGATGGCGGAATTTCGTGGTCTCCAGGCCGAATTCGTCGATCGGGGCGTCGAGATCGTAACTGGCCGCCTGCAAGTACATGCTGTCGCGCCCGAAATTCGTCCCGCCGTACCACATGAAGTAATTGATGCCCACGCCGCCCCCCGCGAAAAACCTCGCGGCCGCGTACGCGATGTCCGCCAGGTCCCGCTTGTGCGGCGGATAACCGTACGTGTCGTACCAGCCGGTGTAAAACTCCGTCCACAAGGCGGGTTGGTCGGGATGGGCCTGCCAATGCCGGCCCAGTTGCAAATGGGCGTAAAACGCGTTGATGGTCTCGATGGCGCCCTTGGCCCCGCCGGCGCACATGACGCATGGCACGCCGAAATTCAGCGAGTCGGCCAATTGCACGCACCACTGAAGGTATCGCTGGCCGTCCTCTTTGTAGATGGTCGCGACGTTGTTGAATTCGTTCTCGAACTGGGCCATGACGATCGGCCCGCCGGCGGGCGCGAACATCGGGCGGAGGTAGTCCACCAGCAGGCGGCACCAGGTTTCCATCTCGCGCATGAAGGGCGGGTTCCAGGTCCGCATCGTCATGCCCTCGACGTCGCGCAGCCAGGGCGGGAATCCGCCGTAATTGGTCTCCGCGCAGACGTAGGGCCCGATGCGGAGAATCACGCGAAGCCCTTCGGCGGCGGCCAGTTCGCACCAGTGGCGCAGGTCCAGCCGCCCGCTGAAATCGTACACGCCCCGCTCGCGTTCGTGAAGGTTCCAGAAGACGTACGTCTCGACGGTGTTCAGGCCGGCGGCCTTGGTTTTCCGCATCAGTTCCGGCCAAAGGGACGGCATGGACCGCGGATAGTGCATCGCCCCCGCCAGGGTAAGCACGCGCTGCCCGTCGACGGTGACGGCCCGAGGATCGTACGAAATTTTGCTCATGGTTATGGAGTCCTTTCACGCGTAACCAATACCGACAATTTCGCGGTTTGACAAGAGCGCTCGATTTTCATTGTGGCCGCGAATCCCGCGAATTTTTTATCGCGACAGCATTTTTTTGCGGGGATTACAGGATGAATGCGAATCTGGCTCCGCCTTGTATGTTGCGTTGTAGGACGTTGTGTAACGCGAAACGTTTCGCGTTGAACAACGTTCTACAACGCAAACAGCGGCGGAGCCAGATTTGTGTCGTGGTGACTTCGCGTAAAAACATGTGGCGCGGCCGACTGTGCAAGCTCGGCCGCGCCGCGGTAGTTGCGGCGGGCGTGTGGGGCCCGCGTTGTTTTCCGTTCGTGCGTCCTGCCGTTCTTCGGCGAGGGCGAGACGCCCTCGCGACGCGCGGGCGGGACGCCCGCGACACGTTAAGGCGGCTGCGCCGCCACTCGCCGCGTCAGTGCGCCATGACCTTCGCGATGTTGAAGATCGGCAGCAGCAGCGCCACGGCGATGGCGCCGACCAGCAGGCCCATGAAGATGATCATGGCCGGTTCGATCATCGTCGTGAGGGTGCGGATGGCGACTTTCAGTTCCTCGTCGCAGAAGTCGGCCAGGCGGTTCATCACCTCGCTGAGCTTTCCCGTTCGTTCTCCGGCGGAGATCATCTGGCTGACGGTCCGCGGGACGAGCGGCTGCTTATAGAGTTCATCGGCCATCGAGGCGCCTTCCTGAATTCGTCCGGCCAATTCCTGCCAGATTTTTTCGTAGTGCACGTTCCCGGCCACCGAGGCGGTGATGTTCAGTCCGTCGAGCACGCTGACGCCGGTGGAGACCATCGTGGCCATCGTTCGCAGCGAGCGGCTGATGCAGGCCTTTCGGTATATCGGACCGACCAGCGGCAGGCGGATTTTCGCGCTGTCGATGAACGTCCGTCCCGCCGGCGTGCGGACCGCCAGCCACCCGATCACGCCGAGCACGAGCCCCGCGCCCAGCAGGGGCGGCCAATACGCGCACAGGCCCTCGGAAACGTCCAGCAGGAATTGCGTGGGCCCCGGCAGCAGGGCGCCTCGAGCGGCGTAGACGGACTTGAACCGCGGCAGAACGAAAATCAGCAGCGAAACCACGACCATCATGCAGAACACGAGCATGCAGACGGGGTAGACCATGGCGCCTTTGACGCGGCGGACCGTGTCGCGCTCCTGGGCCATGTAGTCGCAGACGCGGCGAAGCATGGCGCCCATGGTTCCGCTGGCTTCGGAGGCCCGCATCATGGCCACGAACAGTTTGCTGAACTGCCTGGGGTAGTGCTCCAGGGCGCGGGAGAACTCCTCGCCGCCCTTGACGCGGTCGGCGATGGATTCGAGCATGGCCTTCAGGCCGCTGTGGTCGCTCTGGGCGGCGATGGCGTCGAGGGATTCGGTGAGCGGCACGCCGGTGTCGACCATGACGGCAAGCTGGTTGGCGAAATACAGAATGTCGTCGGGCCGGACACGCCGCAGCGGCGTGGCCGGCAAGTCGTCGCGGACCCGCTCCTTGAGCGAGAGGATCACTCTGCCGTTTTTCCGCAACTGGAGCATGGCGTCGGCCGAACTGGCCGCCGTCAACACGCCACTGCTGCACTGGCCTGAGGATTCGCGGATTTCGTAGATGAACTGCATGTTTATTTTCGATGCTCTATGTTGAAATTGAACCGTTTGTTCGAGGGCACCTTTTCGTGGATTCGTTAACTCGTTAACTGGTTAACTCGTGAATCCGGCCACCGAGTTAACGTGTTAACGAATCAACGAGTTAACCCGCCGTTACGCGAAGGACCTCCTCCACCGTCGTGACGCCGGCTTTGACTTTGGCCAGGCCGTCGTCGCGGAGTTGGACCATGTCGTGCTGGACGGCCAATTGGCGAAGCTCGGTCATGCTGGTGGTCACGATCATGCGGTCACGAAGTTCGTCGTCGGGCACGAACAGTTCGTACATGCCGATGCGTCCGGCGAACCCGCTGCCGCGGCATCGGGGGCAGCCTTTTCCGCGATAGAACGTCTCCACGTCGCCGGCAGACCGCTCCACCACGCGACGAATGTTCGCCGCCGGTTCATGCGGTTCCTTGCAATGCGTGCAGATTTTCCGCACCAGCCGCTGCGCGAGCGCGGCCTGCAAACTCGCCGACACCAGGTACGGCTCCACGCCGACGTTCAGCAGCCGCGTCACCGCTCCGGGCGCGTCGTTGGTGTGCAGCGTCGAAAGCACCAGGTGACCCGTCAAGGCCGCCTGCACGGCGATCCGGGCCGTCTCCCCGTCGCGAATCTCGCCCACCATCAGAATGTCCGGGTCCTGGCGAAGCAGCGACCGCAACGCGGCCGCGAACGTAAACCCGATCCGCTCGTTCACCTGAAACTGATTCACGCCCGGCAGGTTGAACTCGACGGGGTCCTCGATCGTGCAGATGTTCACGTCGTCGTGGTTGAGTTCCCGCAGCACGCTGTAAAGGGTCGTGCTCTTGCCGCTTCCGGTGGGCCCGGTGACCAGCACGATGCCGTTTGGCGCCTCGCAGGCCTTACGCCACTGCTTGAGCATTTCGTACGAAAAGCCCAGTTTTTCGAGGTTCACCATCACGCTGCGGTTGTCGATGATGCGGATGACGATCTTCTCGCCGTGCCGCCCCGCGAGCGTCGAGACG
>Ga0123353_10006233_pt1 | contig 15850 bp, 8 predicted proteins | sample TergutLab28metaG_3_FD_92763 | JGI IMG/M metagenome (GOLD analysis project Ga0123353, IMG submission 92763) | Labiotermes labralis P3 segment gut microbial communities from Petit-Saut dam, French Guiana - Lab288 P3 | ecosystem: Host-associated > Arthropoda: Insects > Digestive system > Gut ... | reverse complement strand
GGTGATGTGGTATCCGAGTGTAGGCTGAACCACTAGTGAAGATGGACGTATTAACGTCTGAAACATGTTGAGCAATATATAATAAAGCAAGTGTCATCTAGTTGGTCAACCTTTATTCAAATATGAAGGAATTATGTTTCTGTGATATGCAATGACTACATACCCATCAGCGCAGCATAACATCCCAGAAGTCTCGAGTATTTCACACCAGCCACTTTGAAAGCCTCAGATCTAACTTTTTTTTTTTTTTAATAATGTTCCATCTGCCTTGCATTAATCACATCCACAAATATATATAAGTAACCAACAAATGCATTGTAATATTCTATGATATATTTATTCACAGTATTCTTACCAACATGTTTTGGCTGTTATTCCAGCCATCTTCAGGGTGATGTTATTATTACAAGAATACTGTTGTTGTTAACAGTGTCACCAATACTCCATAATAATTAAAATTGTATAATTTTGGTTAAAATTAATTAAAAGTAATATAAATGTAGGTTAAGAATGGCTAATTATTAAAACATTAAACAATTTTAACTCCCATGATTTTAATTATTATCCTGTCTTAACCTATATTTATAGTACTTAACTAATTTTAACCTAAATTATATAATTTTAATTATTATAAATTGATGGTGACACAGTTAACCACAATTGTATTCTGGTAACAAGACCATCACCCTGAAGATGGCTGGAATACTGGCAGAAATAAGTTGGTGAAAGTATTGTGAATAAATACATTGTAGAATATTAAAGGTGCATTTGTTGGTTATTTATACATTTGTGGCTCAGATCTAGCATTTAGGCTTCTTACATTGGTTTGAAAATACTTTGAAGCAAATTTTTGTATCATTTAAAGGAAAGAATTTCACTGCTGCCAAATAAACATTTTTGAAGATATAAACAAGTGTAATTTCTTTTCCCTGGAAACTCATCATTGTTTAAAACCCTGTGATGGCATTTGTGTGAAAGATGCTATGTTGGGAGTTTCACTGGATGTTATGAGTCATGTGATGGTCTCACCCACATTTCTGGTGAGGGCGATGACACTGTAAATAGAGTTACAGAAGTACAATTTCAGTATGCTAGTCATATAGCAAAGTCATCTAACTTTAGTCTTGCACTGTGTTTCATGTACGTATATTAATGAAAAGGATTTAAGAGGTTAGTATTAAATGCTGTATGTTGAGACTGGGAAACAGAAGTAATTCATTTATTTTGTTTGATTTCCACTTCTTATCTGGTAATTAATGATGCAAAAATTTTAATATGAAACATGTACAGCAGAAGTCCTTTTGAGGGTGATCATGGGTGAAGGTACTGCAACAGTAAAAAAATCACCGCAGGCATTTTGATCAGAGTCCATTGACACAAAGGTCATTGTGTCTGGTTTCCAAAGAATTTCTTGGGGTGCTGACTAAATCACTACCACAGCCTCCTGTAAATCATCTTCCAGACATGAATGTATGTCCCTTGAGGGTCTGAAGGCTTCTTTAATGGTCTACAAGAAGTAAAAATTACTTAACAGTAAGACTGGACTGTATGCAGTGCGTTTGAATACCTCCCAGCAAGTGGAATTCGGTTCGTCCATAACTCTGTGGGTGATATGGGGATGCACATTTTTATGCAGCAGGATGATGCTGTCACTGCATTGCCCATGGTGTTTTTTCTTGATCTTTGTTTGCAGCTTTTGAAGCATGACAGTAACAGGTTGTGTATATTTTGTTGTTATGTGATTTGAAGTCCCTGCACCTGTTTGGATGGATTCTTCAGCTATTATGCCATTTTTAAGCTTTGCTGTAATATTGCCTCTACTAGCTATGTGCTCAGTCAATTGTACTGGTATACACAAGTCTGCCAGTGCATTTACTGAGTAAGACGTGCAGCTGTACCATCTTCCTTGCCACAACAGTGCCACAAATAGATTTTAGTTTTACTGTATGGTACCAGAACTGCACAGTTTATACGAGAGTCAGTTAGCATCCATCCCTATTTATGCAGTCTCAACTCCATGTTGAAAATGCTACTAGTATGTTTCATCCAAATGCAACAGGAATATTTGAACTTATTTCCAGAATCCCTCGTGGCTTGTGAGTACTGAAGTAGAAATATGTCTTATTGGTGAACAAGACAGATATCCATTTAGTTTATTGAATATATGTATATATGACCTGAAAATAGTGGAAATTGCAATACGTGTTTGATTAGAGAATGCATTTGTATTTTCGATTGGTGTTACTTTGTGATATTTTAATGTAGGTTTTCTGAAAAGGGTTAAAAATAGCTATAGTATGTAGCAGAAACATGTAGCCACATTCCATTAAGTGATGGTATTGTTACAGTCTTGTACTTTATATTTTCTGGATTATAAATACAGCTGGGGACTTGGTATTGTTATTTCCTCTTTGACTGAATAAACACAATAGTATACACCATAAAAATATTAATATTACAGAAACTGGTTAAGAAGTGCAGTTATTTGAATGTTTTGTTTGGAATGTATTTGACCTGTTAGAAGTGCAAGTAATGGTAAGCAACTCTTTTGTTTCTATAGTTACCCGTTGGTGTGTGCATTTATTCTCTTGCTGGCTTTATTGGCTTGTAACTCAGGTTTCTGTATGTATGGAATTTGGTAAAATTGCAGCTCCATCTGATATCTACACATACAGTCCCCACATCATCAGGGAAGCCATCAAAATAATCAAACATCCCCAAATCTTCAGACATGAAGATGGATGCAAACAGAGCAAAGTCTGCCTTTACTTCTTTTATTCCATTCAGTATTTTTGAATCATGTGGCTTCCATCCACCGGATCACATATTCATGCCACACCTTCACTCCTACCACCACCGCTACTGCTACCACCATCATGAAACACACACACACACACACACACACACACACACATATTGGTTCAGTTCTTACTTCTGTTTTCTTCACTCTGAAGGTGGTGACTGAAATACACAAAGAAATATTAGAAGATCGTCAACAGACCCAACATGCCTAAACATTCAGAACCAAAGATACACTTCTGTTGATGGTTTGTAACCATAATGATATGAAGATGTATGCTGTTCATTTCTGTAGGGTCTGATTGTCATATATGACATTTAACACTCCTTAGATTCTGGATTTTTTTTAAATCATAGTGTTAAAAAATGCAGAAATATAAAAAGTAAGCAATGTTTTGGAAACAACCAGTTTCCAAGGTGTTATGTTTACTCCTTTGTACTTTTCCATTTTTGGAACACTAGATGGTAGGCAATATCATAAAGCTAAATAACTCTGCATTTGTATGTATTTATGTTTTGTTTCCTTAATTAATGTTCTGTACCCCACCCTTGTCACCCATTGTTGTGTTTAATGACCCAAACAATTTATTTGTGTATTGGTGTTACAGTTCCCAATTTTTATGTATAAAAATGTATTATCATTTCAGAAACATGTGAGTCATCATCCACTTATGGGCGGTTGCTGGATTTATTCAAGAATAATGAGGTGAGATTCCTTGATTAAGTTATAGCAATGGCATATGCAATTTACCATCTCACTGTCTGGGAACAGGAAAGTTATGACAATGTACAGACACTTGTAAACAGATAAAGGTAAAGTTGGTGCTGTGCACACTGTGAAGGCATGTGTGGGTCAAGGCATAGCTCCATTCTTCTTAACTTCAGCACTGCTTCGAGGTGAGTGGTCAGCTTCATGCCTTGGCTGCTTCTTTATTTGGAACAGAGCCTGGAGACCCAGTGAATAGGAGGAGAGCTGGACCTGAGATTTACCACGAACACTTGAGAAAAGAAGAAATCTTTTACCTCTGCTGCCAGTCAAACCACAATTCCTCAGTGGTCCAGCCTGTTCCTTACTCACTATACCAACTATTCTTCCCAATATTTATTGTAGAAACTCCACAGTCCATTGTTCCATAATAAAATAAAAAGTGTACAATATGAACAGAAATTAATTAATTACTTACCAAGAAGCTGAGTTTTAGGAACAGATGTGTCACTGGGTGTTTATCTGTGGACTGAGCACTGTAGGATTAGCAGACAGTTTTATAAACACCAATGGAGTCTTTACATGGTTATGCTTACTGTTATATGACGGTGAAGGTATTTATTTAATAAATATCTTGAAGTTTTCACAGTGACAGAACTCGATAAAGTCTTCTTGGGCAGACAGCTGAGAAGACTTTATTGAGTATATATATATATATATATATGATGTTCCTGTATATTAATTTCTTTATGCTGAATTAATCACAGGACTTGATAAAGTCTTCTTGGGCAGACAGCTGAGAAGACTTTATTGAGTATATATATGACGTTCCTGTATATTAATTTCGTGGTGCTGAATTAATGACAGGGACTGCTTTATGTTCAGTGAGACTCTTATTTTAAAGGTTTCTGTGCTTTACGTGGCCTTTTACAACTCCTTTTTTGGACATTATATTTTATTTAATTTCATTAATTTACTTTGACCTTCTGTGAATAGAAATTACAAACTCAGTATACAAAAACATGTCTGAAAGTTCCCAAATTCAGTACCAAAACTGAGGATGGAAAGGAGTGAAGCTTTCATGCCAGTAGGTGCTATAGTATTGCTATCTTCTGAGGCAGTCTAGTGAATTTTTTATCAACTGATGTAGTGTAAGTTTTTGGGTTTCACAGTGCAGATTGTTCATTCTGTAGTTGAATGGGTTTTGACACTTTGTAGTGGTGTAGACTGATGCTCTTTTTTTTGGAGGAACAATCACAGAAGCCAGCATAGTGGTGGAACTTGGCATTGATCATAATTATTGTATCCTGAGTAAGAAATCAAGGTACAGGAACTGGGTCATGTAGGCTACAGTAGAGATGAAGATAGAGTCCAACGCCATGACCTGGTGGGATGAATTCTCTCGAAGCAGTTTATGGGTGCATCTTATTTACTGCCTATAGAGAAGTAAGCAGGAATATCAGATTTCTCTCGCAAAGTAGATGAGAACTGTGCATCTCTGGGTTATTACCCATCGGGACTGAGAGGTTGTCCCGAAACCTCAGTAAAAAATTACCGCTACTTGCTGCGTAATGACCCAGAGGAATGCCGTTCTCAAGTAAACGGAAAGTTTTCTCCAATTACAAGTTAGTCTCATGTCCCCACCCCACCAACAAAGTGACACTGCCTTGTCTTTACCCTCATACATACATTTGCCCCCTCTACATCTTAGTCATATTTTCCATTTCTGTGGCACTGGAAGAAGCAATTCTTCTGCATCCTGCTTACTTCAGCGTCCTGTTGTGCCATTTCCATTGTTCCACACTGATTTCTATGCCATCCCCTCTTCCTCTGGTTCTGATCGGCCGTATTCTTTGTGACTCATTTACTAGTATATATTAAAATGACATCATTACCTTAATCACTTCATTTTCTGCTTGAACCCATTCCTTCAAGCCTGAACATGGAAACAGTGTGTTCCTCTAAAACTCCTGTATCAACCTGTAACACTATGAAGTGTCTAAAAAAGAAGATTATAAATTCAACAACCATTGGAGCTTATGAAGATAGATCTTTTCATTAACTCTTCTGAGTTCCAGGTGAAACACTTGTCTTGATTCTATTATGGTTTCATTCATAAGCTGGTATTGCCTGTGCATATTGCAATCTGTATATTCTGGAGAATTTTTTCTCCTATAGTAACCTGATTGGCTGGTGTGTCAGGGTTTCAGTTGTGGAGTATAGTAACATGAGTTTTATGGAGTCTGATCTCTGATGTCACTCCAGGGTCATTTCCATGGTACCAGTGGTGTGCAGTTCATCATGATGGTATAACATTTGTGTATATTACAATGAATATATTTTTTCTGTTGACAGATGTCTCCAAATTTTGTCACAGTAGATGAGACTCAGTTCTATGATCATCCTCAGAAATCTGACAACAAGTCATTTAAGTGTCCGGACTGTGGAAGATGCTACTTACACCGAAGAAGTTTGTGGCGGCACATGAAACTCGAATGCGGCAAGGAACCCATGTTTCAGTGCCCACACTGCCCAAAGAGATCTAAACTGAAAGAAAACTTGAAACAGCATGTATTATTTGTTCATGGGAATTTTTCAAACAAAAATCAGTCTGACAATCATGGTCACAGATATTGAAGTTGTTCTGTGTTGTTACTGGGCTATATAAGATGTTACTTACAATGAAGAAGTTTGTGGCATCACATGAAACTAGAATGTGCAAGGAACCCTTGTTTCAGTGCCAATGTTACATAAAATAAGGGTTGTACTTTTCTGTACATCTAAACTCCATGTAGAGCACCATTTTTTTTATCATTATGGGAATCGCTTTATTTAACCAGGAGCCAATAAAACAATGTCAAAAGTGTATTGAGTTTCTGTAATGATAATACATTTCTGGAAGATGTACCTTGAGCTCTTGGGGTTTATCCCTGTCATACACTGAAGTTGTTCCAGTATTTTGGATCATATTGTTGCTGACATCTTAAGGTTTGTCCATGAGGTTGATGACTAAAATTTATGGTGTAACACTGAAAGAGCTTCAGGTTGTGATGTGATGTAACAACCCTGAAATCCAGAGTATTGCATTACACACTGGTCATGAAAACTGAAGGAATTTGGATATCTGTATTGTTCTAAACCACTTTCTAAAGTGTTCTTGATTGTGAAAATCTTTTGTACAAAACATGCCAGTGGAGTCCCACACCAAAGTGAGAAACTTTAGCTGTAAGAAGGATAAAACAGAGAAGAGAAGTTCAGATGTGGTATTTAAATAACTGCATGGATATAAGGGAGTATAACTGTGGAACCAAGTTTTTTTTTTGTGTGCATGAGAATGGATTGAAAGCCTCAACCCACTCGGTATACTTTATGTGATTCTAGGTTCACATGGTGGTGAATATGGTATCAGAATCTTAGCCTTCTGTGATGTGATGCTGTGCAGTTTGATACACGTGTACTGATGTATTAGAGAAAACTGCTGTTCCTGTCTCTTGTATCCTGAAGATGGCATCACATCCCAGTAGTTGGTTATGTTAATACACTTATGGTTTTCTTGTTCCCTGCAGATCAGCAGTTTTAACATTCAGTAACAGTGTCAAGTTTCCTAAATAATGCTCTTGTACGACAGCATCTGTAACATACATTCCTTAGGATTTGTGTTTTAAGATTGTGGTCTTACGGCGTAATGCTTTGTAGTTTCACAGGTGGTTATCAATATTCTGGAGTATCGTTTTGCCTCCATCGTATAGTTGAAGTGAGATATAACCTGAACATGGAGGCAGCATGCCTCTCTGCAACGTTTGTAACAACTTTCAAAACTGTTTGGTGGTATGACCTGGAAGACATAGCCTTAACTCTTACTGCTATTAAGAATTGAAATTCATTTGTTTTAAGAATGTTGTTTGATATGTAATGCACTTTCCAGACTAGTGAAAGTTCACAATTGCTGTAGCCTGACCATTTATCACAAAATACAACTTAAGACTGCTTCAGAATGTAGTATTATGGTTCCTGGCTATGATATATGGTTTCTGGCAGCAGCGTGTTAAGGCTGTCAGTGATTGGTTGCATAAAGAAAGAACCTCCAGATTTGTTATTTCATTGAAAATTTCTTGTGGGTTAAGGCCATGTTACCTGGGGATACCCTAATGCAATTCTTTTTTATCAGTTTGTAAGTTGCTGGTTTAGACTGAAACATCACATTTCTAATGTGTGTGTTCAAGGAAGTCTTACTGATTACAGTACAGACATGGCTATGGTTTCGTTATGTTAGGATAGGAATTAGGCCCAGACAGTCACTTCCAATATTATATTTTGTCAAGAATATCAGACTGAAGCTTTTATTGATATTTATGTTGCTGAACTAAATATTGTGCTTACAGAAAATTGTGTTGCAAACAAAGCATATAATTTTTGGTTTACTAAAGATAATTTGAATTATGGCAATAAAATGTGTTCTTTATGTGGAAATAAAACTGTGTAATATCCTTATTACATGGAAATTGGACTTCAGTTATCTCTATTAAATTCGGAGGTTTGGCATCCTCACAGTGACAAATGCAGATGATCTTCTCACCTGTTTTTGTCAGTGAGAAAATAGTCCCACTTCACATGTGGTTCCCATTGATTCACTTATGTTCCCATTCTCCTTTCACATGTTGTTCCCATTGGTTTGCTCATATTGCCAGTCCCAACCCTTTCTTACCTACATTACATACTTTTTTTTGGGGGCTGAGCTGAGTTTTTTGTCTTCAAAATGGAGGCAGCGGTTCCCTGGAAGACACTGATACCGGTGTACCAGACTGCATGTCAAGATATCCCAGAAGACAGTAACCTTGATCTTTATATTTTGTTTGTTTGCTTATTTAATGATAATGTTATATACTCAGATACCTATCAATAAAAGGATGATGGTGATTGAGGAATATAAAGAACATGGACTTGTTTGAAGGTACTGGTTTAGAATTTGTGTTTCAACTGAGAAACTGTTATGTTCTGTTGAAGTACTCTGATCCATAAGTTAATTAACACTGGGATATATATGCCAGTGAATGAAATAGAATATTATATATAATTTCTTCTAGAATATTTGTTTTATGGTTATTATATTATTAGCTCACATGGTTAAAGCCTTTTCATTAATGATTGTTTCAGCAGTTCTTGAGTCATCTTCTAGTTATGACCACCCACTGTCCTCATCCATGAACATTGCAGAGTTGGGATTTGTTAGTGAAACCATGTCAGCAGCAAGCTTTTTGGGCCAGCTGGAAGAGGTGAGAGTATTTTGATACTGTTGATAAATGAGTCTGATAATTTGTGATGTGTTAAAGTCTTGTTATTGATTTTTTTTTTCCCCCCCCAACAGGTCTCTGAAGGTGCAGTCACTGGAGTTGGAATGTTGCCTTTTGCTAAGAATTTGGAGAGTAAGAAGTTCAAGTGCCCAAACTGTGGAAGAAATTATATACATCAGAAGAGTTTGCGACAGCATATGAGACATGAATGTGGCAAGGAGCCTCAGTTCCAATGTCCATATTGTCCAAAGAAATCAAAATTGAAAGGAAACATGAAGCAGCATATTATATTGGTGCATAAAGGCCTGTTGAATGATAAACAAAGAAAACAGCTGTATTAGTTAATATTCAAGTTTTTGTGTTTCATTTGCTATAAATATGAAGATAAAGTTATTCGAGATATTCCATTATTGACAGGTAAATACTTACTTACATTCTGGAGGACTGTACTGCCACCATCTAAAGGGTCATGTGGTACTATGTTTTGACCCTGAAGATGGAGGCACTACAGTCTTTTGATATATTGATACTATTTACCAGGGAACATGGCCTAATAGCCCAGAAGATTGAGGGTTCACCAATATTGCTGTGCGAACCTCAACTGTTGCAAACTATAATTGTGTTAAAGTTGCGGTAATTGTGTTCTTGAATGGAGTCAATATTTGGCTGAAGGGCAGTCACCAGTTGGGAAAAGGTGAATTTTGTTATGGAGTTGAATTAAACGTAACAACAAATTATGTACAAAACATTTTCATATGTGAATGATTACACATATGACTTTATACAAAATTATTATGTTATGTCTCACTAGTTTACCTTAGAAGTATGCAGGGGTAGTTTTATGAATAGAAGCTAATGATTGAGTAAGTTATTTGATCTTTACATGTGAGTTTTGTTCTGTAAGTGGCATCAAGAGATCTGTTACTCTTGTGTTAATTTCTTCAGCATGGATGTCAGACAGAATGAGGTGTAATAAACCCTTATTTTCTTCACATAACTATTTGGATTCCTGTTGAGAAGAAATTAGGACTTGGTGTCTTTTTCATTCAGATTACATTTGTTAGGTGCCACAGTGCTGTACAGTGGCCATATGTAATAATTGTTGGCCAGTGGTCCATGAATAGAAGAACCATTATGCCCTGTGCATCTCAGAATGCCATCAGCAATGAGTTCTTCACATACAGTGAAAATGCCTTGCACATCCAGTATTCATACCAAACTTTGTGCCTATCAGTTGCCACTTCTGTGGGTGACTGAAGCAGCATACACAACACACACACACACACACACACACGCACGCACGCTTTACAAATCCATCATCTGTCAACTGACAGCTGAATATGAAAAGGGTCAAAATCAAAACATAACACAAGCATGAATGACACAACTAATATAACAGACATGATGCAAGAGTAAAATAATGCAGTACAATACAGTTTACATCAGTAAATCGTAACACTGCATAAAAATGATAGTAGAGATAGTTAAAAATACAGGTAACACATGTAAGTATTAAAAACAACATTTATGAATACGTACCATGTGAATAAAAAGAATAACAGACATATCGGCCAACCATCCAACTAACGGACACAAAGATTCTTTTAAATATTACAAAACAAGACATAACAATGGCTAAGAGCTATAATTTATTATTATTGTTGGTGACTATATTGGTGTTGAAGAAGGTAGGCATATTGAAGGGAAATGTTACTGGCTTGATGAGAGATGAAAGCTGAGGTACCTGTAGTTCCTTCTGCAAGGGAATAGAGTGTGATGTGTCACTGGTATGAGCATCTCAATTGGTTTGGTTGTTGTAGTGGTCTATCCACTATTTATTGTTGTTTTGGATGTCAATGTCAGAGTAATAAATATTGCTGGAGGATGCCTACTGAACAATGTACATAATTCCCGCTGGGCTTTCGGTACTAATTTTGAGAAATTGAAGAAAATTGTCAGCTGTAAGATTGACCCAGAGTTTCTTGCATATTACATGCAGCTTTGTTTTTTGAGTAAGTGTTGGTGTAGGTGTGAGCTCTTTGGAGCAGTATGTGGAAGTGAGTGCCCCATGAACATTTATAACCGTAAAAAGAGTTCAAGGTCTTATTTAGTGTTTTAGTATTTTTGGATTCCTGAGAATCTAGGAAAGTGGTGCAGCATGAAATTAGGGATTGTTTCTGACATAATTAGTTTAGAAGTGAAAGTGTTGTGACAAAAGGGCAGATGCTTATATGAACAGTGGTGCCTGTTTTGTGATGTTGTCAATTGAAATGTAGTTTTCAGCTTGCTGTTAGTGTATTAGGAATGGTAGTTCTACTTTATTATGTCCTAAAATTTTATCTTGATATTGGTGAATGCTCTGTATTGTAAGGAGTTATGACTAAGCAAATGAATCTGTGACTTTTCAGATATATTGCTCACGTACTGTTCAGTGTATCACTTATTGTGAACGAGCCTCTTTTTCAGGATGTGGTAATTCATTCTCTCCAAGCAGCAGTGCTGCATTTCTTTGACACTCTTTGTCCTTGGGTTGCTGGTATTTTGTTGTTAGCAACACAACACATCCTCATGCATCCCTCTATTCTTCTTTTACCAGGGAAAGCATAGATAATGCTGCTACAGAAGAGACTTGCTGCCATCTAAATGTGGCTGCAAGGTGCAGGCAGTGATCCACCTGGGCACTGTTAAAGGGGTTGACCCATTCTTGTACTTTAACATTGGTACAAACTTATCACATTGGGATGACGTTTGCAGCTGTTGGTAACCCTAAAATGTCACCAGGTGGAGTTTAAAATAATAATAATTTGGTTCTGTTGTGGGTAGTTTGTAATAACTTTAAGAATGTGTATTTTAGGTTTGCCAAACCCATCTGGTATTCCTCTGGGAGTATTTTAGGTTTGACAAACCCATCTGGTATTCCTCTGGGTTAAAGCAGATGAAGTAATTTCTAATAACAGAAATGCTGTTATATTTCATGGATTGTGTATACACCCAATGCTGTCATTATTTATTTAAATAAACCCAATGAAATGCACATTTCATAATATTTCATACACTATATTTTATATTTATTATGATATTAAGATTATAAATGTCCAGGGAAAAACAACCTGCTTTATACAAGAACACAAGGGAGAAATTATTAAATTGGTGCATATATAATATGATATAATATGTATATATATACTGTGAGTGCATTCAGTTGGTCTTATTTAAATATTTGAGTTATGCACAGGAGATGGATGCTATTAAGACTAAAGATGTCATGTTTGAGTGTTCTGGTTCGTTGTTCATCGTGGTTAAAAAGTGTGCACATTAAATAGAATCACATCTCATTTATCCAAGAAATTAAGACCATATTATTTATTTGTAATTATAGTCTATAATTCTCAGTTCAATTCTTTCCAATACCATATGGGTACAGAAGAAAATGCAATTTCTGCAAAAATGTGTGAAAGGATTCTAATAAACATAACTCTAATGCCTCTTATCTTGAGGTTGAAGTTCATTCATTCCTACAAAAGCATCCCATTGTTTGCTATCCTTGTCCATTTGTGTAACAGAATTTGATTTTCATTGTGGTATAACCTGAGTGTATTGGCCATAATTTTCAGAACTGACAACAGAAGTAATTATTTATTACTAACTTGACACATTTAACTGAGATTCATATTCTTACATTGTCATATGGGGATAGAAATTCCAGGATTTTGTAAGTTATCAATGTTTTTTATGTAGTTTTTTAAAAATACTTAACATTTTCTAGTGGAGTTTTGGGACCTCCTGTCAATAGAGCGAGAATTTATATGCAACATGTAAGGCCTACTTTGCTCTTATAATCTCCCAGTCTTACAAATGTGGCATTTAAATGCCATGTTTAGCTAATGAAAAATTTATAATCCCATAGTTGATGGAGTGCAGTTCCCGAGTGAGCATGCTACTATGTGTAGGTGGTCACATGATGCGGTCCTGGTACTGTGGAATATTGTGTTGTCTGGAAATATGTTACAGATTGTCTTTGTTATCACTGTCATCATTGCCAGTATCACTATCTTTGTTGTTATCATTGTCGTCATTGTTGTTGTAGTTGTAGTTATAGTACTGAATTTTTATGTCAACTAAGGATATGCTGTTTCAAATTCAGAAGTTCTTGGTTTGTGGCAGGTTGAATGTAGTGCAGATTATTCTGTGTGTCTTTTATTTCTCTTGCATTGTGATTCTTAGTCACACAGCCCACATAATGATTTTTAATCAATGCAGTGCTGAATATCCCTTCTTCAAACCATCCTTATACCACCGAGAATACTGAAGCATGTTTATAGAAATCTGCAGTTTGGAACTGGACTCTTTTCCACAAGAACAATAAACTAGAGGAATGAAATTGGTTGCGTTATGTAATGATATCATACAATCCACAGAGCATGTGGAATGTTATATTAAATGTGTGAGATGTGAGAGTGTTAACAAATTTTTTGAGTTTGGAAGGACATAAAATTGGTTATGATGTGCATTAAAGTGTTATCCTTCATTTTAACTGGGTGCAGTAATTAAAACTGTGAAGGGCTTATCCACCTAGTGGCTGGAGAGTGAACTCAAGATAATCTGAATGCAGAGCAAACAGGCCAGCCAACTCTTTGCTGTGTTTGATGGCACTGTTTACAATAACACAGATGTCCCAATGAAGAGATGTCATATGTAACAGCAAGAGAGTTAGTAATTATTATTTTATCAGTGATATTACTAATTCATGAAAAATTCCATAAAGAAGGAACACCATTAATGTATATTATGAATTATGTGTGGAGCTATAACAGGGTAAATATCCTAAAACACTGTTAACGTAGTGATTATGGTGTCAGGATTGTTTCTAGTTCAAAGATCTATTTGCTATTAATAATATGTCAAATTATTGTTTCAGAAGTTTGTGATTGGTCTGGGATTGAATGTCCATCGTATTCAAATGTGGTGGAGATGGTACCATCAAATGAAATGATGACTGCAGCACAGCTGGTGAACCAATTGGAAGAGGTGGGCAATTTTGATACTAATTGACATTCAGTGTTAATATAAGTGTATGTCTGTTAATACCAGAAATTCCTCTGGTTTTTTAGATCTGTTTATTATCTTAGAGGGGCTATGGTTACTCACAGCCTAAGTGATTCCCTATAATTCTTCAGGCAAATGCAATGATTGTGTTTCATTTTAGGTCATTATAGCCTCTGAATTATGTCAGTTGTCTGTTTGCTATCATTCTACAATATCATACATTTACAGCTGTACCATAACATCTCATACATGTCTCTAAAACCATGGTCAAGAGGGATTAATGCATATGTTCAGAATAACAGAGGACATGTCAAGCATATTTTGTGAGCAGTGGTTTATGTTTTGTGTTCAGTGAAATATAATTTGTGGCAGAGTCTCTGTGTGAAGTTGAAAGGTTTTCTCTCTCACCTAAACCTTTTAAAGCCTACTGGTTTCATGCACCAGCAGGTTTAACACTTAAGAATTATACATTCTGCCCACACTATTTTTATTTGTTTTATATGTATCTCAGAAAAAACAGCAATTTGTGCCCCATATAGCATAAACTGGTTGGTTTTTATAACCGAGACGGAAACTGTTTACTGTGTGGTATGAACTGGGTCTTCTGTGCTTCATCTTTAAAGGGTTAATGTATACAATTGTCTCATCATTTTTGACTGGTTCCAACAAACTGGGATGAGATCACATGGCTAGCAGGTTGGCTTCCCCCCCCATTCTCCTGCTGTTGTGCAGATCAGTTTGAGGTCAGTCAAGTTCAGACTTTCACTAAGTAAGGCAGACTGCTTTTGCACACTCTCCTTCAGTCATTTCGAAAAATATGGTGCCTGCAGGAATGTTTGTATTGTATTAAGAAATAAACTTTCATCCATTGTATGCCTTATTGAAGTTTCTTTATATTTTTGTTATTGGTATGTTAGAAGTTATTAGAAATAAATTGGTGGTTTATATTGGAAAATCTATCCTGATGTTTGTGGCAGTTTTATTGGTCCTGATGGTAGGGATAGCATAGTCGGTATAGCAACTTGATATGGGCTGGAAAGTCTGAGGATCAAATTCTGGTGGGGGCAAGATATTCCATGCTGTCCAGATCGGCCTTGAGGACCACCCAGCCTCCTGTACATGTACAATGGGTACTGGGTCTTTTCCCATAGGTAAAGTGGGAGAGCATAATGTTGAACACTCGCCTTCTTCTAGCACCAAGTTGCGAATGGGTTGTAGCTATACTGTCACTTCCCCTCTGTGCCTGCCCAGGCATGTCATTGTTAATCACATACAGTGGGGCTGTGTTAGAGGATGCTTTGTAAAGTATCTTTCTCTGTGCCACTTGAAGTTGTATGGTCTGTGAGCTATTTACAGCATTAAATATACCACAGATTAATCGTAATGTGTTAAACTGGGCCTGCTTGTTACCTTCATGGCATGGGGCTTTTCTTGAGCCATAGGTAGATATTCAACTGACTATGAAATCCTGTGTTTAGGGAACCTGTAGGTTTGTCATACCGGTAAATGTTGTAGCAGCATTTGTTAGCCACACCAGGTGAATGCTGTGCTATTGACTTGAGGTAGCCATGACCCCTTCCTTTTTTATTCTAATTCAGTGTTACGGTGATATTTTTGTCTGAAGATTCTTAATATGGGTATTAAAATCTGTAATAATTCACCATCTTTCATAAAGAGAACATGGGATAATAGCAAGGAATTTATAGCACTTATAAGAAACTTTCTTTATTACAATCCTTTTGACACATTGGATGAATATTTCATCCACAACACAACTTCTTGATGATTATGCATAAATATCTTAGCTGTAGCTTCATAATTGTATATATGGTGATTATATAAATATCTTTGGCATAGCCTTATAATTATATATATATATATATATATATATATATATATATATATATATATTTTTATTTTATTTATAATATTTTATTTTCTGTTATATATCTCATTTTCTATTTTACTATATTCAGGACAATTTCTATCTCTCTTGTTGTATGTCTAT
>Ga0123353_10006231_pt1 | contig 15853 bp, 10 predicted proteins | sample TergutLab28metaG_3_FD_92763 | JGI IMG/M metagenome (GOLD analysis project Ga0123353, IMG submission 92763) | Labiotermes labralis P3 segment gut microbial communities from Petit-Saut dam, French Guiana - Lab288 P3 | ecosystem: Host-associated > Arthropoda: Insects > Digestive system > Gut ... | reverse complement strand
GTGTTTCACGCGGCACGGTGGGTAATGTCATCAAAGGAAAACGAATGCTCATGGCGGTCGAACCTGAGCCGAAGCCGGAAAAACCGGATGTCTACACACGTTGCCCGAAGTGCGGAGCACGCGTTCTTGAGCCGTGCATTACAAATAAGGACTTTTCGTTTGTCAATGAGCGTGTGCCAAGGATATTTTGTAAGATACTACAGAAAAGCCCTCATAATTGGAGCTTTTATGACGTTTAGCGGAAAAATACCGTTTCGCACGAGTTTTCCAGTGTTTTGCACTGATTCCGGCAGAGAGAAAACTGTATGGGTTTTCGCTGAAAACGGACAAAAAAGATGTTATTTTTCGAAAATATGGGTTTTCTCGGGTGACAAAAAACGAAAACAATAGAGCAATGATAGAGTTGTTTGAGTTAGGAAATCCCAATTGCTGTGTTCGGAATCAAAAAACTTGAGAAAAGTGCCAAATTTTTATAACGCCGGCAATACTCTCAAAAAATTCTTCCGTTCCAAAAACTTTTGACCACCAGGATCAACAGGAGAAGAAAAATCCCCAAAAGGAGGAGAAGCGCGATCAGTAAAAGGATCGGTTTTCCGGGGCGGAGAAACTCTGCACTATCATATTGTTTGTGATCTTCTCCGGAATGCTCCGGTTCGAAAACCGGAGGGGATGGAATCATGGTCGGTTCATCATGACCGGGAAGCGTGACCAAACATTGGCTTGAGGAGAGGTCCATTGTCTCGCTTTTCAACTCACCGAGGTCGAGTTCCTCGAACCGGAACGACTCCTCCGGTTGTCCCGGAGAAGGCGGCGTTGTTTTCTTCTTGACCGACGTAACGGAAAAATCGAGGATAGCTTTCGGCGTCACGGGGTCGGAGCTTTGGGAGAACTCGGGAATCCCGTCCATGATATGCAGGCGGTCATGTTGCCAGTTGCGAAGTCTTTCTGCGATAAGTCCGGCGTTTGAAATGCGGTTTTCAGGATTTTTCGCCATCATTTCACCAAGCAGCGTCACCAATTCGCGGGGAAGGTCCTGACGGAACATGTGCGGGTCCATCGGTTCATCACGGACGTGGGCGATCATCTTTTGGCGCGAATCCCCCTTGGGAAACGGAACGATTCCGGTCAATGCCTTGTAAAACGTGCAACCGAGCGAGTAGATGTCCCAAAGCGGACTCGGAGATTTGGGGTTGCGAATCTGGTCGGGGGCCATGTAATCCGCCGTCCCGACAAGTTTGCCGTAACGGCGGTCTCCTTTGGGTTGCAGCTGAAAAAGTCCGCAGAATCCGAAGTCGGCGAGCTTGGCAATCCCTTCACGGTTGAACAAGATATTCGCCGGCTTGACATCCCGGTGAATGATTCCCTGTTTGTGCAAATAATCCAATGCGTCGGCAATGTCGATCATCAACGAAACCGCGACATTGATGGGGAGCTGCCATTCCTGTCGAATCCGGCGTCGTGCATCACCGGCGTCCATGTATTCATGAACGGCAAACTTGACGTTACCGTCTTCTCCGGCATCCAGCACGCGAACGATGTTCGGATGATTGAATTGTCGCTGGAATTTCGTTTCACGTTCGAATCTTGCGATGAGTTTCGGTGTCGCTTTGACCGCGGGAAGAACCTTGACCGCTACGAGTTGCCCGGAAGTCCGGGTTTTTGCCAAAAACACCTGACCATATCCCCCTTGTCCGAGTGAATCAAAAATCGTATAGGAACCCAGTGTGAATTTGGTGCGACCCTCACGAATCTGAGCGACTTGCCAAGGATTGAGGATATCCTGTTTGACTAAAAGAGCGGCGAACTCCTGATGCCTCATCGGAGAACCCGGAGGACTAGGCAATTGGGCAAGAATCCGATCCAGCGTTTCCGTTGGCACCAACCCCGAAGAGTAAACATGTTGAATAAAATCAGAATCAAGGGACATGAAAACCGTTGTTTCTCTTCGTATCATGCCGTCGTGTCATGTAATGTCCGTCGCATCATGATTTTTTGGAAAATTTTTGACTTGCTTCCACGGCGAGACGGTCGCACTCTTCGTTTTCAGGGTGTCCCTGGTGTCCGCGGACATGGGTGAACGTGAGTTCATGAACCGTTATCAACCGGTCAAGCTCCTGCCAAAGATCGACATTTTTCACTTCCTTGAATTTGCCGCCTTCACGACGTTTCCAGCCGTTGACCTTCCAGTTTTTCATCCAGGAAGACATCCCCTGAAGAACGTAAGTGCTGTCGCTGACAATTTCTACGGAGGTCGCCCGATTCAGGGCACGCAATCCTGCGATGACGGCCATAAGTTCCATGCGATTATTGGTCGTTTCCGCCTCACCTCCGTTTCGGGCGATCTGTTTCCCGCTTTTCGGATGCCGGAGAATGAACGCCCAACCTCCGGGACCAGGATTTCCGCGACACGCCCCATCGGTGAAAAGAATGACTTCAATCTGAGCGTTAATATTATCGTTTTTCGTGTTTTTTTTCATTTTTTGTGTGATACGGGTATCCTACACCGGAGGCAGTGCTGAAAGCTCAAATTTTAGCCTCGCATCTCTAAATAATTCTATCCTTTCCACTGATGATCGGCAAGCCCGGATTGAAAAATGATCGAATATCTCAAAAAACGCTGTAAAACCATCTTGGAAGCGGCTGTCGGTCGGTGTAAAATGATAAGTAACGATCAAATTCAGGAGTCACTACAATGGTTTATGAAACGAAATTTACCCGTCTGACACCCGCCGCTGACTTTTCCATGGAAAGCCTTGAACAGCAATTTCAGCTTAAGATGGAATTGGAACAGGTGAATCGATATCTAAAAGAAAACTACTCGGACGGGACCGAACTGCATGAGGCAAATCCGGAAATGATTCTGGAAGCTCTTGGAAGCGAGGTGCTCTATGCCATTTCGAAAAACAAGCAAGAGGCGGAGAAAAAAGAACGTGAAAATAAGGAAGTGAAGCATTGACACAATGTCATAAACACGAAACCGCCATGCTAATACACTGAAAAATGAGGAAATTTATCATGTCGGAAAACTCGGAAAACGTGTCCGCAGCCGGCGCCGCGGAGAACCAGGGTTCTGCCAAGAGCAACAATTCAACCATGTTGATCGTACTGGGGGGAATCGGTTGCGGCATTGTGATGCTCTTATGCATCGCTGTTCCGGCCGCCCGCGAAGCGGAAAGGAGGATGCAATGCAGAAACAACGAAGAGCATATCGGCATGGCTCTGCACAATTATCTTGATACATACAAGGAGGCATTGCCCCCGGCGATGACCTTCGACGAAAACGGCAAGCCTCTGCACAGTTGGCGCGTGCTGATCCTGCCTTATATGGAGTCAAGCACGTTGTATCCAAAAATCCGACTCGACGAACCGTGGGACAGCGATTACAATCGGCAATTCCATGATCAGGTACCCCGTGTTTACCAGTGTCCCTCGGCCAAGGGTGACATGACAGGGATGACCAGCTACAGCCTGGTTGTCGGCAAAGAATGCTATTCCAACGAGCCGAACGTCAAACAGAATGTTGACGATATTAAGGATGGCCTATCGAACACGATTTTCCTTGTCGAACGTAAAACGCCTGTTTGCTGGATGGACCCGACGCAGGAAATCACGTTTGAGAAAGCCTGTGAGGGAGCCAACGTTTCCGCCGACGGTTTGGGCAGCAACCACCCCGGGGGAATCAACGTCTGTATGTTTGACGGGTGCGTGAGTTTTCTTTCGAATACGATTGACCGGGACACGGTGTTTGACCAGGACACGTTGCATGCCCTGTTCTCTTGGTCCAGCGGGGCATCATGGTTAGTTCCATGATACGGCGGCTACAGCGTAACTGCCGTAATCTGTCTGAACCAGGATTTTATTAAGATTATCGAGGCGAAATTAAAATTATCGAGGCGAACATAAATTTTGAACCACGAACAGCTCAATTTTTATGGAAAACACAATAAAACCTTTTACCGAACCATTCAACATCATGAAAAAGACAAAAACACCGATTACTTTGTTGACGTTATTCCTATTTCTTGTTTTTTCAGGAACGCTTTTGGCTCAGGATCGTCGCAGCGGCCAACCCTGGGCAACGCGAAGCGAAGTCATTGCCCGAAACGGAATGGTTTGCTCCTCGCATCCGTTGGCGACACAAATCGGAGTCGACACCCTGAAAAAAGGGGGAACCGCTGTTGATGCCGCGATTGCCGTTGATGCCGCGCTCGGTTTGATGGAGCCGACCGGTTGCGGAATTGGAGGCGACATTTTTGCAATCGTTTGGGACGCCAAAACGCAAAAACTTTACGGTCTCAATGGGAGCGGGGCTGCCCCAAAAAGTTTGAACATCGCGGTTTTCAAGGCAAAAGGGATCAACAGGGTTCCGACTTTCGGGACGTTGCCGGTTTCCGTTCCCGGCTGTGTCGACGGATGGTTCGAACTCCACAAACGGTTCGGTTCGCTGCCCATGATTGACATTTTGCAACCGATAATCGATTACGCCGACAATGGTTTTCCGCTGACGGAAATCATTGCTCCTAATTTGCAGGAAGACATCGAATTTTATTCGAAGGAGTATCCCAATGTGAAGGAAACCTATTCCCCCAATGGCGAAATATGGAAAAAAGGGGATGTTTTCCGCAACCCAATGCTTGCCAAAACACTCAAACTCATCGCGGAAAAAGGGCGTGATGAATTTTACAAAGGGAGTATTGCCCGAACCGTTGGGGATTTCATGAAATCCCAGGACGGTTATCTGACTTATGAAGACATGGCAGCCCATGCCTCGGAATGGATTGAACCGGTGTCCACGAATTATCGCGGATACGATGTTTGGGAATTGCCGCCCAACGGCCAGGGGATCGCGGCCTTGCAGATGCTCAATCTGCTGGAACAGCATGATTTGAAGTCGTTCGGCTTTGGTTCGGCGGAACATATCCATTATTTTGTGGAAGCGAAAAAACTGGCATTTGAGGATCGCGCAAAATATTATGCCGACATGCGATTCGTCAATGTTCCCGTTGCGCAGCTCATCAGCAAGGAATACGCCAAAAAACGGTCGGAAGAGATTGATCCTCGTCGGGCTTCCAATGCCCCGCAAGCAGGAGAAATCGCCAACACGAACAACACCATTTATCTGACCGTCGCTGACAAAAACGGCAATATGGTATCGCTCATCCAAAGCAATTTCGTCGGGATGGGGAGCGGAATGGTCCCGCCGGGCTTGGGATTCATGCTTCAAAATCGGGGACAATTGTTTTCGTTGGAGGAAAACCATGCCAACGCACTGATGCCGGGCAAACGGCCTTTCCACACGATCATTCCTGCTTTCATCACGAAAGACAGCAAGCCGTTTATGAGTTTCGGCGTCATGGGAGGGGATTTCCAACCATTGGGGCACGTCCAGATCGTGATGAATTTGATCGATTTCGGGATGAATCTTCAGGAGGCCGGGGATGCACCGCGAATCAACCATACCGGCTCATCGACTCCCCAAGGGGGACCGTCCGGCGGAGGCGGCAACGTGGTTCTCGAAAACGGATTCTCTCCGACCGTCATGCGTCAGTTGCTCAACATGGGTCACAAAGTCGGCTTCGGATACGGCGGTTCCTACGGCGGATACCAGGCAATCATGTACGATGCCGAGCGTGGTGTCTATTTCGGTGCCTCCGAAAGCCGCAAGGACGGCTGCGCGATGGGATATTGACCAAAAGCATCCTCGCCCGAGTTAATATTTGGTGCCTGTGCCATAAAAGTTTGTCCCTTTTTTCAATATTGTCACGGCATCTGTCCGTTCTGAAACATGCTCACCCATGAAGAAGTCATCGCCGATTTTCCAATGGCGGGAACGACCCAACGAGGCCGAAAAATTCCCGTCGGGCTTCGGTTTGGGCTTGAACCGTTTCACACGATGAACCGGCACCGATCTATTGGCGCATTTTTGGGTGGAAACGCAGTGCGTGCATTTTTGAGACCGAGTCCGGCGATCAGTATGTGGCGTCGTTTAGACGACGAACGAAAAAAGAGGATAAAGAGGATGCTGAAGTCGATGTGTTTTACAATCCTGCCAACCCGCACCGTTCCTTCGTCCTCCAGGCGTTGGCATCGCGAAAATATTATTGGTTTTCTCCGGAAACCGATGCAATCATGTGTTCCCGGTTTATGTCGACCATGGGGTGGCTTGTGAAAGTCGTGGAATACGCTTTATGGTTGTTCGTGATTTGGCTTTCCATTGACATCATCATGTCTTTCTAGGACGCCTTCATGTTTCGTACCATTGCGATTGTCAGGCCAAAATGAATCATTGCGCAATCTTACAACAGGGATAATCCCCAGCCAACCTCTTGACTGAAATGACATAATACCTTACTATAGGCAAGAATATTTTATGCTGAAGCACTGAAACACTGAGCAAGTGACACTAGATTTGAGAGGTGGGAGGATGAACTCGACAAAAAATATCTTGCATCTGCTGATCGTCAATTTTTTGGGGCAATCCCCGATATGGTACAAGATCACCATTGCCTCTTTTTTGGTGATAAACCCATTGCTGTACTATTTCATAAGCCCGTTCGTGGCAGGATGGGTCGTTTTGATTCAGTTTATTTTTACTCTCGCCTGCGCCTTGAAATGTTATCCGCTTCAGCCGGGCGGTTTAATCGCCATACAGGCGATGATTATCGGGCTTACAAGTCCTTACACGGTCTATAAAGAAGTTCTTGCGAACATTCCCACTTTGCTGCTGCTTATTTTCATGGTCGCGGCGATTTACTTCATTAAAGACGTGCTTTTCATCGCGATGACCAAACTTTTTCTTGCGATCCGGAAAAAGTACATACTGTCTTTGGTTTTCTGTTCCATTTGCGCGTTTTTGTCGGCCTTTTTGGACGCATTGACGCTTGTGGCGATCGCGATTGCCGTCTGTTTCAATTTTTACGCCATATATTACAGGGTGGAAGGTCACAGCGACAATGAAGAAGAACTGGAAGAGTTCCGAGGTTTTCTGCGGAACTTAATCATGCACGGGACCGTTGGAACCATTATTGGCGGGGCCATGACGTTGGTGGGGGAACCGCAAAACATCATGATCGGCACCAAGATGGGGTGGCATTTCCTAGAATTTATTTCTCATTGTTCGGTTGTTTCGGTGCCGGCGGCAATTGCCGGATTGGTTGTCTGTTTCTCGTTGGAGTTTTTCAAGTGTCCCGGTTTCCACTACCAAATGCCTGAAAGGGCACGGGAGTTAATCCTGAAGGATTACAGAAAAAAGATACATGAAATGACGATGCAAAATTTTTATGTCTATGCCATTCAAATCATCGCGTTCCTGTTGCTGGTACTCGCTCTTGCCTTTCATTTGGCCGAGGTGGGGTTGATCGGCGTGGGATTGATCGTCATTGTCACGGCCTTCACAGGACTCACAAAAGAGCATGATTTGGGCGTGGCTTTTACCAACGCCATGCCTTTCGCCGTGCTGATTGTGGTGTTTTTCGCCATTCTCGGAGTCGTACACGAGCAACACCTTGTCACCCCAATGGCGGAATGGGTGTTTACTTTCAGCGGGAAGTCAAAACTCTTGGCCCTTTATTTCACGAACGGCACGCTTTCTTTTGTCAGTGACAACGTGTTTATTGCAACAATATTTATCAACGAAGTTGAAAACGCTTACGCAAGCGGGATTATTGCCCAAATGATTGACGGTATTGAAGCCGCCCATGCCGGCGGAACAATGGTTCAGTTTCTCAATGAAGCCAAAATGGCTCATAGCAGCGAGCTCATTCTCCAATTTATCAATAACGTTGAAGTCGCTAACACGAACGGAATGTTTCACGCACTTATGAGTGAAGTAAGGCTCGAATATGCCGACAAGGTTGTGATTTCAAGAGAGGAATTTGAAAAACTTGCCGTTGTCGTCAACATGGGAACGAATATTCCCGCGATGGCCACTCCCAACGGACACGCGGCTCTTCTTTTCCTTTTAACGTCATCGCTTGCCCCGCTTTTGAGACTGTCATATTTTCAAATGTTTAAACTCGCCCTGCCCTATACTATTGTAATGACCCTCACGGGTGCGTTGGCGATATACTTTTACCTTTAGGAGAAAATCATGGAATCCAGCGATACACTGATTACTTTTATTGTAAGCCACGGCGATGCTTACGATGTCATGACGGTCGCTAGAGAAGCGGGCGCAAAAGGCGGAACGATCCTGAACGCCTTCGGTACGCTCAGAGGAGACGATGTCGAGTTCTTTGGAATGACTTTAGGGTCGGAAAAAGAGATGCTTATTATTGTGGCGGAAAACGACCTGGCGGAAAAAATTCTGGCCGCGGTCAAAGATTTGCCGGCGTTCAAAAAAACCGGAGGCGGAATTATCTACACCACGGACGTCAAAAGGTTTATGACTTATTAGTTCTACAGCACGATTCGTCACGATATTTCGCCCGGCAACGACAGAAGTTCTGCATACTGATACTATTGGTCGTTGCAGTAAGAGTTTGGCGGCAGTGCAGCGCAAAACGTAAAGTGCAAAATGCAAAGATATTTTTCACTTTGCGCTTGTCCATTCCGTGTTTTCCGTGGCAAAAAAATCTGCGGTATTTCGGAAACAAAAAAAATTGAAAAAAGAGGCAATTTTTTATGACACAGGCAATAAACGGATTATAGAAATTTTAACAACTTGTCGATCACCTCAGTGGCTTTGTTGTAATCAAAGGAATAAACAAAGTCATGGATTTCCGACAACGAGGTATCCACCGAGGTACTCAGCTTCATTGGAGCGTTCAACGTCACGTATAAGAGTTCCTTGGCGATCGGTTCGGCGGTTTCAGGCTGGAAATCATCACAGGCCAGATGAAGAGTTTCCAGCTTTTTTTTCAGAGCCTTGTGGGTGATTTTCTGTTTCTTGGCATCGGCGGCAACGTCGACCATCAGGTCGGTCTGCAAAATTCTCGCATAGAACTTTTTCAAAGCGATGCAAAAGTTGTTATTCTCTTTCATGCACTTTTTGGTATCGCCTCGCATGGCGGCTTTTTCCAGACGGGAAGCCCAATCCGACAGAAATTGGTTTCCAACAGTGGCGAGAACGGATTTGATCGCGTGTACCCTGATGGCATAAGGTTTCCACAGGCTACTCTGCGCATACTCTTTCAGTATGTTGACATCATCATCGACGTCTTTGCAGAACTGCCGCAGAATGTTGATATACAGTTTTCTGTCGTTGCCAATCCGTGACAGCCCACTTGTGATACTTATGTCCTTGATTTTTGTAAGCTCTTGCAGCAGTTTATTCAGCGTAGTTTCGTCGGTTGGCTGCTCTGAAGTTTCGGGTTCGATTTCCTTCTCTGCAATTTTTTCCGCAGGCAACCAGCGTAAAAGCACACGGTTGAAGTCGCGATCTCTGACAGGTTTTGAGACGAAATCGCTCATGCCGCTGTTGATAAACAGCTCTTTCGCATCGGCGACGGCGTTGGCGGACAGCGCAATGATGGGCAGATTGCGGTAATACTCGTCGTCCAGCTTGCGAATGATTTCCGTGGCTTCCACACCGTCCATTTCAGGCATCATGTGGTCCATAAACACCAAGTCATATCGATGGGTCTTAATCATTTCTATGGCCTGTATGCCGTTGCCGGCCGTCTCCGGAACGATGCCGTGTCGGGCCAACAGTCCGGTGGCAACGGTGATGTTCCCGGCATTGTCGTCCACCACCAGCACTTTTGCTTCCGGTTTCGCGACCACTTTCTCGATTTCTTTCGCATGTGTCACTTGATCGGGGGCGCCCTTTACGAGCGGCAGCAGAACAGTGAACACCGACCCTTTACCATACTCGCTCTTGAAACGAATATGCCCGTCCATCAAATCGACGAGACGTTTCGTGATGGGCAGTCCCAGCCCTGTCCCCGTGATGCCACGGTTCTTATACTTGTCGAATTGCTCGAATTTGTCGAACAGCACGGCAAAATTTTCTTCCTTGATCCCTATACCGCTGTCCTCCACGGTAAAGGTGATGAATTCCCGGCCGTCCTCCACGGTGCTGTCAACATAGAAATTCACATGGCCTCTCCGGGTATATTTTATGGCGTTTGCGATAATGTTCGTGACGATCTGGCCCATACGCAGCACGTCACCAAACGCGAACTGCGGCAAATCCTGGGCAAAACTGCTATTGAATTCAAGATGTTTGGCTTCGGCAAGGAATTGATGCCGGGAAACCATGTCGTTGTAGAACGTGCTGAGATTGAAATGGACCGGCAAAAGTTCGAGTTTGTCTGACTCGATTTTATGAAAGTCAAGAATGTCGTTGATGATCTCCAAAAGGATATTGGACATGTGCTTGATGTTGTCGATGTATTTCATCTGCTCCGCGTCCAGATTATCCGTGCGCATAAGTTCCAGGAGACCGATGATCGTGTTCATGGGTGTGCGTATCTCGTGGCTCATGGAGGCCAAAAACTGGCTCTTGGCCTCGGAAGCGGCCTGCGCCTTTTCTTTCTGAATCTCCAGCTTGCGATTCCTATCAAGGCTTATCTGCATGAGTTGCTCATTTTTCCTGGTTTCGCGCAAATCGCGTGAGTAAGCCAGATGACCTCGGATCCCATTCCACATAATCCGCACAAGCGTGGCTTCTGTCGGAATGAGTTCGCCGTCAACCGTCAGAAACGTCCACTCAAAGCTGAACGTGTTCTGCTCTCCCTCAAACAAGCGTTGATTATATGCGTTGAATTTGTCAATGCTTTTTTGGCCGTCAGGCTGAAACTCGGGATATAACTTACTGAAATTTTCAATCAAATCGGATTTTTGAGAAAGCCCGAGCACGTTCAGTGCTTCCTGGTTGCAGTCGATGATGTTACAGTGCTCGTCCCACAGGATACAAATCAGCGGGGTACTGTCCAACATGAGTCTGATTCGCTCGTTTGCTTCGTTTGCTTCCGCCTGCATTTTTTTATATTCGCGCAGATCACGGGAGTAATTGACGACTCGATAGTCACCTTTCCATGGTACGCGAACCATGGTTGTTTCGAAAGGAAGCGGTTCGCCATCGGAGGTTTGAGACATCCATTCGAACCGTTGATATCCGGTTTCAAATGCGGCGGCGAGCAGTCTGGGGGCTTTATTCGCCGTTAATTCACCATCGGGTTGGAATTCAGGCTGCAAGTCGTAAAAACGCCCGGTATAATCGGATTCTTTCGAGAGTTTTAACAAACGGATTGTTTCCTGATTGCAATCAATTATCTTCCTGTTGCGGTCCCACATGGAACAAGCCAACGGTGTTGCGTCGAGCATAACATGCGCCCGTTCATCGGCCTCACGCAATTCGGAGAGCATCTTTTTTTGTTCACGCAGATCACGCGTATAACCGACCACAATGTAGCCGTTATTGCGTTTTACTCGTACAAGTGTTACCTCTGCCGGAATGAGTTCGCCATTCAATTTTTGGTGTAGCCATTCAAAGACGATACGACCTTTTTCAAACGCCTCTCTGATACGTTCTTTGGCTTTCAATTGAGATAGTGCACCATCCGGCTGATATTCCGGTGAAAGTTTGAAAAAATTGTCCAGGTAAGCTTGTTTGTCAGGTAAATCAAACAGTTTGAACGCTTCCTCATTGCAATCTATGATATTAATGTCCTCGTCCAAAAAGCTACAACAAAGCGGAGTTGCGTCCAGCATGAGCTTTATGCGTTCTTCAGCTTCCTTTGCCTTGGCTTCTTTGGCCTTGATTTCGGTCAAGTCATGATAGTAGACAACCAACCGATAACCGGACAGCCATGAAATACGGGCGGCGGATACCCCAAAGTATATGGGCGTACCATCAATTTTGTGCAGTTGGATGTTATACCGCGAAAAACCGGTGTTGAGAACTTCGTGAATGAATTCCTGCCTTATCACATCGGTTGTTTTTCCGTCGAGTTGGTATTCGGGATGAGTGTCTGATACGATTTTATTGTACTCTTCGGGCGGCAAATCCTCCGAGAAGCCAAAAATGTGGAGAGCTGCCTTGTTGATGGCAACCACGTTGCCTTTTTCGTCCCACACCATGTTGGGCACCAAGTTCGAACGCAACATATCATTGATACGCCGCTCCGCTTCCTTGATCTGCACGTCGGTAACATCGTTCAAAACAAGGAGTATCCGGTCAAGGCCGCCGTCTTGGTTGGGCAACAGTCTGCAGGTGATCTGATAGGATCGTTTCCCCACCATCGGCCAGTTGATCACATCGTCTTCTACGAACCACTCCTCGCCGGACATCAAACGGTGATACCGCTCCTTGTCGCGTTTGAGAAAATCTTCATTTTGAGATTTTTCGTAGATGTTTTGCAGAGGTTTGCCAATGATTTGACCGACATCTTCAATCCCCATCAGATTCAAGACGGCATTATTGCACCAGACAAGCGTGGCGTCTCGGTCCAAAAGCAGAAACATGCTGGACGAACTGTCCATGAGCAGTTTCAATTGGTTGTTGAACTGCAGACAATCCTCAAGAGAGTTGTTCTTGCCGCACGGGGTATTAATCGGTATCATTACTCATCCTCTAATGTCAACACCGCACTGTTAAGATGTCTTGATATTTTTGTGCGTAGAATGCTTGCGTCGAAGGGCTTGACCACGTAATCAACTGCTCCGTGTTCCACCGCCTTGACGACAAGTTCCTCCGTGGCGTGAGACGTGACGAAAATTACGGGGATGTCTTTGAAATCAGGTCTTTTGTTGATTTCATCCATAACCTCAAAGCCCGACATATCCGGCATCTCAATGTCCAACAAAATAATATCAGGATGTATTTTTTCAAGCGCGTCCAAAGCCACTTTGCCCGACTTTGCCAGACGGACGTCGTATTCGTTGCTCAACAGTCCTCGGCATAGCTGAAGGTTGGCTGCTGCATCGTCCACAACGAGAATTATTGCTCGTTTATCCATCTTACCACCTTTCTTATGCGTTCAAAATTCAACAGATCTGCAAGTATTGTGAATTTTTGCATAATTTTAATCAAATCTACACATCATTATTACCTATCTACAAATTACCTTACTTATTTTATGGTGGCCATGAAAAATTTCTGAAAAAAAATCAATTTTTGTATCAAATATGTAATTTCCATTGAAAAACAATCTCTGTCAACGAAAAAGCCGCGAAAAAACCGTCTCTGTCAATTCCGTGTTGACAAGACGGTTTGGCGTTTTTTGACCGAATCGGCATTGCTGCAGGAGTCGAGTTTCCAGTTCGGGAGGTAGGTGTCTTTCCACAGTGAGACGTTTTGTTCTGGCGTCTATTTCGGTGTCGGAATTCTTTCTGGCAGTGTCAACGTAACGTGTTTTTCTCAAAGCGTTACATTTTTCACAACTCTTTCCTGAAGACTCTCTTTTGCTGGAAGTTCACTCTTTCAGGCAGGTTTCTCCGTTTTCATTTTTCCGTTCACTTTCTCAGATTCTCAGAAAAACTTGCGACTCGGGTTTGAAAAAAATGACGATTCGGCTAAACTTTAGAGATTGTTTTTTTCCTCGAGTTGAAATCGTCTTGAATTGAAATCATTGGGAGTCCGAATCTTCATGTTGGATCGCAAATATATCCTTGAAAATGTGGAACTGGTCAAGAAAAACTGTCTCGAACGGGGCGCCAAGGTTGATGTCGATCGATTTATGGCACTGGAATCATTCCGCAAGGAAAAACAGACCCAAATTGATGAGTTCAACCGTTTGGCCAACGAGGTTTCCAAGTCGATCGGAAAGGCAAAAACGCCGGAAGAAAAACAGGCTTGTGTTGAGGAAGGCCGCAAACTCCGCGAGTCAACCGCCGTTGCAAAATCCGAGCACGACACGATTTGCGAGGAACTCGACCTGATCCATCGCATGATGCCGAACATGACTCATCCTGATGCTCCTGTCGGGGCGGATGATCAGTCGAACACAGAGATCGCTTTTGGGAAAACACCTGTTCCGAAATTCGATTTCATGCCGAAAGACCATGTCGAACTTGCGGAACAGCTGGATTTGATCGATTTTGACAGCGGTGCCCGGGTGGCCGGGGCGGGATTCTATTTCCTGAAGAACGAAGCGGTGCTCCTTGAGCTTGCCTTGCAGCGTTACGCGGTGGAAATCCTGATGAATGCTGGATTTACACCGATGTCAACTCCGGACGTCGCCCGGAACGACGTTTTGCAGGGGACCGGCTACATTCCCCGAGGAAACGAAACGCAAATCTACAGCATCGAAAACACCGATTTGAGTCTTGTGGCAACGGCGGAGATCACGTTGGGAGGAATTTTGGCCGACCGTACCGTCGGCAAGGAGGAACTTCCCCTTCGATTATGTGGAATCAGTCACTGTTTTCGGACGGAAGCCGGTGCAGCCGGTCGGGCCTCTCGCGGACTTTACCGGGTTCATCAGTTTACCAAAGTCGAGATGTTTGCCTTCACGCTTCCCGAGGAGAGCGAAGCGATGCACCAGGAAATGCTTTCCCTGGAATGTCGGATTTTTGACGGGCTTGGAATTCCCTACCGAATCGTCGACACGGCAACCGGTGACCTCGGCGGCCCGGCTTACAGGAAATACGACTTGGAAGCCTGGATGCCCGGTCGCGGTGGTTACGGGGAAGTGACAAGCACGTCCAATTGCACGGATTATCAGGCTCGTCGACTCAATGCCAGGTACAAGGTCAAGGGAGAAAAAGGGACCAACTTCGTCCACACACTCAACGGAACAGCCATCGCCATCAGCCGGGCTTTGGTTGCCATTCTTGAATTGTATCAACAGGGCGACGGAAGCATCCTGGTCCCCGAGGTTCTCCGCCCCATGATCGGGAAAGATTGCATCGCACGACCATGAAACGGGAGTGGAAACACTCTGGATCAATTTGCAAACGGCTCTGAAATTTTGCTTTTTCCTGACATTTTCTTACTATCCCCGGGGAATTTCTTGACAAAAAACCTGCCGCGACAGTAAAATAAAAGTTACAAAGTGTCTTGTCATTAAAATGTCTTGTCATTTCATAAATCTTGTCACACAAAATATCCGCACTTTCGTCAGGTTGTTTTTTCATGGAAAACCTTCATGGATTACTGTCGTGGTGGTTGAAAACCATGACATGCGGGTTTGTTCTGCTTGGCAATGTTCAAAAAAAAGGATGTTGCGGTTTTTGTGGACCATCAAGACCGTGATTCGTAAAACAATGGAAAAAATTCCAAAGTTGTGATTGAGAAATCATGATGATGCAGTTAATATGAGAGTGGGTATTCTTCTGGCAGGAACATTTTTTCAAGGAATGGTTACTAAAGACATCTTTATTGACAAGATTTATACAAAAACAGAAAGAATTGGCACGTTGCGGCAACGGAAGGATCGGATGTCTTGTTTTCTTGCCACACATTTATAGCACGACTATAGCATGACACGATTTACAGTATGTTAGACGTTCATTTTCACATTTTTTAGGTCGGGAGAGCCGGGATCATGGCAAGAAATGATACCGTGTGGGGTATTGATATTGGAAACACGTCGCTGAGGGCACTGCGATGTCGTCGCGGGACAGAGCCTGGCACCATTGAGGCTCTTGCCTTTGATTTCATCGACCACTCGAAGATTCTCACTCAGGCGGGAGCAGACCCGGTAGAATTGATCAATGAATCATTGACGACGTTTCTTTCGAGAAATTCGATTAAAAAGGATAAAATCGCAATTTCCGTAACGGGACAAAACACCATTTCACGTTTTCTCAAACTTCCCCCGTTCGACAAAAAGAAACTCAAGGACATCATCAGTTACGAAGCAAAACTTTGGCTTCCTTTTGCGCTGGAGGATGTCGTCTGGGATTATCAGCCTTTGGCGGGGGGCTCCGTTCAGGGAAACTCCATGGTCGACACCGAGGTCGGAAT
>Ga0123353_10006230_pt1 | contig 15853 bp, 16 predicted proteins | sample TergutLab28metaG_3_FD_92763 | JGI IMG/M metagenome (GOLD analysis project Ga0123353, IMG submission 92763) | Labiotermes labralis P3 segment gut microbial communities from Petit-Saut dam, French Guiana - Lab288 P3 | ecosystem: Host-associated > Arthropoda: Insects > Digestive system > Gut ... | reverse complement strand
TTCGTACTCGACAAAGCGGGCTTGGCTCTCACTAACCTCAACAAAGTGGAGGCCGGTATCGCCAATGCTTTGGAGGAAATTAAAGCCGAGCGCGATGCCATCGCCGAAAACATCAAGGTCAGCGTGTAGGCTGACGGCAATTACACATGAGGGGACCGCAAGAACGCGGTTCCCTCAACTATTTTAATTAAAACGGGAGGAAATTTCAATGATAAAAGTTACTATGGGCAACAACGTCAAGCGCAAAACTGAAATCCTTGACGAAAATACAACGCTGCGTGAAGCGTTAGAGGATGCGGAGGTTGACTACACCACCGGCATTATGAACCTGGACGGCTCCACGCTGAACCCCGGCGACTTGGATAAAACCTTCGCCGACTTCGGGATAGCCGAAAAATGCTACCTTCTCAACGTGGTCAAGGCGGACAATGCGGCATGAAAACCTGATGGGACAGCGGGCTTAGTGCTTGCTGTCCCTTATTTTATTGGAAAGGGGGATTGAGTCATGTTTAACAAGGCGATTCATGGGACTACGCTGACTACCGATGCGGCCGGCAGGCTGTTTTCTAATATTGTTGCCTCAGATACGCCAGATCAATCATTTTTGGCAACGATGCGCGCGCTGCTGCGAAAGCGTCTGCCGCCGGATGAATCGGTACAGCTTTATTGTAAGAAGCTGCACTATTCGGCAAATGATATTTCTTATGCAACGACTTCAGATTGCATGAGTTGGTTTGTGCCGGAAATAATCCGGTATCCAAGACCGTCGGAACACATCATTTCCATAGTTTATATGGCGCAGCAGGATGCCGGCGAAAAGATGATGGAAACAGTACGCGCCAATATCGGAACAGGTAAGCGTCACATGAGCGGCTATACCCGGCGGGACGACCTCAAAGTTTTCTATGCTCGCAAGGTAAACGCCCTGTTCTATACGGATGCCGACAACCGGAACACCGTCATATTTGCCGCTCAACTGGAAGCGAGGCATTTCCACGTTCTGCAGATGATGATTCCAAAGTATCTGCTGGGTTTGTTCGCCGACAATCCCCTAATCGAAACGGAAACCGCGCTTCTCAAGAGTTTGGGTAACAAGACTGCTGTTGAATATGAAACGCTAATTGAAGAATTTGCCAAAGACCTTGATATTCGGGCGGAACTCATCCGCGGCAAACTGGCGGGTTTTGAAACGGCGTTTGAGCGGATGCGGCTTGACGAAATCAGGAACGAAATCGGCAGATACGAAAGCGATTACGAATATAACCTAACTAATCTGCGGGAATTAGCTCATAAAATACAAGCTCAGAAATATATGTTGGCTGGGTTGGAGTGTTCTATAAATGAGCATTCCGGGGACACGGAGCTGATTGAATATTTCATGTGCAACAAAAATCTCAGCTTGATAAATGTTAGCGGGACGAAGATGGAGTTTGTGGCTCACGGCTATGCTGACATCTACGACCCTGACGCCTTCGAGCAATATGTCGGCAACCACGGCGGATATATGTATAGCAATCTTAGCTCCACCGTAACAAAACCGCAGATGGAAAAGTTGTACCGCGCCATATTCGGTGAGGGCAGATATAAGCTTCGGATTTGCGCGGCGTACACGGCCGATATGCGAACCGGGCTGAAGGCGTTCCAGCATTATTCGTTCCCGGCCGAAAGCACAACATATTACCCGAATCCTCACATACAGCAATATGGCTGCATCGGCACCTACGCCGGGCGCTTCCAGGAGTATATGCAGAAGAAGGATTATGTCGGCGGTATTGACCAGGCGGTTGTGTCGGCACGCAACTTAAACTTTTACGACTCGTCTGTGATTTCATCGTTTGCAAAAGATTTATCCCGCACAACAATCAAGTGCATTGAAGATTCTGACGGAACATTATTCACGCCGCGGGAGGCGATTACAAAACTGGAAGGGGGCGACACAGGATGTCAAGACCCATTGTTTTAACGGAAGAAATTAAGCAAAAGGCACGAGACGACTTCGCCGCGATGCTCGACAGTGTGAAAATGTCGGACGGTAAATTCAGTTACAGTAAAAGTTTTCAGTACGAAGACTGTAACGCCGTAGTTTGGCTCACTCCGGAAGCGTATAAGAAAATCGTTGCGCTGGTAACGGGCTTTTCTGATGAAGTGGGCTGGCATGGTACTGTGTCCCGTTCCGGTGAAAACGAATTTACCATCGAAGATGTTTTCGTCTACCCGCAGGAGGTCACCAGCAGCACGGTCGTCACAGACCAGTTTGCCTATACCGAGTGGCTGTACGAGCTGGAAGACGATACTTTCAACAAGATTCGTATGCAGGGGCATTCGCATGTTAATATGGGCGTTTCCCCGTCCGGCGTTGACGACAAGCACCGGCAGAAGATCCTTAATCAACTGGAGCCGGATATGTTCTACATCTTCATGATTTGGAACAAATCGCTGAATGTCCACACGTTGATTTACGATATGGAGAAAAACATCCTTTACGAAAACAAGGACGTGGACGTTATGATGATCTCCGACGAGGGCATGGACGCATTTCTTGCGGATGCCAAAGAAAAAGTGCAGAAGCCGGTTACTAAAAAAAGCCAATCGGGGTCAAAAAAACAAAAAGAAAGCCGTCTCGCGCTGCTCGGCTTAACTGACAGTTTTGAAGAACATGACAGTTGTTCGATGTGCGGTATGTGCGCGGCTTATGAATTAGAGCCGATTGGATGCCGCGCATACAATCGGTTCATTTACAAGGGTGGTTGAATATGGAAACTTTGAATTTAGCAAAATCCTACGATTTCTTTAGGCCGGAGGAAGTCAAGGAGCGTATACACATAATCGGCTGCGGTTCAGTTGGGTCTACGGTGGCGGAGCTACTGGCAAGGTTCGGGTTGAAAAACATAACGTTGTATGATTTCGATACAGTGGAACCGAAAAACTTGGCAAACCAACTGTTTCGTCAGGAACATATAGGAATGGCAAAAACCGATGCGCTGGCGCGGATGATGTGCAAAATAAATCCGGAAATAAAAACTGCTATTCAGGTTGCCGCTCATGGATATGTGGCGCAGAGGCTGTCCGGCTACGTTTTCCTGTGCGTTGACAATATCGAATTGCGGCGCGAAATTGCGAAAACAAATAAAAACAATCCCTATATCAAAGCGATGTTTGACTTCCGCACGCGCTTAACCGACGCCCAGCATTACGCGGCGGATTGGTCGGACATGAAGATGGTTGACGATTTTATACGTTCGATGAATTTCAGCCATGAAGAGGCCGCGGCAGAAACGCCTGTATCGGCTTGCAACGTAACATTGTCTGTCGCGCCTACGGTTCGGATGGTTTGTTCGCTGGGCGTTGCCAATTTCGTCAACTTTGTCAAAGGCGACGGAATCAAGAAGTTTATTCAAATAGATGCGTTCAAGTTCGTGTTGGATGCGTTTTAGCAGCTTGTAATGAATAATCTTGTTGGAAAACAGGATGCTTCGCGGTAATACCCGAAGTAACAACCGGTCAGAGTGAGGGACGGCACGCGGGCACGCGTCGGAGGCACCTGAAGGGATTCGTCGCCATCTAGGGGTAGTCAGCGATTTGAAATCTCAGGAAAATTTGTGAAAGGTCAGGATTTCGACAGGGCTTTATTGGGTTTGACCCGTAAAAGTCTAAGAAAAAAATAAATTTCTATATTGACTTTTCGCCGAAGAGCTGGCACATCAATTGCCCGAGATGCTGCGCCGGTCGTCCGTACTCATGCAGATTACAAGCGGGAAAGGAAGGGAGCTTATGCCATATATCACCGTCAAACAACCGCCCGTTTATTATCAAATTACCTTTGAAGATATGCTTGCGGGAATCGACGATTTAAGTAAATACGTCATGCCAAACGTGACCAACACCCGGACGTATTGGGTAGACCGCCCGAATGACAGGCTGATTGAAAACACAGATGTCGCGGGAATGATAGGGTTATTAAACGTTTTTAATACTTCAAAAGAAGCCCTGTTCCAAGCGGACAGGGCTTCTCTGTATCACACGTTCCACATTCCCAAGAGCAGCGGCGGCCTGCGGCGGATCGACGCGCCGCTGCCGGAGCTGATGAACGCGCTGCGGGAATTGAAGACGCTGTTTGAGACGCATATGTTTGCGCTGTATCACACCACGGCGTTTGCATACGTCCGAAGACGCAGCACCGTTGACGCCATCAAGCGGCACCAGCGGAATGAAAGCAAGTGGTTTCTGAAGCTGGATTTCGCTAATTTCTTCGGCAGCACTACGCTGGCGTTTGTGTTGGATATGATGTCGCGGATGTTTCCGTTCAGCGAAATTGTGAAATATCCAGCAGGCAGGGATGCGCTGACGAAGGCCCTCAGCCTGTGTTTCCTGAATGACGGCTTGCCCCAGGGTACGCCTATTTCGCCGTTTATTACAAACGTGATGATGATAGCCGTGGACCACAAAATCAGCAATACCCTGCGGAATTTTGACAGCCGGCGCTTCGTCTACACGCGCTATGCCGACGATCTGCTTATCTCCTGTAAGATTGATTTCGACAAGGACAAGGTTCAGCAGTTTGTGATTGATGCGCTGGCGGAGTTCCAGGCACCGTTCTCTATCAAAAAGGAAAAGACGCGCTACGGATCCAGCGCGGGGCGCAACTGGAACCTGGGCGTCATGCTGAACAAGGACAATCAGATCACCGTCGGCCACAAGCGCAAGAAGGAATTTAAGGCCATGCTGGATAATTATATGCGTGACCGCAAAACAGGCAACGCCTGGGATCGCCATGACATACAGGTACTTGGCGGCCTCGTCAGCTACTACCGCATGGTTGAAAGGGACTATATCGACTATCTGCTCAAACAGTACAGCGAAAAGCATGGGGCAGATGTTGAAAAATGTATCAAAGCGGATTTGTCAGCGAATGCACCAATGGAGGCGGTGTTATGAGCAATAACACGCTTCATATATATACCGATGGCGCCTGTGCCGGAAATCCCGGCCCGGGCGCTTGGGGCGTGGTGATGTTCTTCAACGGCGTCCGCAAAGAGATGGCGGATTATGCGCCCTACACCACAAACAACAAAATGGAGTTGAACGCCCCTCTTGCCGCCTTAAACAGCCTGAAGGAAACCAGCAGCCCTTACACCATCAAAATATACAGCGACAGTCAGTATCTTATTAAGGGCATGAACGAATGGCTGAAGAAATGGAAAAGGAACGGATGGCGCGCAAAAACCGGACCGGTAAAAAACAGGGAGCTATGGGAGGCGTTAGATAAGCTTAACCAGTTATATGAAATTGAGTGGATTTGGGTTAAAGGTCATGCCTCAAACGAGCTTAACAATCGCTGCGATTTCTTAGCGAAAGAGCAGATAAAAATTAACTGCGGATAATTTCATCCCGCAAGCGAAAAACCTTTTGTGATGGATATTTCGAGCAATCGGAAGCTTCAAGCGGTACGCTGAAGTATTTATAGGTTAGAGTGTGGGAGGCGGGCGGAGGAGACCATGGACCAGGATCCGAAGTCTTCTGGGCAGGTGCGACTGCGAGGTGGGCTTTGGAAAGTGTTGATAACACTGGGGTTTTCTACTTCGAGTTATAACATCAGCCACCGAGATGGATGACATCCTCCGGATACTGCAGCGGAATGCCGGCCGAATTCTCCTCCTTCAACACAATGTAGATTACAAAAGGAAAACAGAATTACATTTACAATGGATAGCTTTATTTCTCCCGATAAAGCACTCTGCGGTTTAACCCGGAGTTTATATTGGCTAGGGTGTGGGGTGCGCGCCGGAGCGCTCGCTGGGAAGGCGGAAGCTTGAGCTGGTCGGCGAGATGATGTTTCTGCATGGGGATGCCCGATGGAATTCCTTGATATTCCTCGGCTTTCGGCACTCGTAAAATCGCAATTTCTATTGCTACCATCCTGCTGCCTGCCGCGGGACTCCTGAGTCTCATCCCGGTTCTGGCTTCTTTACTATGTAGATTGTAAATGTAGAGCAAAATTCAATATCCATAATGCGTAACCATATCAAGTTTTGATACGGTGCTTTGCGGTTTCACCCAAAGCTCTGAATTTGTTAGCGTTCTCGCAAATCCATTAGTCATCCGTTCCGGGCCAAAGGCCCTGCACGGATGCCGGCAGGATTTGCTCTTTGCCAAATCAACACGCCAATTACGGGATGAGGACGCCTCGTTTCTTACTGCTCGTTGGATCGCCTTCGGCTCACCAAACGAAGCAGACGAAACTCCGGCGACCACATCCCTCCATTGTCGTGCCTCTTTCAAGATTATGGATATTGAGATTTCCAAAATACGTTCGTTAAGTGGACTTTTCAGCTGTATGCCGTGTAGCATGCAAAAACACCGATATTCGGGTACAAAAACCCGTCTAAAAATCAAATTACAAAATATAGACGTATTCGACGTTTTCTGGAAGGAGTTGTGAGCATGGTCATAGGTTACGCGAGGGTCAGTACGACTGATCAGAATCTCGACAGGCAAACCGACGCCTTGAAAAATGCTGGTGTCGAAAAACTGTTTACTGAAAAGGTGACTGGAAAAAAAGCAGACCGACCCGAACTTATGAAGTTGATTGATCAGCTCCGCGATGGTGATGTTGTCGTTATATCGGAATTAACGCGGCTCTCCCGCAGCACCAAGGATTTATTCTCCATTGTTGAGTTAATCCAATCCAAAGGCGCGGAGATAAAAAGCTTGAAAGAAACTTGGCTCGACACAACTACTCCGCAGGGTGCGTTGATGATGACCATATTCGCGGGTTTGAGCCAATTTGAGGCTGATTTAACAGCACAGCGCACACGGGAAGGTCTTGCGGCGGCTCGTGCAAGGGGCAGATTTGGAGGTAGGCCAAAAACCAGCGATGAAAACAGAACACGGGCGTTGAAGATGTATGACGGAGGCTTTTCGGTTGATGAAGTCTGTAAAAGCTGCAGCATATCGAAATCTACGCTCTATAATTTTATCAATGAGCAAAAAGAGGAAGGGGACTGAGATTTATGCCCAACTGGTGCAGCAATTCCATAGCCTTTTATCAGGAAGACGGCGGCAACGCCATGGTTGAGGCTTTCTACGCTGATGTTCAAAAATATCAGGATTATAAAGACCCTGAAACCGGCAAACATTCGGATTGGGTGGGGCATTGGTTGCAATCCAATCGCATAAACACAGAAAACCTGTATTCCCGCGGATTCTTTTCAAATTGTGAATTGAACGGAAACCATGTGCGCGTCGATATGGAAACCGCTTGGGCGCCACTGCCGGAGGTCTGGGATTTGATGGCCGATAAATACGAATTGGTTTATGTCTATATATCCGAAGAAAGCGGTTGTGAGGTTTATGTTAACACCGACAGCGAAGGCAGGTTTTTCACGACTCGTTATATGCTGAACTATTTCGATGTCGATGACCTGGAACTTGATGCCGGCACGATGGCTGAATACGGTGAACGCCTAAGAAAAATCGGCAGCGAGACAACGTATTATGATTCGTGGGATGAGGTGCTGGACGATTTCAAAGAATTCGGCTTCAAAGCTGACGATGTGGACGGTCTAAATGAACGGCTGACGCAGTTCGGGGTACGGGTGTACGAATACAGCAGCGATTAAAATTGCAAAACAAAATTACGGCATAACACGGCTGGGGGAAATCCTCTAGCCGTTTTTCTTTTTATAAGGAAGTAAGCATTATGTCATGCGGCTGGAGGATTGCCCTCCGGCCGCTTTTAATTTGAAGGGAGAAAAATATGCCACGACCATCACCAATAAAGCAGTTATATGAAAAACTGATACAGTCCAGCGAAATTCCCATTATCGAACGCTCCGACATCTTTTCAAAGGGATTATATTTTACGGAAGACGGGAAGAAAGAAATTTACATCAAGCAATCCTTGAATCATCGGGAAAAGCTAAAGGTATTGCTACATGAGTACAGCCACCATGTTCACCTGAGTCATTATTATAATAAAGAGAGCCGGGCCGAATGCGAGATTATCGCAAACGGCTCGGCTTCTTTCGTTTGCAGGAAATTTGGGTTGAAGCTATATAAAGAAATTGAACTATCAAAGTTCAACGGCGATGTGGATGTAGTGCGGCGGGTTGGAACTGCGATTCAAGCTGTGGGCGGCTATATTGTGAATGGGTTGAATCAAAATTCATAAGAATTAACAACTCCTTTATCACAAATACATTGACAGTCATCTATGTATCGTGTATGCTATATATAGACGCTAATCTATGTGAGGTGAAAGGATGGACGAAAAATATAAAGAATATGCCCAATTTTTCAAAGTGTTGTCCGACCCGAACAGGCTTATGATTATTGATATGCTATCATGCGGAGAGCTTTGTGCTTGTGTGATTTTGGAAAAGTTCAATATAACACAACCTACGCTTTCTCATCACATGAAAAGCTTATGTGATAGCGAATTTGTTGTCGGGCGCAAAGAGGGTAAGTGGATGTATTATTCATTGAGCGAAAAGATGGTGCAAACTTGCAGAAGCATATTAACGGATTTAACTTCGCAAAAAGAAAATTGTGTTTGCTTTGAAAAAATCATTGAGGAGGATTGTTGCAAATGAGTAAAAAAAATAGCTGCTGTGGTGTGCCATCTGTAACTGACATCGTGAAAGAGTATTACGGAAAAACATTGCAAAGTAACGATGATTTGCTATCCGGGACGTGTTGTACTCTTGATAGACCGCCTACGGAAATCCGAAATATTCTGCCTTTGATAGCGGATGAAATACTGACTAAGTTTTACGGCTGCGGTTCCCCATTACCGCCGTTATTGGAGGGAATGACCGTTCTCGACTTGGGTTGCGGAACGGGCAGGGATGTATATATCGCATCTAAACTGGTTGGCGAATCGGGGTGCGCGATTGGCGTTGATATGACTACCGAGCAAATAGAAATCGCAAAGAAATATCAAGATACACAGCGTGAACGCTTTGGGTTTAAGACTTCTAACGTAAAGCTATTACAAGGGTATATCGAGGACTTAAAAACGCTCGGCATAGAAGATAATAGCGTTGATGTCGTTATTTCTAATTGCGTTATAAATTTATCTCCTGATAAAGAGCAGGTATTCAAAGAAATATATCGTGTTCTCAAACCGGGGGGAGAGTTGTTCTTTGCCGATATATTTGCGGACCGGCGCATTCCCGAAGCGCTCGCAAACGACCCCATATTGCGCGGCGAGTGTTTAGGCGGCACATTATACACCGAAGATTTCCGCAGGATTATGGAAAGATGCGGATGGGCAGATTTCCGTTATACGAGTATCCGTGTGCTTGATACAGACAACGAAGAACTCAAAAACTTGCTTGGGTTTGCGAAATTTACATCACGGACAGTACGGGCTTTTAAAATAAATGATTTAGAGGACGCCTGCGAGGACTATGGGCAAGTTGCCGTCTATTGCGGCGGCATACCGAATCATCCTCATTTCTTTGACCTTGACAATAACACTCGTTTTACCACAGGAAAACCCGCGCTTGTTTGCGGTAACACAGCTTCCATGCTTTCTAATACACGGTATGGAAAAGCATTTAAGGTATTTGGCGACCGCTCTGTGCATCACGGTTCATTTGGCGGTTGTGGGGTTGAGTTTGACGTTAGTGAAACGCCGGTTAGCGGCGGGTGTTGCTAAAATGCGATGCGAAATTGTTAAAGAATGCGCGTGCACGAAAAAGACCTGCTTCAATTATGGCAAGTGCTGTGCCTGTGTTATAAAGCACCGGGAAACCGATAGCTTGCCATACTGCTTGTTCCTTGATAACGACGGCGACAAGAGCATGAAGAATTTGTACTGGAAGTTGAAAGAACGCTTTGAAAGCACGGGTAACCAATAAACACTATACTGACAGGAACTAAATATAATTAAAACGCCTGCCCTTAAAACAAGGTAGGCGTTATTTTAATGCGATTTTATCAACTGGGGCATTCCCATATACTACCGTTTTTTTATATTTCAAAAGGATTTTAAAACAAGTCATACTGTTGTCATGTTTCTGTGATATAATAGATAAACCATTCCAAAATATCGGAGGTTAACCGCATGAAACTTGACCGATTGCTCGGAATCTTAACAATCCTGCTTCAAAAAGACCGCGTGACCGCGCCGGAGCTGGCTGAGAAATTTGAAGTCAGCCGCCGTACCATCGGGCGTGATATTGACGCGCTGTGCATCGCGGGAATCCCCATCGTTACCCATCAGGGAATTGGCGGCGGCATTTCCATTGCAGAGGGTTTCAAGTTAGACAAAAGCGTATTAACCACCGATGAATTGTCCGGCATGATTGCCGCGTTGAAAGGCATCGGGAGCATATCGCCGCAGTCAAACATTGAACGCACACTTGATAAACTCCACGCGGGCGCAAGCTCCGTTGTTTCTTTGCGCGAACCGATTATCATTGACCTTTCCTCTTATTATAAAGGACAGTTGACGGAAAAAATCGAATTGATAAAACGCGCTGCACTTGAAGCGCGGCTGATTGAGTTCGATTATTATTACGACAAAGGCGATACCCACCGCCGCATTGAGCCTTATTTTGTTATTTTCCAATGGTCGGCGTGGTACGTTTTCGGGTTTTGTTTGGAACGCCAGGACTGGCGGTTGTTCAAGCTCCTGCGTTTATGGAATTTAACGCTGTGCGAAGAAAGTTATGCGCCAAAGGAAATACCGCCCGAAAAACGGGATTTCAATTTACAATACAACGAAAAAATCAAACTTGTCGCTCTTTTTGACCCGTCTGTAAAATATCACCTCATCGAAACATACGGCTTGGATTGTTTTACAGAAACGGGCGATGGACTGCTTTTTGAACTCGGCTTTACAAACCGCGAATTTTTAATCAGTTGGCTTCTCGGCTTTGGCGATAAAGTCAAGGTGTTGGAGCCGGAAGATATTGTGGAGAAGATAAAAACCGCCGCTGGAAATATTTTATCGAGGTACAACTAAACACGACATACTGTTGGCGTGTTTATTATGGTAAGTTGAAATCAAAAAGGAGTAAATGACCATGATTGAATCAAGATGCGGGATTTTATGCGGCGAATGTGAATATAAGGAAAAAATGAATTGCGGCGGCTGTGTACATATCACAAAGCCGTTTTGGGGTGACTCTTGCCCTGTGAAAGATTGCTGTGAAGGCAAAGGCTTAGAGCACTGCGGTCTGTGCGGCGACTTCCCCTGTGATTTGCTTAACCAATTCGCCTACGACAAAGAGCAAGGCGACAATGGCAAACGCATTGAGCAATGCCGAAAATGGGCGAGCGCAAACAAAAAAAGATACGCCTGCTATTGCGGGCTATATTGCGAACATTGTGCGGTAAAAGCAAAGATAGAACCTGCGGCAAGGGTTTTGTATAACGAGATGAAAAAAACGGGGTTTGAAGATGTTATAAACTTCATTCCCGGCGGCGATGGGTTCTGGCCGTTCTTAAAAAGTATGGCTGAGGACGGTTTATGCTTGTCATGCAAGGAAGGAAGTGGCAATCCGGGTTGTGCCGTCAGACTATGCGCTCAGGAAAAAGGCGTAGAAATGTGTGCCTTTTGCAATGAATATCCATGCGACAAGTTCGCCGCATTTCTAAAAGCAACAGTTGGATACGCCGTGTTGGAACAGGATAACGCCCTGCTGCGCGACAAAGGATGGGACGCTTGGTTGGAGCATCAAGCCAAACGACGGGCTGCCGGGTTTACTTATTCGGAAGGAAGTCGCGAAGAATAAAAACAAGGTGGAACGTAATATGCCTATTGATTTCAAAAAAACAGACAAAGAATTGTATCAACCGAAAACCACGCCGTCTATTATTCAAGTGCCGGAAATGACTTATATCGCCGTTGATGGTAAAGGCGACCCGAACACAAACGCGGAGTATGCCGCCGCCATCGAAGTGCTGTACGGTCTATCCTACGCAATAAAAATGGGTAGTAAGGCGATTTTGGAATATGTTGTGCCGCCGCTTGAAGGACTTTGGAATATCGACGGCGGGTTTAACAAAGATGAACCGATAATTGCCGATAAAAGTAAACTCGAATGGACGGCGATAATCCGTCAACCTGATTTCGTGACAACGGAAGTCTTTGAAGCCGCTAAGACTGCTCCTACTAAGAAAAAACCGGGGGTTGATTTGTCGAAAGCGTATCTCATAAAAATTTCTGAGGGCTTGTGCGTTCAAGTCATGCACATCGGTTCGTATGACGACGAAACTGCGACGATTGAAAAGATGGAGCAGTTCGCTGTTGATAATGGATATTCCATCGACATTAACGATACCCGCCACCATCACGAAATATATCTTTCCGACCCGCGCAAGGTTGCGCCGGAGAAATTGAAAACGGTGATTCGGCATCCGATAAAAAAAGTATAGTTATTTTCTCAACAATAAATACAAATCGCAAATACAGCGTGAGGCGGCAAAACCGCTCCACGCTGTATTTTTTAGCTCATTCAAAAAAACACTGAGGGTATACGTTAAACAGTATACGCCACGGTGACGAACGCCAAAATTTAGTCATGATCGGCGTTTCCCTGTATGGAATCTTTATAACTTTTTCCCATTATAATCTGCATGGAGCCTTTTATATAAACTTCTATTACCTGGAAACTGTTACCGGTAAAGAGTTGCTTCAACCGTTTGCAACTGAATATTTTATTATCACCCGCCCGAAGCAACGGGGAAACAATCCAGTCGAAAAGTTGCCTCGCCCCAAACGGATACCACAGCTCGCCGACAATCAGTGTGCCACCCGGCTTTAATACCCTTTGCGCTTCCGCGAAAAACCTTTGCGGGTTGTTGAAGTGATGAAGAACACAACAGATTGTCAGCATATCAAAGATGCCGCTCTCAAAAGGCAAAACCTCGCCGCTTGAGACCGTAAACTCAATATCTTTATAATACTTGCGGCATTCTTCAATCATGTTTGGAGAAATATCGACGCCGTAGGCTTTTATATTGTCTTTTTGCTTTATTCCATTGATAAGATTTCCGTTTCCGCAGCCAACGTCAAGCACTGTATCACCGCTTGATACTTCACAAAGTTCAAGCATTTTCTTCTTGAATTTTGCGGTAAATATACCTTCTAAAGACGCATCATACCGCCCGGCGATACTATCGTACTTTCTAATGGAGTCCCGTTCGTTTTTGTTCACTCACTCGTTCCTCGCTTTCAAGCCTTCCACTATATCCAGCCGTTCAATATGCCGGGACGTGACCAGCGCCATCAACGCGGTAACGACTACAACTGACACCGCCGATATGATATAGCTCTGCGGGTATATAGCCGCCGCGACAACGAAACTACTGCCCGAAAACTCGTCCTTAATAAGCTCTAAAAGTAAATTGCCAAAGAGGAAGCCTAGCGGTATTGCCAAAGCAAGCTGCATCGTCGTTTCTTTGATATGCGCTGCAATAATACTCTTGCGCGGATAGCCCATAACACCCATGAACATATACTCGTACTCTCTTGCCGAAAGGTTAATCAGCCCCACGGAATACAACACGGTGAATCCAAGCAAAAGAGCACAAGCAATCATAAACCAAATTAACACTTCCATGCTTTCCATGATGGAGTCGAAGCTGGTCTTGTCGTCTTCAATCGTGACGAAATCAATGCCGTTCGCCTCAAGATAACCGGTGAGTGCCGCCATATCCGCGCTTCTGCCGTAAATCGTATTATACACAGGCGGTATATCGGCGTTTAAGGTATTGATATAGTCGAACCCGGTATAAATTGTAAGAGCAAGATGTTGTGGGACGACCGCCGATACATTGGCAGAAAAACCGTTGATTTCCAGTGTGTCTCCAAGTTTGACGCGCCACTGTCTTGCGAAATATTCCGGTACAATCACGCCGCTGGACAGCGCCTCCACAGGGATGTTGACCATATCAAAACCAGGCTCCACAATGGCAAGGATATAACTTTCCTCCCGAATATCAACTGGCAGCAGCAATGCCTTGAAGCTGTAGTCGATCTGTTCCCGTGAAGGATGTTCGGTAAAGAGCGGAATCGGATCAAAGCTGACGATTACATCATAATTTGCAAAGTCGTTGAAATATCTGTCTTGCGTATTGCCTATCGAATTATAAAACCCAAATGAAAATACAAGCAGAGCGCAGGAACCGCACATGCCGAGTACAACGGCGAAGAACCGGCTCTTGTTGCGAAACGAGTTCTTCAGCGCATAGCGGGTATTGAATGAAAACCGCTGCCACAAAAACCCGGCGTGTTCAAGCAGTATTCGCCGGCCACCCTTTGGTATTCGCGGACGCATGGCGTGGGCGGGAAGCAGCGGCAGTATGGATGTCAGCGCGATTAGACCGGACAGGGCGCACAACAGGACGGACACGACAACCGCCGGCAGCCACAATCCCGGATAGAACGCGAAACTGAGTGCAGGCACTTCAAACATCGCCGCAAATATGCCGATAATGATGTCGGTTATAAACATCGCCGCAACACCACCCAGTAGCGCGCCCGCAACCGCAGCGAAACAAAACTGTGAAAGGTATATGCCGATAATCATGTTGTCTGTGATGCCGAGTGCCTTCATCGTGCCGATTTGTTTCCTGTCCTTTTGGATAGTACGGGACAGCATGACATAAATCACAACGGCAATCAACACGGCGAAAACGAAGGGGAATATGAACGCAAAGCTCCGTATTTCGCCCAAATCCCGGCGATACATGATATGGTTCAGTTGGTTTTCACGCAATACCGTTCTAAACGCGCTGACCGCTTCCGAGGCTTCCGTAATTGAAACTCCATCGTCGATCAGTGCGACGATTTCATTGTAAACATGCGGGAAGAATCCCTGCGTCACAAACATGACACCGAAGTTACCGGGCTGTGCCATCATCGTGCGCTCGTTTTGTGCCATGTAAATGTATTCAGGCGAAGCGGCAAGCCCGGTTATGACAAGGCTTCTCTCGCCAATCGTTAGACTGTCACCAATGGAAAAACCCATAGCTTTGGCGTTTCGATTCAAGAGAACCGCTTCTGTTTCGTTTGATGGAAGCCTGCCGTTGTGAAGGTATGGCGTGTTAATACTTTCCGTCAAGGATATTACCCGAATAATTCGCTCCCCGTCGCGGAAGTCCCGAACCGTGCGTCCCTGAGTTGCAAGAATACCATCGAACTCCGATAACAATCCTACGCTTTCATCGTCAAACGCACCGTAAAAGGTCACATCGGCGTAGGCTTGGTCAATAAAATACTGCTCCGCTGTTTCTTCATAGCGTAGCACGATGGTAAAGAGCGTTATGTAGAAGCACACGCCGACGATGAGCAGCAGCATAAGACCCGATAACTGCGGAATATGAGAACGCATTTTCCTGAGCGTTAGCCGTAAGCCGGATTTCATTACCACGTCACCTCCGCTGGGGAGAGCGGGAGTTCATTCTTTGAAACGGCTTGAATCTCACCATTTCTTAGGGTAATTACCATGTCCGCAATTTTAGCGATCTCCTGATTATGTGTAATCAACAGGACGGATGTTTTACGCTCCCGATGGATTTGTTTCAAGACCTCCAATACCATTATACCCGTGTTAAAATCCAACGCACCGGTGGGTTCGTCGCACAGCAGCACTTTCGGATTCTTTGCGATAGCTCTGGCGATGGAGACGCGCTGCTGTTCGCCGCCTGATAATTCGGCCGGATAATGGTTTATACGGTCGGACAGCCCGACCAACCGGAGCGCGGTTTCCGCTTCCGCACAGGTTAAGCCCGAGAGTTCAGTGGAAAACTCGACATTTTCAAGAGCGGTCAAATCGGGCAGGAGATTGTAGCTTTGAAATACAAAGCCTATATGCTCACCGCGAAAGGCTGTCATTTG
>Ga0123353_10006229_pt1 | contig 15857 bp, 6 predicted proteins | sample TergutLab28metaG_3_FD_92763 | JGI IMG/M metagenome (GOLD analysis project Ga0123353, IMG submission 92763) | Labiotermes labralis P3 segment gut microbial communities from Petit-Saut dam, French Guiana - Lab288 P3 | ecosystem: Host-associated > Arthropoda: Insects > Digestive system > Gut ... | reverse complement strand
TGAATGATTTGTGCTCCTCAACAAATATTTGGATGCTCAATTCAGGGAGAAAGAGAAGCTAAAAGTGTCTCATCTAGTCAAGAAATTCCCTGCACACTGCAGCATATGAAGGTTCATTACCGTGTTCACAACTACCCACCACTTGCCCCCATCACGAGCCAGAGTAATCCATTCCACACACACACATACACCATACCATTTCTTCAGAGTATGAAGGATAAAAGTTTTAAATGATTGTATGATATTTTTATTAATTCCAAATAACTGCACTGGATAGTTCTACCACCACTCTTTTATGTACTGACACTTATTCATATGCTACCCTTCACAGCTCTCAGGTGGGACATCCCTGTTGCAATGTGAAATACAGTGCATCTTGCAGTCACTACACACCATGCTACATTCAGGAAGAATAAAGGCTACATGTTTTGGCTAAAATTAAACATCAAAACAACTGCATCAAAAAAATTTTTTTTAGCAGTGTCAATGGCATCAGTATACCCATCAACATATATCCCACCATATATTCCTAATTTATGTTTTTTATATACTACATAATAAGTAACAGAATCAAAAAATGGCAATACAAGAAGCTAGTCCTGCTGTACTCGCACTTTTTCAACACTCCAGTTACCCGACTGCAATATATATGTATGTCACGTCCAAGAATTTTATATCTAACTACCAACATCTTATTACTGATTTTATAGACCCTAAGCTGTATATTTTAGGCATGCTGTATATTTTACACTATATGTGTATTGTGGTTTGTGAAGGTAGTGATATCAAACCTGAAGTACCACTGTAAAATATGTCCTCTTGGTGTACTCTTGTAATTAAGCCTGACAATGGCTAATCATCTTCAGCCAAAATAGGTACATTCTTCCTGAATAGATCATTTTGTTGAATGACTGCAATATTAATTTGTACAGAGCTGGGATAGCTCAGTCAGTATAGTGACTGGACACCAGACTTGATGAAGGGCCTCAGGGCACAGATTTTCTTTCCTACTACACAATTTTCTGCCCTCACTGCCACCCAATATGTGGCCCTACACTTCCACTGCCTCATCAGTCTTCAAGGGGTGGTGCTTAATTTAAAATTGGAACATCTTTTAGCTTTTTATACTACTTTTTGAAGGTCAGTCCACAGTTAATATTAATCGACAGTAGTGGCAATTCAGCATTTTCTGGGATGTCATGCCGTGTCATAGGGCATGTTGTTCCTGATGTATCGAAGGAATGTGGTGTACCTTCATCTTCAGGGTGAAGTGGTGGACTGTTTGACCTTGACAGTGAAGGTACTACAGTCATCTACAATGTCAGGAACAATGCAGCATGACACACCAGATGACCTGTTCTCATTTACACTTCTATAAAATCCTCCAGACTCACAAGATTCATACTGTGTGGACTTCTGGGTTGAGAGTGTGTAGTGTGGCAGATGGGACACACTGCCTCCACCTTCAGGGTCTCAGAAGATGGAAGCCAGTATGATCCTCCAGAACATTGCTATCCACATACCAGACTACAATATGTCAAAGTGACATGAGTATTTGTCAGATGGTCCTAAATGTGCACAAAGAAAGAGACATGCACAGACATGACAACACCTATCCTTCCATTCCCTATGGAATGTGGCAGACCAAAAACTTCAAGTGCTAATTCCTTTTCATATAAATCTGTGTACTGTATAAAGTATGTTGTTTTCTAAATACTCACATATTCTAAGAATTTAGCACTGATTTGAGGTTCAGACTTTAGCTGGCATTCCAACAGTCCTGCAGTATCTGTTGGGAAACACTGCACAAACTGGCCCACACATACTTAACCACATTACATACATAAGTCCAATTAAATGCACTTCCAAGTCAATTTCTGTATTGTATTATTACACATAATTTTCTCCTACATGTTGTGGCTCATTTGAGCCACCATCGACGTGAACCAAGCAGATGAGAAATCATGCATGAAGCCACTCATGTCTGTCCTCACCAGAATGTGTAGCTAATACATGTGTAAGACACAGCAGCAAGTTTTAAATGCACAATATGAATGCTGATGAAAACTTGAATAATTAAAATATGTAATTATGTGTAATAATAAAATACACAAATTGGATCCAAGTGCATGTCACTGGTCTTATATATGTAACTCTGTGATGCACTGCATATGGAAAATATTAAGACATTTTCCCCTTTGAAGGATTCTTCAAATGGCAGTCTGTCTGCCCTTGCTGCTACATTTAAATGGCATCAACTGCCTGCTGCTGCTGTGTTACCTTACTTTAAGGTCTTTTTTGGTGCATGTCAACAAATGTCATACCATATTTTCCTAAACATACAACAGAAGTTTTTTTTATAATTCATAATCTCATAAAAATGGGGGTGGGGTGGGGTCAGGTTATAGTACAAAATTAAACAATGTTCTGTGGAGACATTTTCTGAAAGGTGATGACTGTTGGGGGGAGGGAGGGAGGGTTTATCTTATATACTGAGCTACCTTTATTTGGCTAAATACAGTATAATCCTTGGTAAAAAAAAAAATAAAGAACATACAGTTGCCATCTGTTGATGATACATCAGAATACTAGCACAATCTAAGAGGACACCTCAAAATATCTTGGAGACAGTATGGCTCTTCACACAGTGTGGACAGCCATATCTTATGGACAAGGTCAGTTAACAATCAAAAACAACTGCAATAACTTTTTTTCTGTGAAATACACAATCAGACTGAGAAACACAGTGCCTTTGTTGTCAACTACTCACCCAACCACATGGTGTCACATCCTAGAAGAGAGTAGCCATAAGTAACACTGCTGTGAGGGACTTAAATCTCACAGACATCTTAGTTATACAAAAGTCACTGTTCATTGGTGTTCTGGAGATGCCTTGTTGGCCACACGCTGAATTGAAGGCATGTAGTCCAACAGTATGTGTTGTCATGCTACTGCCTGAGTTAAAATATGGCAACTAGCCCCACAAAACAAGAATACTTAAAATCCCTATTCCTAACAAATGGTGAGTGAAATTTAAAAAGTCATGAATTTCAATTTTTAGGACAAAAACAGGCAAATACACAAATCACAGTAAATGTTCAATATTTCCGTTACCTTCAACTGGTGTCAGGTCTGCCAACTGACTTCCTCACCATGCTGAGTTGTGCAAAAGTACTCTTGTTGGGTGGTGGATTCAGTTTGGATGCCAAGTGAACAAACGGTTCATAAAGAGTCGTCCGATCCATCGCGTTCACTTCATAATGTCGAATTTTCTCTCTGGCAGCCCAGTGTACTGCTTTGCTTGCTGTGCTTTCAAGGCTTCCCATATTGACTGGTTTCATTCGGTTCCCAAGTACAATCACAGTCACCTGATCATACAATTATTCATGTATTGCTTTGTGTATAAAAATGTATTTGTTCATGATTATAAAATAGCATTTACAGCCAGTAATTAAATTAGTATAGGTAACAGTAACATTGTCAGTTTTACAGTAAGATATTAAAATACAGGAAGACTGGAAAGTAAATACATAAGGTTAAATGGATGTACTTCCTAACAAAATATTATATTGACACAACTCTTGCTCCATTTTGAAGTCCATACACGAGCATTTAGTGCAACCTGAAAGACACAAACTCAGCGCTCTTCTTTGAAAAGCTGAGAGGAACAGCAGCAAAATTATCTCAAATCTCTTGTCCAGTTCATTAAGTGTTCTTCATTTTGATTAGTGCCTTTCCTCTCTGGCCCAAATCCACAAAAAGAAAACACATGGAGTAAGGCTGGGACACTGGAGGCCACTCAGTTGGTCCTGGAACACCCAATCCCACCTGGAAAACGGTTACCAAATAATGCAAAAACAGAAAGCAAAAAATGTGGTGCTGCTGTAACCTGAATGAAAAGCAGTCCTTCATAACTGTCCCACTGAGAAACAATGGGCAGCATGGAACTGCCAAGCATTCCTCGTACGTGGTACATCCACTAAACATTATGTACTTACTTTACAATCAGAAGGTGCCACATATGAGCCCAAGAAAACAAAATAAGAAAAGGCAGAGTCACTATTGTACAAGGTGAGAAGGATAAAATTGTATGGTGAGGACTCAACAGTCTTCTGGGATGTGACAATGTGTCATTAGCAGAGTGGTTCCAGACATTCTGAAGGAGCAATGTGCCTTCATCTTCAAGGTTAAGCTGCTATGAAGATTAATACATTGTAATACTTTGAAACATCAAGAAGTACTCGCCCAACAACGGTCTCACAACTGGGAAGATTTCAATCCTCAAAAACCCTGTTGTGTAAACCTCATATCTAGCAAACTATGATTATTAGTTTCATATATGTGATCTCAACTGGGTAACTGTATACAATTTAAAGGTTATCACAGCAGTGTGCAGTCTGGTACACTACTATACTACATGGCAACACATCCCACAGAACAATAATCTTGGATTGCAGCAACTGGTCAGAACATGGCTAAACTCAAATACCTCCTTCTTGTCTCTGTTACGGTCAATATCTTTCTTGACCATCACAAGAGCATCTAGTGATTCAGGTCGATCAGGGTCATATATCAGGACATATCCATCAGTCAATCCAAGATACTGACGGGCCAACTGATTCTGATCTTTCCCACTATCCAGGCCCGCTGTGTCATAAAAACGAACCTTCTCCCTTGTTCCTCTATCTGTTTCTGTGCTTGCAACATAAATGTCTTCTATTGTTGACTGTAACTCCTGCAACAAGAAAAGAATTTTTTGAACAACCTGTTCCAAAATAAGAAAAAATATACTTCAAAGTTTTCTATGCTAGCAACTCTTTCTTCATCATTAAAAAACCCCCAATGGTAAGTCTGTGTCCTCTGTAACACCCAATGAATACTGATTACTGTTATGTACCACCTACTTTAGCAAAAAAAACTTTGCATTTTGTTCATAGAGTGCATGCATGAGTTGTGTATGATTGTCACAGTAAACTGTTATTCTGACAGAGATGCAGTGCACAGTGTAAGGCAGCAACTTAAATTTTGAATGTTATTTTGATAAAGTGAGAAGCCAGGACAGCCAACATGCTACAATGACTAGACTGTGCTTGATCACCAAGAGGCACTCAATTGCCAGAATGGGCAGACTGTCTTCTGCAGTGTTCATACTGGCTCTGAGACACATGTGACCTCCTAGCCAACAGGAAGGTGGGGAGCAGGCAGTGCTTCTCCTTCTCTCCCCCCCCCCCCCCCCAAAGTAAAAAAAGTGGGAGCATGAAGTTAATGACTCACCTCCATCAGTGTCTTTATCTCTTTTTAGATATGTTGTTATTTTGACTGGTGAGATCATTGTCAGTAACAGGTGAACAAATGAACAGGGAGCATTCATGGAGCAATAATGACAGTAGAAAACAAAAGTATTCAGAGAAAAACCTGTCCTAGTGCCACTTTGTCCACCACAAATTTCACATGGACTGGGCCAGGACTGAACTGAGGCCTCCATGGTAGGGCCTGCCAATTAACCAGCTGATCCATGGGACAGGCCTCCACCCAGTGTCAAGGTCTAGGAGTATGTGGAGCAATACCATCCCTCTCACACATTATGATGGTAAGGTTTTACCTTTATCTTTCATTTAGATCAACTGCATGCTTCAAACTGTCAACATACATCACAGTTTGTAGCAAAATATGATTTTCAAGGTGATGTGATACAACATACATGAAACAACACAAAATGAAATCTGCTTAGTGTGAGACATCCTGTTGTGACATAAGTAAACAAATGAACCAATACCTTTTACTGTCTATAGAGTTCTCCATGTTTCAGATTATTTATAAGCCAAAATCAGGCACAGGCATAAAAGTATATAAGAAAACAAGCACTTATAATATTACTAGTTAACCCTTTAGCACCCCCTATTAGTGCCCAGTGTACTCTGCAAAAGACCAGGATTTAAACAGCCTATACTTTGCATGTTACTGGCCAATGATCAGTCACTGATTGGCTTTCTTGGCATTACAGTGCATGACAACTACAGTAAGCCTTTGGTACCAAACAGTTAACAAGAGGTTGCATGTAAGTGCTTATTTAACATGTACAGGTTGTTCCATATAAGGTGTGCCAAACTCCAGGATGTTATGATTTGTTTTGAGTAAAAAGTGCTCTGTAACACATGCCTGAATACCAACCATAACATAGCTGTGAACATTTTAAGGTACATACATGGATGTAACTGAAAATTGTAAAATAGGTGTTTTACCATACTGCACAAATGAAAACAAAGTCATGTGTCAGATAACACCCCAAAAAACAAGTCTCCAGCTAGTGTACAACATGTGTTCATCACATAACAAAACACGGCAGCAATTAAGTCTTACTCTACTGTATGGACAATGTCCAAAGCAATCTATGTGTCAGATAATACCAAAAAAGGACAAATTTTTAGCTATGTCACTGTGTTATTGACATTAGTCAAAGTAGCATTTTACAAGACAGAACAAAAACATCAGTTTTGATCACATAAAATCAAAGAATGCCAATTTTCAGTTATGTTACACTGATTACTTTTCAAAATGACTTCCACTTTTCTGTATGCACAGGATATGTTGCCTTACTGATAATTTCATAATTTCCCCTTATGCAGTCAGCACACCCCATGATTTGCTGGAACAGTTCTTCTCTTGCTTGCAGTTTCTGCCAGTAGACCAAGTCCCTCATGTGCCTTCACAAGAAGTACAAGGGTTGTACTGAAAGTAATGAACAACTTTTTTTGCATGCAAACCAGGAACAGCTGACGAAGGAGAGTATGGTGGTAGGTGGAACCAGCCGTTGTGTTATCCTTGAGTGTCTTGTGACGTCAATGGCTGGCATCACGTAACCAGTATCACTCCTAACAAAATGGCCGACAACGATATGTCGTTTTGGCAGCATGCTGTCATCGAATTTCTCGTTAAAGAGGAAATCCCTGCTGCAGAAATTCACCAGAGACTTCAGTGTGCTTATGGAAGTGTGTGCATGGGTGTGAGCAGTGTTCGAAGATGGGTGAAACATTTTAAAGATGGGAACATGAGCATCCAAGATCAGCCTTGGAGCGGTCGCCCTCGAACAGCCTCAAATGAATGCAACAAGGAGAGAGTGGATGAGATCATTCAAGACGACAGGTGTGTGACTGTGGACAAAATAGCCCGAACACTTGGAATAGGGCACAATGCAGTACAGGAGATGATTGAAAGCTTAGGCTATAGGAAAGTTTGTGCTCATTGGGTCCCGCGCTTATTGACCGAAGACCACAAAGGTCAGCGAAAAGCCATCACCTCAGAACTGCTGCAGAGATATCGACAAGAAGGCGATGATTTTTTGCTCCGTTCTGTGACAGGTGATGAAAGCTGGTTTCACCATTTCGAGCCTGAAACAAAACGGAAGAGTATGGAATGGCACCATCTGCATTCTCCATCAAAGAAGAAGGCAAAGACAGTGCCATCAGCTGCAAGGGTGATGGGCACAGTCTTCTGGGATGCAGAGGGGTTGAGTTTGGACGAATTCCTGGAACCTGGGCAAACCATTACTGCTGCTCATTATGTCCAGACACTGAACAAGCTCCGTCGTGCATCGCGCGATAAACATCCAGGACAAAACATCATCATCCTGCATGACAACGCTTGCCCCCACGCCGCTCGCCTCACATCGGAAGCAATTGCAAAGATGGGGTGGGAAGTTCTTCCACAACCCTCCTATAGCCCTGATCTGGCACCCTCTGACTACCATCTTTTCAGATTTGTGAAGGATCAGCTGCGTGGACAATGTTATGAGACAACGGAGGCAATTCAGAAAGCAGTGTGTCAGTGTCTTCGGATGGCTGGAACAGAATTTTACAGAAGGGGAATTTTCAAACTCCCAGAACGCTGGTAGAAATGTGTACAAAGAAGTGGCGATTATGTGGAAAAATAAAGAAAAGTCTGTAGATTAAGGTGGCGTATTTGGTTTGTCAATAATAAAGCATGTTACTTTACAAAAAATTGTTGCTCATGACTTTCGGTACGACCCTCGTATGTATATATATATAAGGGGAGGGAGGTCTGGTCACCTTGCAGGCCAAGCCTATGGACCAACACAAATATGAGGCATGAAGGAGTAGTTTTGAGGTAACACATCCCCATTGGTGTTAACACATCATAAACATGAGTATTAAATCGCTCACACACAAAACTAATTTTTATCAGTTTCATTCATGGCTACATGTTCTGGCTCTAACTGGGCAGCATCATCAGGCCTTTTACAGAATGACTCAAAATTAGAACCAAAACATGTAGCCATGAATAAAACTGATAAAAACTAGTGTTGTGTGTGTGTGTGTGTGTGTGTGTGTGTGTGAGACACATTTAATACACATTTTTGTGATGAGGGAGTAGTGTTGGCCAGAGGTGGGTGAAAGTGTGAAGGTAGTTTAGACCACACTGCAAAGTATCTTGACACATGAAAATGCTCAGGACAATGTAACAGCTGATAATCATACATATGTTGATAGCACTTTTTTTACTCAAACTGACTCATGTAATAACATTCTCAAGCTTGGCACACCTTATGTGGAACATCTGGTATTTTCTGCCTGTACCTGTGGCACACTAGGACAATAAAAGATACTGTATAAGGAAATACAGTTGTGATCAACAGCCCACTTGTAGACATCTTTACAAAATATGTCTTCTTTTAATAAAGACTGACTAAAAAAGAGAGCAATTTCTACCTACAAGTTAGAAAATACACAAAATAAGAATTGCATCCATACTGTAGTGTTGGTAATGTTGCCATATATAAGCTGCTCCAATATCGCTGTCTTCCCAACTCTCTTCAGCCCGCAAACAACAACACGTGCTGTTTTACCCATCCTCTGTTGCAGTAATGGCTTCTTAGGACGAAGCCCTACAACAATTTTTTTAGACCATTCAAATAAAATGAGACGATTATGACTGGCCTAGCTGCCTGAGCATAAATAATGTAAACAGGCCCTTCAACAGATGCAGGAGGTCACAATTCTTTATCTTCATACTAAAAAGCATTAGTGCTTAAATAACACTCTCATTAATTCCAATAATCAATCAATAAAAAAATTCTGGCCTGAATTTCAGTTACATAACATCCTAATGTATTGTGACCCTAATACACAAGGACATTTTTATTTTCAACATACTGTGTATGTAAGACTGAGATCTCAAACTGTCCAGAGCCTTTCATAAGCACAGCACACAAAACTGTGCTGTTGGCTGCACACTATTTAAACCACAATTTCATCCTCTTCACATCCTTGCTAGCTACTCAATTCAGACCTACTTTAAAACTGAACTTTGGGGTTTCATGACTGTGCTTGTGATAAATACTGTCTTCTGGGGTGTGACACAGTGAAATTAGGTACCAACATTTATGAGACACTTTCTGTCTCCATCCCTGTACCCTGAAGAGAAAGGCACCATGTAACTTCATCAACTGTTAAACTCGCATATCCTTTGTAGTCTTCAAAGGGACTATATTCCAATTCGTTTCCTCACCAAAGTACAGCATGCATAATCTGTCTCTCCAATATGAATTACACACCCTGTGAATTACAACTTCCTTAATTTTGTAACATAGGGTCTTTTTTGCATCACTCTACCAAACACAGCAGTGTCATCACACAGAAAGCTTGCATCCACCATAACATCCTGTGACACCGGCAGTGCTCAGGAAAGCAATAAAATAAGCACATTGTATAAGATTATCTGCATGAATCACTAAGTTCTTTTCTGTGTCTGAGATTACAAAAAGAAATCCCACTGATTTAACCACTTCACATTTCCCTCCAGCTGTCACAGTTCCCCCTCCAGTGCACTTCCTATATTCCCCTCCAGTCAGTGTTAAAAAGTTTCCTTCTTATAAATTCATTTTACTCTTTGGAGGAATATATTACTTGGAATTCCTATGAAGATCTTGGCTCAGTGTCATAATTTTAAAAGTAAACATCTAAATAATCTTACATGTAATATAACTCAATACCATTCTATATTATTGTTTTCAATTTTAATTCTTAACTCTTAGGTATATTTACATAAATACACATATTTCTAGATATAGTGACAGATTCCACTTCCAATTGGTCTTTAAATTTTGTATTGTTACTTATTACATTATATTGGGTGGATGCCTATATATTATAAATTGTGTTGTAATATATAAATTGTAATCTGTAATTGACGTGTCCAGTGTTACATGTGTGACTGAATAGATGAATAAACCAAACTAAACCTAATCTAGCCATTATGTTCATATGTAAGAATTGTTAACCTCTATCAGCAACAAGCTCTGTGGTTTGAGTTTGGCAACACACAGCAGATGAAGATGGGAGGGAATAACAACAGAATGAGCATAGGATATAAACCACTGAGCACTCTCAACCCACCACCCACGAAATTTCCTTCGGATGTCTCGGTACTAACACTGTGTTGTCACACACCTGTCACTTATTACTCCTTTCCAGTAGGATACGGTATTTGACAAATACATTAAATATGAAATAAGACGATTCTTTTATGTACCTTAATCTTCAGTGATTTGTAAAGTAGTAGGTCACCCCAAAAGACTATTATTTCTTCAAAGAAGTGCAAAGATTTTAGACAAAATGCCAATGTTGGTTATATACATTCCTTTACCCAAACACCTAGTAAATTTCAGAGAAGGGCCGCGTTGCAGCCCACAACCGCCAACACAAACGTTGCGGAAAATGTCATGGCAGCCAACATAGGTGAAAGTGCATATGTTGTAACCTGCGTAGGTTATGCTTCTAAGTTTCACACTGCGACAAACAGCGAACTCAAATCACAGCCGCGTCTTTAAAAGACATTTACTGATTCCTTAATTGTGAAAAGCTAAGTGTTTGAAAGTAAAGAAGCAACTGTCGGTAGCCTAAATTACACACCACGGAAATCTAAACTAATGATCAATGTACTGAACATCAGTTACATGTTTCTTCGTATAAATTACTAAAATGTTACCGCTTACTGAAGAAACAAATTTGGTTCACTCACATGTATATCTTGGTAATACAATCAAGGAATGCTTTATCACTAAACCAAAGATAACGGAGCGAACCTAACCTGTTAATCACAGCACATCCTGACATCGCTATTTAACCAAGTCAAAAAATTGTTACCGATAGATTATATACACACCACGCGTATTGATGGCTGATTTTCCTGATGTCGGTAAAGATGCACGTTCCTTTACAAGTTGAGAAAATTAACTGGGTTTATGGTACGATACGCTTCACTGACCCAGTGGTGTTTAAATTTGTGGTGTATGGTTTGGACTGGTCCAGTGTTGCATATGTGACAAAATGGATGTACAATTATAAATAAAAATAAATAAATTGTATGGAGAACTCTTGTAATATTTTGTATTTTGCTCACACACAATAATAATACATGCAATTTCAAATATGTTGTTATATAAGAAATTTAAACTGTATGTTCCATGGATGTGTCTTACGCCAATGACTTGACGAAAGGGATGAACGAAATCAAACGAAATGACCTTCCGAAAGAGTCTCGTGTCATTTTAATACACACTTCACAATATTACAATTTTTAAGTTACAGCAGCGATATAATTTCCACACATGTACACATATCGAGAAATTAGTTACCTTATTAGATGATATATAATTACTCATTTCACCTCCTTGTAAAGCAATAAATACCGTCTGAAAACCTATACGTAAGATGGAATATTAAAATGACTCTTAAAGAAGCAGGATTGAAAACATGTACTTGATTATCATACTTGAATCAGGAAGATGTGGCTGGACCGCGTGAACAAGGTAATTAACCAGCTTGTTCCATAAAATCTGTGGAAATTCTTGGCTAGTTGAGAAACTATTACGTGTTCGAATATTCATGGAGGTGTGACTGAGGATCTAGTCTTCTGGGATGTGACGCCGCGTCATTGAGTAAGTAGTAACCGACGTTTTGCGGGTTCTTCGAAACTTCGGGGAGCATTCATCCAACGCAGGTTGGCATCCTAGAAAATCGGGCTCCTCGAAGTATTCCATGGAGATAGTTCATTCGCTAGGCCACACCTATTATCCTTTAACATTTTACAGATAATCTCACCCCGACAGAAGTTTTGAATGATATCTGACGATTTTACATTTAGTGTAGTAATGCGAACTGTACAGATGACTAGTGTCCTGCTAATTCCGGTTTGATATACTAAACTACAAGTATGAATTTTCCGCTTCACTTTAAGCTGTTGTCAATGTGATTTGCATCGATAACGTTCAGCATGGAAAACAAAGTGACATAGTTCATGCTTCAAAGTTTATTCTCTTTCATGCCATCCACCAAGGTTACACACCATAGGATATGGAAATTGTCCAAAAAATATAGTAAAATGTGCAATAAAATATATACATATACACAGTATCAGTTGCAAGATACAACATTGTCTAACAAAAGATCAAGTGAAAATCATTCAAAATTGAAAGTATATCGATATTACTTGATTCCATTTTAGTTACAGCAACAGTGTGTGTGGATTGTATCAAGATCTATGTTGAAGACGATTTAAGATACTCTTCCAATGTATAAAACGCATTAGATAAAGAAACTTCGTTAAAAGAGTTTTAAGTGTTTTGCTATCGTCAGCTACATTCTTTATGCAAGGTGTTAACCTACTGTGTATCTTAATTCCCATATTATTTGTAATACCTCTTCGATACAGTGTTGATATGGACGTAGGGTGATGAAAGTTGACAAAGTCACCTTTACTAATTGCTCCGTACCTGATCACCTTAAAATTAATTTAGTAATTTATTACAGCCAAAATAGTCATAGTGTAAATATTTCGTGCGGACACACATGTTGGAAGTTGGCGGTCACTTTTGGCAATTGTATTGCCAACGCGCCATAAAAAAAAAAGAGAGCACCATGGGTAATAAACGTCACGATAAACAATCGTGATACGAATAGCACACGCGCAATCTCACCAACTTAATATGATCACACATTTTTACTGATAGCCTGAAAATGCATGGAGTCACGAATTATTACACACAAGGATTAGTTGGTAACAACATAACGTCTTAAGCATACACCGTGTTAAAAAATGTTTTAGATTAAAATCATACGTTGTTCTTGTACTAAAATACAGAACTTAGTTACTCTGGGGGGTGAGGTGGAATGGTGCGCTCACCCTGAGCAGCAAAACGAATATTGTAAACAAAAATATTTTCTGTACCAAAAAAATATAAATAAGTGAGCCAAATAAAAGGAACTTTGGACATGAGTGCAATTTTTTTAATTTTCATAATTTGTGTTAGAGTGATCACTCGCCGCCCCCCCCCCCCTCACAGTAAAAAACCTGGCTACGCCACTGCTAAAGTAAAAGACTGGTTTTGGGGCTTGAGCTGCCATAATTTGTCAAAGTCCTTCCAGCATTTCGCCATATATTGCAGTTCCTCTTTTATCTCCTGGGAAAAATCATGTACATTACCTAACCTCCGTCAACAATGTCTTAAAAACAATAACCTCCGTCTTATCCATGGAATTCACGCTAAAACTGGCAGTTGCTACGTCTTCTGAAACGCCGAGGGGAATGCAAAAAAAGGCACCGCTGAAACCCCAAAATCCGAAGTTTTTCTTAATATGTGTATCAGTGATATCTGTGTTCCATTGCACGTACACACCTTGTGCCAGATAAACCCGTTGTACATATTAGGCTTTGAGAAATTACGTTTTAGGTGAAGGCAGGATCACAGTCGATCGAGCCTCATGGCTTAGAGCAGGCACTCCATATCGACCTCAACAAAAATACAGCTGCGTGGTATAAGAAATAATACACGAAACATATGACCTGCATAATATGACTACCCACAATTCCTAAACATCCCACTGGTTCTTACAGCTCGTAACTCACTCCCTTCTCAAACTTTCAATGCCTGTTCTCTTCTCCAAAAGCCCAGACCGGCTGTGCGGCCCACCCAGCCTGCTATTCTCTTCGCACCGGGGTTCTTCCCCGGTGGTAAATCTGCTGTGGTATGCAGTTGACCACTCACCTCCATCTAGTGCCGTTAAGAATGAGTGGAGTTATAGTTCTATTCACCCCCATATGTCTTCATGGTTTGGACATGGGAAACTTTACATTTAACTTTAGAGAAGGGTGTAGCTACCATACAGTAAGACTGTGCAAGGCATAGAAACCCACCAAAGCACTGTTTATACATTAGCTGAACTCCGTCAGTATTTGAGTCAGTTCTATTGTATTCTCAAGAACGGAACCAAGGAACACGATTTACTTGAAGGTCTTTATTTTAACACCACGTACATTTACCATAGTATTACAAACAGTGGCCAAGTGCGTCATGGGAATGACAGGACCAGCGGCAAGCTTGCACAGGAGCAGAAATGTCAGTGTTTTGAAAGCTAGATTCTGTGAACTTAATTAATTTGGGCGGTTCTCCTACAGCTGTAAAAAAAAGGTTCTTACACCAGCCATGAAGGCATATAAGGGAAATGGAGGTATAGCTCCACTCATTTTTAACCTCGGCTCTAAATGCAGTTATGAGGCCAACTTCACGCACCGCCCGTTTTGTTCCCGGGGAAAGAGCCCCCGGTACCCATTGAATGGGCGGTTTGGGGGGCCCACGACCTGGTCTGAACGTTTTGCTGAAGAGGTCTCTCGCTTCTGCCGGGATTCGAAAGCAGGACAGTCCAGTTCGTAGACTACTCACTGTACTGATTGCACTAAACCGCCTCCCCCCCTCCCGCAATTGTAAAATGCTACATTAAACTGAGTGACGTTGCCGGACTCCTTAATCAGCTCCTGGCAGCAGACATACTGAGCAAGCAGCTCAGAATGTTACGCGTTGCGCGTGTTTGAACGTCCGTTAGAGTTAGCTGCTCTCATTTCCAAGCCAGAGTATGGACTAGCAACAGGATTTCGTATATTTCATGTCCTGTAGTGGCGCCACAGCCTGTACGAGGAGCCGACTGATTATTGATCTCAGTACAGACACTGCTAGACCAAACTGTGCGCCGGTAATGCAGCGCTCTGCACAACTGGCGTTCTGTGGGTGCGACTGAGACTTACTGTGAGGAACACCGATAAGCACTACATAATTTGGGCTGACTGTACTGCCCGTACGGTGCAATTTGCGATGTTCTCCGGAATGACACGGGATGCCACCGTACAGTGTGGTCGATCTTGCAGCGGGGAAAAAGCAGGGAATAGATAATCTTGTGAGAAATCGTTTACTTTTTTGATACTTTAATGCGTAAAATGTTGAAATTGTGACCCGATGAAATAAGAAATAGCATTCAAATAGGTGCCGAGTTTTGTTATGTCTTATTGGTGTATAAAAATATAGGAGCCAGTGGCTGCCATGTAAAGTGTGAGGTTTGAGCAGCAATGCCGCACAAAATTGGATTCACTGTGGTGTATGCATCAGGTGAGTGTTACGTCGCACATCAACTAACACTGTTACTCTACCTTCGTTTCTTTCCACAGATTTCAAGACAAAGTGTGAGATTCTTTAACCTTTAAAAATCAGCAATTTATCTAAAATAATATACATCAATTCAGTTCGTACCTTACATGTAACCAAGAAAGTGCATTAGATTTTCGAGAGGGCTCATATCTTCGATTCAGAAAATGTGGATATTTGTACATTCCTTTAGACTGATCCCAGCACACCGTACACTGGTGTGGTCCCTGGCGAGAATCGTACTGATTCGTAGGCGCCTTCGCAAAACTGCGAAGGCGCCTATTAACGTCGTCATGTTTGTATGTCCGTCCGTCCGCATGGAACAACTCGACTCCAATTAGACGGATTTTCGTTACATTTGATACCT
>Ga0123353_10006227_pt1 | contig 15859 bp, 22 predicted proteins | sample TergutLab28metaG_3_FD_92763 | JGI IMG/M metagenome (GOLD analysis project Ga0123353, IMG submission 92763) | Labiotermes labralis P3 segment gut microbial communities from Petit-Saut dam, French Guiana - Lab288 P3 | ecosystem: Host-associated > Arthropoda: Insects > Digestive system > Gut ... | reverse complement strand
GTCGAGCTCCTTGCGCATCTTGCGGTTGATGGTGTCGCGGGCGGAGAGGGTGTCGTCCAGGCTCATCTCGCCGATGATGCTGCGCAAGATGGTGGCCGTGAGGTTCTCGATGGCGTTGAGCGGGCGCTCCACGCCGTAGGTAAAGGACATGGGCTCGGTGATCTGGAAGAACACCACGGTGTCCACCTTGATGATGACGTTGTCCTTGGTGATGGCGGGCCAAGGCGGGAAATCGGCCACCTGCTCCATGAGCGTCACGCCCTTGACGATGCGGTCAACAATGGGGATTTTGACATGTACGCCCGTCTCCCACACCTCTTTGAAAGAGCCTAGGCGCTCCACCACATAGGCCTCCGACTGGGAGACGATCTTTACGTTGGTGGCTACAACAACCGCTGCCCCCAGCAGCAGTATGCCGATAATGATCAGCGCTACGGTCATGACGGCACCTCCTCTTCCCGCGTATCCGCGCCGTCGGGCCCCGCCTTTCCCCGCAGCCGCCGGACCAGGGGACGGCTGGCCGCCAAGCCCAGGGCCGTGGCCGCCACGAATAGCGCCGCCTGCAGCCAGGCCGGCGCGCCCAGCGCGAAGGAGACCAGCGCCGCCGCCGCGCCCAGCGCGAACCAGATGGAAAACAGCTGCCTCCCCAGCGTCTCGAGCACCAGCGAAGCCGCCAGCAGCACCAGCCAGACGATCCATGTTTGGCCCTGCACGTCAAACACCTCCTTCTCTCCTAGTCTAATCTTAACACAGATGGAGGAGAAATTCAAGGGGGAGAAGGGAAATAATTAGTCCTGTCGTACGCAAATACGTTCAACTGCATCGAACCGTCCATAAAGCGCACGCTGACGGTGAAATATTCGTCGCGCCGGCGCCGGTGAAGGATATCCATCCCGCCTACACCTCCGACAACATTATTTCCTTTGCTTGCTCGCTTACGGGCTTTTTGCTTTTATGTGCCGGCGCGGAACGCAGCCGCTTGACGCCCACATCGCTCCTGACAGAGTCGTACAGCCTGTACCCGCCGCTGAGTTGATGCCAGTCGCGGCTGCGGTCATGTCGAACACTTTGATAATCGCCGAGCCCTGCGTTCCAGTGTATTCAGAAGCAAGGCCGCAGATGTTGTCGACGGCGGCGCGCGTCTGCTTGTTTGCGAGGCTGATACTCATCTATGAATGTTTTTGATATAGTCAATATCGGTCACATTGCGAACTGTAAATACGCGTTCGGAATCAGTTCCCGGAACCGGCGGCTTGATGGGCGCGCCGTCGGGGGAGAGGATCAGCGTGTCGTATTTCTCTGTATAGGTTTTTCCGGTGCTGTCTTTTGCTTTGATGGATTTCGTTTCGCGGTCGATGGACAACACCTCGCTGCGTACCCGCACATCCACATTGAACCGCTGGCGGAAACTCTTGGGAGTCTGCAAAAGCAGGTCCTCCCGGTCGATAGCGCCGCCGATGTGGTAGGGCAGGCCGCAGTTGGCGAAGGAAATATGTTCGCCCCGCTCAAACATAGCGATCTCGGCCTGTTCATCCAGCCTGCGCAGACGGGCCGCCGCTGTGGCCCCCCTCCCCCCCGGCCACGCCGCCGACGATGACAATCTTGCTCATTCAGGCCCGTCCTTATTCGCTGACAGTCGCATACGGCCAGTCTACGATGCCGCCAAAGTCATATACATTTGTGTAGCCCATCGCGACCAGTTCGCGTGCGGCAATTTCGCTCCTGCGCCCGCTGCGGCAATAGATCAGAATCGCGACGTGTTTGTCCGGCAGTTCCGCCGCCGCCCTGTCCCCGATTTCATGCTCCGGAATCAGAATCGCGCCGTCAATGCGCACTTCTGCAAATTCCCAGTCTGTGCGTGTATCCAGCAGAATATATTCGTCTATTTCCTGCATCATCCGGTACGCGTCTTCTGCGGAAATTCTCTGATAGACCGCTTCCGGCGCGTTGCAGGCAGCCAAAGCCAGCGCGCACAACAATAGCGCGGCAGTGATAAGCTTCTTCATTCCTAGATCACCCCAAACTGTCGTTATACTCTTTCAGGCTTTGCTTAACTCCAACCGGCAATTGATTGTACTCAATGTCGGAAATCGCTCCCTCCAGCGCGAAGAGAGATACAAGACATGTGTTTGGATAACGCAATTTCAGCCGGAAGAAGGCTTCCCTGCTTCCGGCTTGCTTTAATTCCTCCGCTGTGGCGATGCCGACGGACTTCAGTTTGTTTTCTATTCCTTTGCCGATGTTCCTCAAGGATTTCAACTCAGCCATGATTGGCCTCCTATTTATCTCACCAGATCAAGTATCGCGGATTTCGGCTGCACGCCCACCGCCCGGCTGACTTCCTTGCCGCCTTTGACGACCACAAGGGTTGGGATGCTCATGATGCTGAATGCCTGCGCGAGTTCCGGCTCCTGGTCTATGTTGACCTTTACAACCTTGATATCCGGGGCTTCGTGCGCGACTTGGTCGATCACGGGGGAGAGCATCCGGCAGGGGCCGCACCAGGGGGCCCAGAAGTCCAGCAGGACCGTTTGCCTGGAATCGATGACCTCCGATTGAATGTTGGCCTTTGTGACTGTGCGCGTTGACATAGCGCTTACCTCCATAGTTTGTGTTGGGTTTCTATTGACATTATACACATGGCGCCAAGAAGGTTCCGTAACCGCGTCACACACCCGCGATGCCCTTCAGCCTGGCTCTGTCCGTCATTTCCACAACGCCTCTGGATAATTTGACGATACCCTCTTTTTCAAAGTACTTCAGCATTCTCGACACAACCTCCCTGGCGCTTCCCATATACTTCGCGATCTGCTCGTGGGTCAGGCCTATCGTGTCATTTCCGGTTCTTGAGGTCTCGTCCAGCAAAAAGATGGCCAGCCGCTTGTCAAAGCGCATGAAAAGAATCTGTTCCATCGTCCACATGACCTCGGAGAACAGATCGACCGCGGTTTTCAGCGCGAAATTTTCCGCGTATACATTTTGCTCGAGCAGCCTGGAAAAATACGCGGCGTTGATCATCAATACTTCCGTGTCGCGTTCGGCGTCAATAAAGATGTCGAAGGTGATCTGATGAAGGATGCACGACGCCGAAAGAATACAGACATTGCCCCCAGACAGGCGGTACAGGGTGATCTCCCTGCCGTCATCGGACATGATGTAGGTGCGCAGCTCACCGGATCTCACCAGCAAAACGCCGGCGCATTGATTGGAGGCGCTGTGTATGTTTTGCCCGGCGCTGTATTTATATGGCATGGTGTTCGCGGACAACTCCCGCTGCCCGGCGGGGCTCAGCCTATCCCAAAAGGGCAGTTTCTGTTGCAGATAGCCCAACGCGGTCAACTCCATAAATGTAAAAATAAGCCCGCGGATCAAATCGGCGGGCCGGTGTGCTCACATGCTAGATTTCCGTTTTCCAGAGCCCGTGCAGGTTGCAGTAGGCGTACGCCGCTACCGGTTTATCGCTCTCGAAGGTGAACGCGAGCGCGGGCGCTTCGCCCGCTTTCAGGCATTTGCGCTGGCCGCCGCGTTCGGTTTCCACATACACAAACGCGATGTGGTGTTCTTCCAGCATCGGGTGCGGCGCGCTGCCGATCTCCACGGTGACGCCGCCGCCCAGGGCGGTTACTGCGGGCAGGTGCTTTTCAGCGCTGGCCTCCACCGTGTTGGGCACAAGCTCTGCCATTTTCTCGCCGCAGCAGATCATGGGCACGCCCCTGTTGTCGATCAGCCCGATCAGGTTTCCGCAATGCTTGCAAATAAAGAATTTTTGGTTGCCGCACATAGTTCCTGCTCCTTTCTTACACTGCTGTAAATTCGTCTTTTCCCAGGCCGCAAAGCGGGCAGGCAAACTCGTCGGGAAGGTCTTCCCATTTCGTTCCGGGGGCGATGCCGTTGTCCGAATCGCCGGTAACTTCATCATAGACGTATCCGCATGGGCATTCGTATTTCATCTCCGCGGTCCTCCTTGTCTTTCTTCATGCTTTTGCCGGGAAGGGGTTGACGAACACCCTCGCCGCAAGCTCATTGTCGAGGGTCAGCAACAGCCCTTTGTTGTCGCCGATCAGCTGCAGTTTATCCAGTATTTCGGTCACGCTGGACTCCTCCTCCACCTGTTCGTCCACATACCACATCATGAACTGATACCCCGCGTGGTCGGACTCCTGCATGGCGAGGGTTGCCAGGGCGTTGATGCGCCGCGTGACCTCCCGCTCATGCGAAAGTACTTTCCCGAAGATTTCGTTCACGCCGGCGAAGGAGGCCGGGGGCTGCTCGATGGCCGCGAACGCAGGGGCCGCGCCTCGCTCCAAAATGTACCGATACATGTGGGTGCCGTGGGCCATTTCCTCCTGCGCCTGCACAAACAGCCAATTGGCGGTGCCCTTCAGCCCCATCTTATCCGCCGCCGCGGACATGGCGAGATACAGGTAGGCTGAATAATACTCGGCTTTCACCTGGTCGCTCAGGGCCTTGGTCAATGCTTCGCTTAACATGACATCACTCCTTAATTGTTGAATATTGATTACACATAGTTGAACTTGCTCTTAGGTACCCCGCAGATCGGGCAAACATAATCGTCGGGGAGCCGCGCAAAGTCGTCTTTGCTGCCGGGGTATTCGTAGCCGCAGACGCTACAGACGCATTTGACTGCCGAGGCGTCCGTTTTTTCCGGCTGGCTCACGTAGCTCGACGCCTTCGGCGGCGTTTTCCCCTTTATAATACTGTGGTAATACGCGTAAGTCATGGGCGGCTCTTTCGACAGGGTCTCGGCCTCCTGAACCTGCGCAATGAAAACCGTATGTGTAAAATTATCGACAGTGTCGATCACCTTGCATTGCAGCCAGCCCGTGACGCCTTCGTTCAGATGGGGCAGGCCGGAGGGCGTCAGGCCATAGGGGACTTCCGCGAACTTATCCCTATCCCGGCCGCTGCTAAACCCGAAGATGCCGAAGGTGTTCTCCTTTGCTTTTTCGGAAAGGATCGATACGGAAAATTCCCCCGTCCCTTTGATGCAGGCATTGGTGAAATTATCCTTGTTGATACAGATGGTCAGCGTCACGGGCTTGGAGGTCGATTGCGTTACCGTGTTGACCACGCAGCCCACGTTTCGTTCCCCATCCTTTGCGCCGATCACATACAGGCCATAGGATAGCTGGTACAGAGTCGTAATATCCATCAAATTCACTCCTTGCTTACTGTTAGCATAACTATTTTACTCCAGTTCAGCTTCAATGTCAAGAGGCTTCACACCGTTTCCGCAGCCTCTGTGCCGCCTCGCCGCGCCCGGAACGTTCCAGCCGCTCCAAATACATCCCCAAAGACCGGTCGGGGGCATGAAATGGGCCGCCTTCGTGGTATACCGTCCACATGGGATCCCTATCTGTGCCGGCGGCTTTCATCATCGCCTCCTGCCAATCCAAAATATATTTTGCCCCGCGGGCGCAAACCTCCGGATGCAGGCCTTTCAAGTCGTGCTGCTCGTGAGGGTCTTCTTTCACATTGAACAGCATTTCGTCCTCAAACAGATGAAAGCCGTCGTGAATGGTGCGGATGTAGATCCAATCCCCGAAACGGGCGCTGCGCTGGCACACGTGCGTCTGCTGGGATAGGATAAGGTATTCCCTGCCCGCGCCGGCGAAGCTTACGCCGTCCCAGTTATTTGAGAGAGGAAGGCCAAGCAGCTGCGCCACCGTGGGAAGCAAATCGAGATTGTAGCGCAGGCCGCTGTCGATGCCTGTTGCACCGCCGGGCCATTTGATAATCATGGGGATACGGCAGGTGATGTGGTCGGCGGTTCCGTGTTCGGCATAGAGGCCCAGCTCCCCCAAGTTCTCTCCGTGGTCAGACGAAATGATAATGGCCGTGTCGTCATAGATTCCTTGGGCTTTCAGCAGATCGAACACCTGCCCCAGCAAATGGTCGGCGTATCGAATGCCGCAGTCATATTGGTCAACGAAGTTCTTATAGTCAGAAAGGCTGTGCAGCGAGCTGGGATAGCGGGGGTGCCTGGTGTTTGCCTCGTTGAGGCCCGCCAAATCCAACGCGCCGTGGGGCGCCGATTTTTTCAGGTGCGCGTCAAAGAGCTCCGCGGAAAGCCAGCCGTCGCTCAAAGGCACGTTCTCAAAGGGGTTGCCGAACTGCGCCGGGGCACGGTAAGGCGTATGGGGATCCCAAAGGTGCAGGTGCAAAAACCAATTGTCCCTGCCCTCGTTGCGCGCAAGCCAGTCCAGCGCGATGGGAAGAATGGCCTCGCCGGATTCCATGCCCCCGCTGCCCTCGTTGTACGCTTCATTGAGTCCGGCGTTGAACCACCAGGCCGAATGCCGCTCCGCGAAGGTGCTGATGGAAGCGGTATGCATCCCCGCCTTGCGAAACAGGTAGAAGAAGCTGTCCCGCTCCGTCGTGTCGTGAAAGCCCCTCGCCGGGCCTGCCGGGCGCCTGTCCGCGGCGGTGCCTCCATGCCCAACAATGCCGGTGCGGATGCCGAAGCGGCCCGAATGCAAGGCGGCCCGCGAGGGCAGGCAGGGCGCGTTCGAGCAGTAGCAGTTGGTGAAGACCATGCCCTGCGCGGCGGCTTCGTCCAAATTCGGCGTGGTTTCGCGGCCATAGCCATAGCAGCCCATGTGGTCAGGCCGTAAGGTGTCGATGTCGATATACAATACTCTGGGCATAGAATCCCCTTTCATTTACCCCCGCAGCAACCCTGAAACATTGCCCAGCACACTCCAGACGAACGCCGGGAGACCGCTCCAGTCTCCGTTATAGATTATCAACAGGCTTTCCAGAGCATCCTCGTCCATCACGCCATTGGTCATGGAGACCAGCCAGAAGGTCGAAAGCTGCATGGCGTAGTCGATGTAGGCCGCGTGGGGGATCAGCCTTGTAATCAGCGCCAGCAGCGGCCGGAAGGCGCGGGTGTATATCGCGTTCGCGGTGGGGTTGTTGCGCAGGGTGTCGTCCAGGCTGTCGCCTTTTGTGATAACCGAACCGGGCGCCAGGTCGCGCGGCGGCAGTTCGCGTCCCAGCAGTGCCTTGAATTGCTCCTCCGGCACATCGGCGGGGCTCTGGCCGTGCAAGCCGTAATAGGCCGGAGCGGTTTTCCGCAGGTCCGGGATATCCTTTGCCGGGGTCCCGTTCTTGTTCATCGTCGTCTTCAGCCGTATATCCCGGCTGGACGCGGCCACGAGAATCTCGTATTGCCCGCTTTCGACGCACCAGTTGTTTGTGTTCGTATTGAAGAAGGCGAACGAGCGCTCGTCCAGCTTGATTGTGATGGCCTTGCTATCGCCCGGCTGGAGATAGACCTTCCCGAAGCCCTTAAGTTCCTTCTCGGGCCGGAAGGCGGTGCTCCGCAGCGGGCGGACATACAGCTGTGCCGATTCCGCGCCGGCTGTGTCGCCGGTATTCTTTATATTGAAACTGACTTGATTCCCATTGACCTTCAGGCCGGAATACTCGAACTCCGTATACGACAAGCCATAGCCGAAGGGGAATTGAACGGGAATGCTAAATGTGTCGTAATACCGGTAGCCGACGAAAATGCTCTCGCGGTACTCCGTGCTTTTCGGATAGCCCGGGAAGTAGGCGGCGCAGGGGGCATCCTTCTCCGCCAGGGGCCAGGTTTCGGCCAGCTTGCCGCTGGGGTTCACGCTGCCCAACAGGATATTCGCCGTGGCCGTGCCTCCCGCTTGCCCTGCCAGATAAGTGCACACGAAGCCCTTGACCCGGCCGAGCCAGGGCGCCGTCACCGCCGAGCCGCCGCAATACACCACCACGGTGTTGGGGTTGGCCTTCGCCACGGCCTCGACGAGCCTGTTCTGGTTGTCGGGAAGGGCCATATCCTTGCGGTCGATCCCCTCGGCGTCGGAGGACGACGGAATCCCCACGAACACAATCGCCACGTCCGAATGCTTCGCGAGGTGGGCGGCACGCTCACGCAAAAGCCCGTCAGTCATGCCCGGCCAGGGCCAGACTGTGTAGCCCTGAGCAAAATTCACCAATGCCCCCGCAGCCTCCAGAGCCTGGAATGCGTTGCTTTTCAGTTCGGTGTTTATGATCGAACTGCCCTCGCCCTGAAAGCGGGGGTTCTTCGCGAATTCGCCGATGACCGCGATCTTCTGCGATGTGTTCAGGGGCAGAATGTCGTCGTTTTTCAGCAGCACGATGGATTCCTCGGCGATTTTGAGCGCAAGGTCATGCTGCCGCTCAATGCTGAGCTGCGCCTGCTTTTCGCCGCCGCCCACCCGGCCGATCAAGGTGAGCATGCGGTCCACGCCGCGGTCGAGCTCCGCCTGGGAAAGCTCACCTGCGCGCACGGCCTCTAGGATGCTCTTTTCTCCCATGCCCACGGAATGCGGCATCTCCAGGTCGGTGCCGCCGCGCACAGCCGCAGCCCGGTCGCGCACCCCGCCCCAGTCGCTGACGACCATGCCGTCATAGCTCCATTCGTCTCGCAGGATGTCGTTTTGCAGGCGGCCGTTTTCAGTGATATGGACCCCCTCAAAGCGGTTGTAGGCGCTCATCACGGCCCAGGGCGCTGCTTGCTTGACGGCGATCTCGAAGGCGGGCAGGTAGATCTCCCGCAGGGCGCGCTCGTCAGCCACGGCGTCGATGGTTGTGCGGCGGGTCTCCTGGTTGTTCACGGCGTAGTGCTTGAGGCAGGCGCCCACGCCCCTGCTCTGTATGCCCCGCGTCACCGCGGCGGCCATTATTCCGGAGAGGTAGGGGTCCTCCGAGAAGTATTCGAAGTTGCGTCCGCAGAGGGGTGAGCGCTTGATGTTTAGCCCCGGCCCGAGGATTACGTCCACATCCGCCATGATCGCGGCATCCCCCAGCGCGCCGCCCATGCGTTCAAGCAAATCGGCGTCCCAGGAGCACGCGCTCAGGCTCGCCGTGGGGAAGCAGACCGCCCCCTCATAGCCGCGTACACCGTGGGGACCGTCCGATAGGGTGACGGCGGGCACATCCAGCCGGGGGATTGCGCTGGTGTTATGAAAACTTGCGCCGCACAGCAGCGAGGCCTTTTCCTCCAATGTCATTCTGCCGATCAGCTCGGCATGGGCAAGAGGCTGCGTTTTCGCGCCTGCGGGCAGCACGGTGGACCCCATGAAAAGCAGCGCCGCAAGGACTGCGGCCAAGAATTTACGCATGGATGCTTCCTCCTGTTTCCCCTAAAAATTTTGCGCATAAAACAATTCCGGCGTCAGGTCCGGATGGCCCTTTCTGTCACGCGAAACGAGGTATTTCCGGATTTCGAAGCAAAGCTCGCATTTGGATACATAGCCGCCGGCGTCAAGCCGATATCCCAATTCCCGCGCGCAGGAAAGCAACGCGCTCAATCCCTGCCCAAAGAGCCTCGACAAAATCGGATAGCTGGTGGGATTGAGGTCCTTCCCCAGATCATCGAGCAATATCCCCATGCCGGTGCAGCCTGGAGGGGTGTAACGCCCCATGAAGTCCACATGAAAATGGCTTGTATTTCGAAGTTCCGCGCAGGGTTTCGAAGGCGCCTGAACGGCCTTTTTTCCGCTGTATTTCCGCAGCAAATTGAGGGCGCGCCCGTGAAAGCGCATGCCGTATTCCTGCGCGCATTGATGCTGCACATCATACCCAAACAGGTCGCAAAGCACCAGGTAGTCGTATGTTTTGCCCGGATCCAGCCGCTCCAGCAGCGGCCAGTACCTCTCCTGCCATATAAAATGCGATATGCCCATCTCCCGCAAAAGTCAGAGCAGCTTTTTCGGCTTCCAAAACGGGATAAACTCAATATGGAAGGGATCGGCGGAAACCATGACGCAGTCGCCGCCGGCGCCTGCAATGTCGGCCAGAATGCTTCGGTCTCGCGCGTCGTCGCCGGTGATCCACGCGGCATTTGTTTCGATGTATTCCAGATTTATCCCGCTCTTGCGGATGGCCCCGATCAGGCCAACCAGGCCCTCGATATCCAGAAAGGGCTCTCCCCCGCCGATGTGCAGACTGCGGCAGTCCAGGCGGCGCAGCTTCCCGCATAGCACGGAGGCATTGGCCGCATCCATATCTGCGCGGCCGGCGAGCAGTCGTACAGGCAATGGCCGCAGGCGGCGGGGCATCGGTAGTTGGCGATCATTCCCCCGGAGGATACGCGGCTGATCGGCATGTTCGGCCTCCATTCCCTGTTCTTTATGGCGCTCCTTGTTTTCGCTTTCTGATGACAGTTTACCATAAACCCTGCTGTTTCGCAAGCCCTGTTTTGAGATATAGCGCTTCGTTCGGCCGTGACAGATCGACGCGATGCATTGCAAACAAAACTTGACATCGCAAGTCCGTCTATGCTATAATTATGAAAAGCTTGCGAAGGAAACTTGACATGGCAAGAGAAAGAAAGCCGCGTGCCTGCCCCTTGCGGCGCGGAAAGAACCCGGAGGAGGACGACGGCCTGCTATTCAAAAACCGCCTGAAAGAGGCGCGGTTCGAGCGTGGGCTTTCGCAGGATGAACTGGCGACGCTGGCTGGGGTCTCGCGGCAGACCATCAGCGCCATCGAGACCGGGCTGTTCAGCCCCACCGCGCGGTTGGCGCTGCGGCTGTGCATGGTGCTGGACAAACAATTTGAGGAGCTGTTTTACTTGGGGCGCTCAATTAAGGGGACAACACAGGGAGAAATCTAATCTCATCATGAAACAGGGAGGATAACCAAAATCAAAAGAGTATTATCTGTTATTCTGGTATTGCTTCTGACCGCGGGGCTGGCACTGCCCGCCGCGGCACAACGCACAATCGCCACGCCGGAGGAGGCACTCGTTCTGCCGGAGGCGCCGCACCTGGGTTTCCTGCACCCGGATACCAGGCAGGCCATCGTGACCATACTGAGCAACACCCTGAGCCAATTCAAAACAGGTAACGCCGACACGGACGAGATTGACCAATTGTTTGCTTCGCTGCCCCTGCTGCGGGAGGGCGACGAGCTTCCGGAGCCGGAGCGCTTCCGGACACTCGGCATGTTCCTTGCCAAATGGATGTGGCCGGGCGTCCGGGGGCTTCACATGGTGCTGATGGAGACAGAGGTCCCTGGGATATACTGGCTGGGCGCGGTATACAACGACCGGCAGCGCAATCATTACTATGTATTCGACCTGCCGAGGCCCATCGAATACCACAGGGAGACGGGCATCTTCCGGGCGACGCAGGAAAACGGCATATTCGGCATTGCCGTTGACTATGATTCCTACCAGCACATGGTGTTTTCGTCGCGCAACCCCTTTGTGGGCTCTTTCGGTTACAACAAGCTTTATGACGCCATGGCGCCCCTGCTGGCCATCATGCTCGATACCTTCCGCGTCCCCTTCCACTACGAGGGCACGGACTATATGCTTCAGGCCTGGAAGGGCAGCTATTTCGGTTTTTTCAACGGTGCGGAGGTCGGGCTATACCAGAAGCCCCCCGAACGTTTCATCGCGCATTACGACCCCGCCGACCTAATCCTTCCGATGGCGTTCGAGCTCTATCTTGACGGGGAACTGTTGTTCTCCACGGGCGAGTGGCCCCGCTGGTGGCTGGCGGCGTTCCAGTACGGCCCAAGGCGAACCATCGCCAGCGCCAGCGAGCTGCGGCTGGAGTATTCCGTCGTGTTCGAGGACAAGGATATGCTGGCGGCGCTTTTGTCCGCGCTTGAGCGGGATAGGCCGGAGGGCATGGCATATGAGATTGACGGGCTGAGGTTGAGTTTTGTGTGGTAGGAGGATATACTCATGCCAATGCCCCTTTTCACCGCCGCCCAAATGCGGGAAGCGGAACAGCGCGCCGGAACCGAATACGGCATCCCTCTGGCTGATTTGATGGACAACGCGGGGAAAGGCTTGGCGCGCGCCGCGCTGGAAATGCTCCCGCGGCCGGACGGCGTCATCGGGATTTTTTGCGGCAACGGCAACAACGGCGGCGATGGATATGTCTGCGCGACGGAGTTGTTGCGCCGGGGCAGGCCCGTCGCCGTGTGGGGAATCGGCGCGGAGAATCTGCCGGAGGGCAGTCTTGTCAAAGACGCTGCGGACGCCTATCTGGCGGCAGGCGGCGTGATTATGCCTGTTCCGCCGGAACATATGGCTGAGAACGTCCAATGCGGCTTGATTGTCGACGCGCTGCTGGGCACGGGACTGACCCGTCCGGTATCGGGGCTGTACGCGCATGCGGTCGGGTTGATCAACGCCGTTTGCGTGCCCGTATTAGCCTGTGACCTGCCAAGCGGCGTGGATGCCGACACCGGGCAGACCATGGGCACTGCCGTGAAGGCGGACAGAACCCTCATGATGGGGTTGGGCAAATTGGCCTGCATGCTGCCGACCGGGTGCGAATGCTTTGGGCGGCTGGAGGTCTGTGACATTGGTCTGCCGCCGAAGTTAGTCGCGCAGTTCGAACCGGCACCCATTAACCTCCGCCAAAAATGTGAATAATCTCAACCCTGTCCCCGGCGGCTATGGCGGTTCGCTTCCATGCCGCCTCTTCTAGGATTGCCCCGTTGATTTTCACTATGATATAGTTAAATCCAAAGTTATTCTCCGCCATCAGGGTGCTTACGGTGGCGCCTTCACGAAAGGGATATTGGCGGTGATTCAATTCAATCGTTGGTTCCATAGTAATAACTGCTCCATTTACATTTGCTCGTATCTGGCATATTCCTCGCCCGCGGGCCAATACCCCTCTTTTTTTAAGTATGGGCGTACCACCCGAACTAGTTCCGGCAAGTCCATTTCAATTTCTATCAGCTTTTCCAGCTTTGGGATACCGTTCGGCGTCCAGCCGCGGCGCTTATATGCCGCGTCCACCAGCAGCCAGAACTGCTCAAACCGGTATTTCATGATGATTTCGATTTTCTCTTCGGTGCTCCTGCCCTCCGGTTCCACGCCGATCTGCTCTCTCAGTTGCTTGTCGTATCGTTCCTCCCGCGAGAGATATTCGCCTGCGGTGATGGGGCCGATGGAACGGGCCGGTGGGGCGTCGTGCCTGCGCTGTCCGCTGCCCATGCGCAGAATGAATATGCGCTGGAAGGTGTAGACGCGTTCGCTCTGCCGCACGATGGAGGCTTCATCCAGCCTATCTCCAATCACGCCCTCATAGATGTCGATATAGTTCTGTATATGCCCGGGGATTTTGTGCGGTTCCGCGGTATATCTGTTATCCGGCGGAGCGATATCGATCCAGGGCAATTTGCACAGCCCCAGCAGTCCGAACCAGGTGCGGAACATGGGGAAAAAGTGCAGGGCCTCCGCCTTATCCTCAAAAGTTGGTATCTGGTTGTTCACCATGTCCATGAAGATCAGCCAGGCCTCATCGTGCTGCGGGCCTTTATTGCACAGGGCGTAGCCGGCTTGCTGCGCCAGGGATTCCTTCATCATGTATTCGGAGTACTCCAGGCCCTTGTTCTCCATACCGAAGTCTTCCATATCTTTGATTTGCTCCGGGGTCATCTTGATCCAGGGGCGTCCGTTGGTGTAGGGGCAGATCGGGTCTTCACCATAATAGGGCTCGCCCGCTTTGCCGAAGCGCTCGGCGAAAATGCGCTTCATCTGCCGTATCCCCTTGCCGAGTATCATGCCAAAACCCCGGCCCTCCGCCATCTGATGCATCAACTCGAGTACGGCCTCGCCGTTGCCCCAGCGCATGTCCAGGCCTTCCGTGTCGTCAAGATCGATCAGGCCGCGCTCATAGCATTCCATCGCGAAGGCCGTCATGGTCCCCATGGAGATGGTGTCCAGCCCATATGTGTCGCAATAGAAATTACCCTCCAGCACCCAGTGCGGGTCAAAGCAGCCCACATTGGAGCCCAGGGCGGCAGCGTTTTCGTATTCCGGCCCATCCACACAGACCCTGCTGCCCTTATAAGGGCCGGTGCGCAGTTCAAAGTTGTCGACCGCCTTTGCGCAGCTCAGGGAGCAGCCGTACCAACAGCCGTCCGGCACGTTTTGTGTCACATACTTTTCGATAAACACCCGGGCGGATATCTTCGGCGTCTCCGGATGGCAGCCATACTGGAAATTGTGCACGGGCAGCAGATCGTAGCGGTCCATCACATCGATGATATTGGCCGTGCCTATTTTGCGCATGTTGTTTTGCAGGCTGTCATTCTGTGCAATCTCCCTGTGCATACGGACGCCCGCGGCATTCAAAAGGCCTTTGTTGGCCGGATTGTTGAGGTCGCCGTGCACGCCGCAGTAGCGTATGACCACGGCCTTGATCCGCTTGTTGCGGAACACGGTCCCGATGCCGCCGCGCCCTGCCTGCTTCAGGCGCACACAGCCCCGGCGTTTATCCCAGAACGAGAAATTTAACATCCCGATAAAGGCGTTTTCGGCGGCCCGCCCGCTGGATATAATCGAAATATTCTGCTTGTCCTCTTGATTTTCCGCGTACATGTCATAGAGTTGCTCGCATAGGATATGGCTGTCCACGGCCAAAGCTTGGCCGTTGCTTCCATCGGGCGCGGTTTCGATGCTTACTGTGCGTTTGTTGCCATCAATAAAGATAATTATCTCTTCCTCGGATTTGCCCTGCAGTTCCAGAATATCGAAGCCGGCGAATTTGAGGAAGGGGCCGAAATAGCCGCCTACATTGCTGTCTACGGGCAAATTCGTGACAGCCGATATGCAGCAAACCAGTGATTTGCCTGCGCCCGGGTACTGCGTGATGCCCGCCAGGGGGCCGGGGGAGATCACGATGTTGTTCTCGGGCGCGTTCCAGCGCGTATCGGGCTGGACGGATTTCCACAGGTGATACAGGTCAAAGCCCTTGCCGCCGGTGAACTTCTTTTTCATAAACTCTGTGACAGTTTTTTCGCCGATCACAGTGCCGCGCTTTCCCTCTGTCCGGCTGGTCAGGGGGTCCTGCTCACTGATGTCATAGTCCCCGCCCACACTGATATACAAACTTCGATTATTATAACCTCTCTCTATTGTTGTCTGTTCAAACGTATGGGTTGCCAATATTTCATGCTTAGCCTTCAAAACTTCACCCCTCCACTATTGTCAGAGCCCCACTTGGGCATTGCTTCGCGCATAGGCCGCAGGCGATACACTTAAAGGGCGTGGGCAGGTCGTCGTGATAGCGCATGCAATCACGCGAACACTCGCCGACGCAGATCAGGCAGCCCACGCAGCTCTTCTTATCCAGGCGTACCACGCCGTTACCGCTCCTGCTAAGCGCCATGACGGAGCACATATCCATGCAGACGCCGCATTGGTCGCAGACCGCTATGGCGTAGCCGTCTTGGCCGTCGGCGCTGATGCGGATGGCGCTCTTCTCCCTGCCCTCCGTCTTGTACCAGGCCTTGGAGCACACCTTTTCGCAGACCCCGCATCCCGTACAGCTGGAGGAATCGGCTGCCAGCTTTTTCAGATCGACCGCCCCCTCTTTTTCTTCAAAATATGCTTGACTGCCGCAGAATCAATATGTATAATTAACGTATTATAGCACATGACCGGTCTTTGGTCAAGCCCAACATCTATCTATGTTGAAAAGGGGGATGCTTTGGTTATGATATGCTATTCCGGCGATTGGTACGGCTGCAAAGAGGTTCCGTTTGAGGAGCGTTACCGCCTGATCAAGCAGGCGGGCTTTGACGGCGTGTACGCCTGGTGGAACGAAGAGGGAATGGACGACTACCGTGCCCAGCCTGGGATTGTCCGAGGAACAGGGCTGTATCTTGAGAATATTCATGCCGAAACAGGCGGTTCGAGCGATTTTTGGGAGGATACCGCGGCCGGCGCGGCCATGTTCGAATATTATCTCGATCTCATCGGCGAATGCGCGGAGTTCGATATTCCCACTTTTGTTATGCACGCAGGCATAGGGATCGGGTATCTGCCGCCCATGAGCGACGTGAGCGTCACCCGCCT
>Ga0123353_10006226_pt1 | contig 15860 bp, 4 predicted proteins | sample TergutLab28metaG_3_FD_92763 | JGI IMG/M metagenome (GOLD analysis project Ga0123353, IMG submission 92763) | Labiotermes labralis P3 segment gut microbial communities from Petit-Saut dam, French Guiana - Lab288 P3 | ecosystem: Host-associated > Arthropoda: Insects > Digestive system > Gut ... | reverse complement strand
GGGACCGAACCCAATGATGGCGGTGACAATTTTCAAGTTGCACACTAAACCACGAGCGTAAGGACTTCAGTCCGTAGCGAGTGGCCGCAACCCACCTGCTTCAGCTGGTGGTAGTTTAGTTTGACGCAAGTCTATGGTATATAAATACTTGAGATTTTCGTTTTTTGTTGCGTTAATGTTTTTTGATAACTGTGCAATGTTTGGGTGACCGCCAGGGTGCCGACAAGTTCGTCGCAAAAAGTGCAACCCTGCCGGGTGAGCTGAAACAGGACTTGCCCAACGTAAACCACCGGCTTTTTCTATAACCGCCCGTACGAGGTGTTTGCTTGGGCAACAAAATTGTTGAGCTGTCTGAAAAAGCAACTCGTTAGCTTGGTCTGGCCGAGTTCAAAAAGGCGTTGAAATGATCATTGAGACGCACCGTAACCGCTGGTCTTTCATCGTGAAGTAGAATTCAGCCATTTTCGCAAAATAGAACTTCATCAACGCAATTATGAGGCAGACATGGATACAAAAGTCGATATGACCTACCGCTTTGTGCAGGACGATACGCTCTAAGTTGTGATATACCAACGTCAAACCCTACAAAATCGATTCTGCAAAATCACTTGCGGTCAGCGTCGGGAATGTCTCTTGAAAAATTGCTCCGAGGGAACACGGGAAGCGGAAAAGCTCCAAACTAATTTGTAAACGGCTCTAAAATCGGGTCTTGATTGATTTCTTGTGCGATTCTGGCAAATTCATCCGCCACTCCGCGGAAAGCGTCCACCAAGGCGGGGTCGAAATGTGTTCCTGAGCCTTCCTCGATGACTTTGCAGGCTTCCTCATGGGTGAACGCCTTTTTGTACGGACGCTCAGAAATCAGTGCATCGTATACGTCCGCGATTGCCATCAGCCTTCCCTCCAAGGGGATGTCCAGACCTTTAAGCCCCACAGGATAGCCGGTTCCGTCCCATTTTTCATGGTGCGTTCCGGCGATGTACAATGTGTGACGCAAAAAGTCTTGCTCGCCTGTGTTACTCATGATTTTTTCGATCGCGTCCACTCCCGTGGTGACATGAGTTTTCATAATTTCAAACTCTTCAGAGGTCAGCTTGTCGGGCTTGTTCAAAATGAGGTCGGATATGTGGATTTTACCGACGTCGTGAAGCTGCGCCGACTGCAGGAAGAAGGCCATATTCCATTTGGAAACTTCTTCCGCGTATATTCCCCGACGGAGCAGTTCCTCGACCAAAGCCTTCAAATACAGCTTGGTGCGTGCGATATGCCCGCCCGTCAACTCATCCCGGAATTCCACCAAGTCGGCCACGGTGGCAAGGATGGCGTTTTGCAGGTCAAAGACCTCTGCGGTTTTCTCGTGAACCTTTTTATCCAAATTGTTTGCATAATCTTTAAGGTCTTCTTGATTGGCCAACAAATCTTTTTTCTGCCGGACGATCAGAAGCTCCTTGGCAATGCGTTTGAGCAGCAACGGGCCGGAAAAGGGCTTGGATATGTAATCGGTCGCACCGAGATTGAAACCTTCCAGCTCACTGCTCTCATCGCTTTTTGACGTAAGGAATATGACGGGGATGTCGGCGAAACGCGCATCGGCCTTGAGTTTTTTAATGACCTCGTAACCGTTCATTTCAGGCATTTCGATGTCCAAAAGAATCAGGTCAGGCAGGACATCTTCAAGTGTCTCAAAAAGCCTGGCGGCTGATGATACAGGGTAGACCTTGTAAAATGTTTTAAGAATATTCATGCCGTAAGTCAAGTCGGTCATGGAGTCGTCGACAAGAATAATTCGTTGACGGGCGAATTCCTCCGAAGATTTGCGATCCCGACGAAGGTTCAAAGTATTGGCGCCTGCATCTTGACCGACATCTTCATGTTCCTGATTGACATCTGCATGTTCTTGGTCGCTTTCATAATCCGCAAGTCGCTTGGCCACTTCGTTGAGATCAAAATTGTTGATTTTCTCTCTCAACCATGTCATCAAATCCGCGTCTTTTTCGTAGTTTGCACTCTCCAGATCACCCATGATTTTATCGGCACCGTCAAAATCATATTGCTCACAGCTTTGCCGCAAACGGGCCAAAAGAGCCTGGTCAGGTGCAGACAATCGTGGTTTTGTGATTTTATCCGTCCGCTTCTCAAGCCAGTCTTTTATGGCGGTCACAAGACACTCCGCTTCTTTCAGAAAAGCGTCATTTTGAGCCAAAACTTCCGATAAATCACCGTCTTTGGCCATGGCTTCCAAGTTCGCGGCAGCTTTTCTGACTTTTTCCGCGCCGATGTTGGCGCTGGCTCCTTTGATGCCGTGGACGCTGATCGCATATCCCGGTAAAGTCTCCTCGGTAACGTCGCGCATTTTACCAAGAAGCGTGGACGTGTCGGCAACATAGGAACGTAAAACGGATTGATATATCTTCCAATCTCCGCCGCAAATGAGAAGGCCTTTTTCCGTGTCGATCCCCGATATGTCCATTGTCGGATTTTCCTCTTCCGGAAAAACGTCGTGTCCGGACGTCTCGGAAACGTCCGAATTTTTCGGCAACCCGTCCAAGAGATTATTGTCGGATTTGTTTTTTATCCATTGCTGGATCACGGAATCCAATCGCATGATGTCAATGGGTTTGGTTATAAATGCCTGAAAATCATGTTTGTAAAACAGTTCTTCCGTTCCTACGACGGCGTTGGCCGTCAGGGCGATAATCGGTATCGTCCGCGCATAGTCGGTGCCGAGTTCGCGAATTTTATCCGCCGCTTCAATGCCGTCCATTTCCGGCATCATGTGATCCATAAAAATGGCATTGTAAACCGGCTTTCCAAGTTTAATCCGTTCGATGGCAACCTGTCCGCTGGTCACACAGTCCACCTGCATTTTATACTTGCGCATCAGACCAGCCGCGACTTCCAGATTCGCCTGCAAATCGTCGACAACCAACACTTTGGCGTAACTCAAATCCGCCCGCACAAGTGTGCTGACAAAATGACGTTTGTTCTCGTTGTAACGGAATTGACGCAGGTTTTCCACAACCACCGGGCCGATTGTCGTATCGGTCACAAAACCTTGCCGGATTCGCACGCGGAACACGGAGCCTTTGTCGTACTCGCTTTCCACGGAGATTTCCCCATCCATGTTTTCCACAAGTTTCTTGGTGATGGGCAATCCCAAACCTGTGCCCTTAATCTTGCGGTTTGCCTGGACATCAACCTGATTGTAATCGGAAAATAGCTTTTTCAAGTCCTCCGGGCGGATGCCGATGCCGGTATCCTTCACGGTAATATTCATCCATACATCGTCGCCTTCACGCTCGCAATGGACCCCCAGTTCGACGGTTCCCGCCAGAGTGTATTTAATCGCGTTGCTGAGCAGGTTGTTTAATATCTGCTTCACGCGCAGATCATCGCCGTAAAGTTTGCTGGGTAAATCGTCGTTGATGTTCAGGCAAAAAGCAATGGGCTTTTCCCCGATATATGAAGTAATAAGGGCAATGGTATCATTCAGCAGGCTTGCCATGTGGTACTCCACCGGCATTAAGGTAAATTTGCCCGATTCAATCTTGGATATATCCAGAATGTCATTCACGATACTCAGCAAGGTGTTGCCCGCGTTACTGATCTTACGTAGATTTTCTCTGATCTCTTCAGGAAGTTTATCATCTTCCAACTGTAAATCCGCAAGACTAATGACGACGTTCAACGGCGTCCTGAGTTCGTGGCTCATATTGGCAAGGAAAGTGGACTTGACAATTGACGCCAATTCCGCGGTCTTGAGAGCTTCACTTAACTGTTCTTGATTTTTCTTTTTCTCGGTTTCGATATTGAGAGTTTGAAAATACACCATGGAACCATCAATCCAGCGGATGATCGACGTCTTGCCGCTAAGCCACTCGTCCAAATATTCATCATATAAAAATTCATAGTTCAAGGATGGGAATGAGTCTTTTAGGGGGAGAATATCCGGCAACTGACACAGGGAACAGGGTTGATTATAATGTCTTAATACATCGTAACATTTTTTCCCGATACAGTTTTTTCTGTCCAGCCCATAGGCATCCGCCAGGCTGCGGTTGACATAGACCAAATTGTAGTCAAGATCGACAACAATGATCATGCTGTCCAGACTATCCATGACGGTCACAATTTTATTCATATCCAACACAGAATCGGCCAAAGTCTGGATACCTTCGACGATTTTTTGATTTATGCCACTGTATTTTCTTGTATCGACCTGGAAATCGATTTTACCAAAAGTATTCATCTCATGAATAAGCCGCTGCAAGTCATGCGTTATGGATTTGATGACATCGAAAAGCGAGTAAACATTGAGTATCAGGTCGCCTATTTCATCTTTTGTCACATGAGTCCTGTCGATAACAACATCAACATTGCCATGGGTAACATCCGAAACAAGATGCACCAGACGGTTGATCGGTTTTGTAATTTTCCCAATAATCAACGCCAATATTGCTGCAGAAATAACAAGTCCTACTAATCCGATAATGATTCCATTGATGATTAATTTGTATTCCGCCGAGATCAAATGCGCGTTTGAATTTCCCACGAAAAGTATGGCAAATACTTCATTTTGAGAATTGATCAGCGGCATATAAAAGGTGCTGTAATTTTCCCCCAGAATGTCCGCGTTTCCAAAATATTCCTTTTTACCCTCAAGGACAATTTTTGCAATTTTAGGATCGAGCTGCGTGCCTGTAATGCGCTCCCCATCCCTGGTAATGGTTGTGGCCACTCTCGTGTCACCGAAAAATACAGTAAAGTCGGAACCAAAATACTCTTTCAGTTCGTCAACCGCCTTATTCGTATCAAGCCGAACGCCTGTCGAAATAACGCCTATCAGCGTGCCGTCCATATCATAGATCGGCGAGCCGGTGCGAATGGAAACCTTTACCACGGTGCCTTCTTCATAATAGGTGGAAACCTTACCCTTCAAAGCATTTATTACGTTCTGCTGTCCCAAAATGGAATCGTCAAAACGATCAGTAGCATGTGTCCTTGCCAATACGATTCCTGATTCATCTGTTGCTGTGCAATAATCTACGTTGTACAATTCGAGCAAAGGGGTTAAAACCTTGATGATCTCTTTTGTATTGCGTTCTTTGACGGCTTTTATAACGTCTGCATTTACTGATACTGAAACTGCCGCGACTCTTGATGTGTGCTCACTATCTCTCAGATGGAGTTTCAAGCCTTTGGCGATTGCAATAATCTTTTCCTCGGAAAGATTGCTGACAAAGTTTGCAAACTTTGTGGACGAAAAGAAAGTCATTGTCATGACTAACAAGGTAAGAATTATGATTATTGATATAACAATCTTATTTTTTAGACTAAGGCGTACCATAATTCTATCCCCAATAAAAACTCTGCGCTTCACAGAAAATAGTTAGAGCGTATTCAGAATTGTTTGACATCTTGCCGGAATTGTCATAAGTCAGACAATATCATGGTGTTCCTTCAAGTAGGCAATGGCTCGGTCCAGGTCTTCTTCACGGACCATGAGTTCGACTTGATTGACACCGGAACCGGTGATTCCCGCCTGATGGGCGTTCCCCACAAAACAATGAATTCCTTCACTGCGGAGCCCGTTCGCAATAACTTCCGCCTCTATGGCATCGAAAAGTTTATACACGGTAACGATTTTTCTTGAATCCAGCATTTGTCAGTCCTTCCTAATTTGGTCGGCCAGCGGCGTACTTGGAGATGATATATGCAAAATGCTTGCATACTGGGCAAACTCCCGGTCCACCTGCTGGAAACAATCGATTAACGATATTTTTTTGTCGGGAAAAATTTTCGTCAAATCATTTTGCAGCATGTCCTGTTCATACCACTTGTCATTGATCACCGACGGAAGAAGCGCCGAAAGGGAAACGGCAAGTTTGGCCCCTTCGGTTTTCGGGTTGTCCAAATAAGGTTCGACTTTCGTATGACAGGAAATCAGAGTCGTAAGGTCTTCCGGAAATTTCCATACCTGACACATCATTGCGGCAGCGTCGGCGTGAGTCCAGCCGAACATTTGTCGTTCCTGCTCGGAAAGCCGATATTCCGGGTGGTTTTGAAGAATCTTGAACAGGTCGGTGTATTGCTGAGTTTTTTTCTTGAGTAACAATGGGATCGCCATGTCCTGGAGGAGAGCCCCGACGAACACGGTGTCCGGATCCTTGACTTTGAGTTTCGACGCAATGATTCTCGCAAACAATGCACGTCTGAGAGAATCCTGCCAAAGCTTCTTGACATCAAAAATACCACCTTCCGACTTCGGAATCAAGCTGAAGACAGCCTTCCACAAGACGAAATTCTTGACAATCCGAATCCCGGCCAAAGCAATCCCTTGCTTGATATTTGTGATACGACTTTGGAATCCAAAAAACGCTGAATTCAGGAACTTCAAAACCTGTGATGCCAAACCGGGGTCCGCCTCAATCGGATGAACGATGTCGTTGATATTGATTTTGGTCAGATCGCTGTCCAGTTGCAAAACCATTAGGGCACTGTGCGGCATTGCAGGTAACTGCTCCATTTTCAAGCAGTCGGTAAGGTCTTCTTGAACAGAGTTACTCTTCGTGTCTGGAATTTCCGGGACAGTGACAGACATTTTTGCCTCATATACTCTTATGACGGATCGCCGGTTGTATTTTCTCTCGTCTCTTAGCACAAAAGCACAAAGAAAAACGACAAAAAAACTTGAAATGATCAATTCGCAGAAAATTCTAGTTTATCAATGACCGAATCACGAAACAATTCACCAGGTTTCGGTTGTTTATGGGATGATTTGACACCAAAAAAACGATTGTAAGGATTATGGCGACAAAGATGGAGTGTCGGGAAAAGGCAATATTGGTCGTCATTGGTCGTCGCACAAGAGTTTGGCAGCAACACCCTGGAATCATCATGAAAAAAACGCCATTCGGGGGTTTCCGGATGACGTTTTTTTCATTTTTTCATCGTTTCGTTGTTCAGGCGAAACATTTTTTCACTGTTCAGGCGAGACGTTCGATCAAAATGTCATCTGATAACCAAGGTTGGCTGTCTGGATGTTGGAGCGTCGGCCGTAATCGCCGTTGTATTGGACGAACAACATGCGTGACTTCAGACGATTCAGGTAAACCTGGGTGCCAAGGCCGATGGAAACAAACGTTCGACTCGGATCGACACCACGGACTCCGAATTCCGGACCGCCGATCTGGAAACGATTGACCGTTTCCGCATAAGTGTCACCATAAACCTGATACGACAACGCCACGGAGCTTGTGAAATTAAAGCGTTTCCAACCGAAGTCGCCACGAACACCGGTCCGCGCGAACAGCTGGTTCTGGGACGAGGATTCGTAATTCAGAGCGATCGGGGCATATCCTTGTTCGGTCGCTTCACCCTGTTCGACATAGCTGTAATCCAACGCAACCAGCGGACGGATCACCCCATACTTTCGGGAAAACGGCGTGGAGACCTGAATGCTGCCGGTCCAGGTGTTTCCGGAGTATCCGGCATGAACATCGGAACCGCCACGGATCGGAATGGAACGATGCAACCGATAATTTTGGCAACCGTAGCCGCCCCAAACTTTCAGTTCGTAATCATCCCAAAAACGGGTGTTGAAATGGAGACCGAAGAGGTAGTCATCGGCAAGGATACGGCTGAATCCCTGGTCGAGTTTCGGCTGCGAGTAACCGAAGACAAATCCAACCGCGGTGTACCTCGAAAGGGCACGATCGTAACCGCCCACGAACGAGACGCGCGAAACACTTGATCCGGACGTATTCTCATCGCTTGACGTATGACGATAGTCATAGTATGGATTGACCCAGATGTCGTTTTTGGCGACTCTCGGATTGTAAATGTTCTGCGGACCGAAGTAGACGTGGTTGTCGCAGTTTCGCCAGTTGACCCGGTCAAACGCGAACCGCCACGGCGAACTGATCGGCATCAGGAACGAGGCCGCTTTCGCTTCACCGGAAGCATCACGCAGAGCCTGGCGGAAATCTTCGTCTCCCATGCCCCAGAACCAATCGAGAACCGGGAACCAGAAGTCTTTTTCCTGAGTCGTCATGTCGTTTGTGAAATTCAGACCCTGGCGCCAGTTGTAAATCCAGTCAAGAGCGGCACCGACGGATATTTCGTTGTAGGAATTGCCTGAAGAAACGAACGGGGCATCACTCCGCTGCATCATCAGGTGAGCTCCTGCACCATCGACCACCACTTCGGGATCCAAAAACCATCGTTTCGGCCAAAGTGTCATTTCCGCAAAGTCTCCGGTCACGTTTCCTGCCATGAAGAGAATGTTGATATCATCAGTATAGTAGCCTGTCATCGGTCGGAAGTGACCGTGACCGCCAAGCGTGCCTGTCCCGCTGACATTCACGTAATCCTGATGCTCAAGGCTTTTACTAACATGGTATTGATTTCCCTGAACATCGAAGTCCCAAAGGCTGACGGACTTGTCGTCGTTCCCTTGCAGGTCGAGATTCGTGATGTCGATTTGACCGTAACGTCCGACGGCAAGCGGGTTGCCTTTTCTGTCGACGATCCGGTTGCCGTTTTCATCGAACGGCACGGCGTTTTTGCCGAGATAGTACAACTCAACCATTCCGGCTTGAGAAAAATCAACTGGCGCGTTGCGGTCCCAAAGCGTTTGGCTCCCATATCCGGGCGAAAATATCGCGTTGTCCTCAAAGACAAGCGTGGCATCAATTGTTCCTATGCTACTGAATGCCGGAGAGGATTTGCTGATCCCCATGGTGCTTCCTTCGAACATCGCGCCATTCTGGAAGACAATGATGTTGGCCGGTGCATTGACAATTCCGCGATCGATATTGAAGTAGGAATTGTTGAAAATGCTGTTTCCTGTTCCGATATCAAGATTCGCCCAACCTTGCAGCGTTGTCCCATTGTCGAGGTTGTCATTATAGTGGAGATTCACCTGGGCACGGTCCGTAACGTTCAAGCTGCCGTTTCCGGCATGTCCCGTTGCAGCTCCCGTGTTGGTTCCGAAGATGTCCAGGATGGTGCCGGAACCCCAAATGTTCGCGGTTCCTGTTCCACTAACGGTGCCGACTCCGAAATTACCTGTCGTGAGTAAAGCCCCGTCGGACAGATTCAAGACGCCTGTGCCTTCTGCACCGACGACAATGTTTTCGGTGTTGGTCCAAACGGTTCCCGCACCGGAAATATCGAATGTCCCTGACCCCGTCGCTTGGTTGCCGATGATCACGTTATCGCTTTTTCCCTCGTTGCCGTTGCTGATGTTGAACACGGCTGTCCCCTGATTACCGATAATCAGATCATGATTGAAGGCGTCCCAAGCGGAATTGTCGGCGGTGATATTGACTTCGATATTATCATTCACATTGTCACCGATTTTGTCCGTGGCACTCGAAGTGTAAATCCCAAAAATATTGAGCTTAAGCAGATCATCCGGAGAGCTTGAGTGGAGGTGCATCCCGTCACCAAACCCTATCGTACTCCCTATGATATTGACCGTTGCGGTTCCGGAACCGGTTTGATTGAAGTTGATGATACCGTTTCCTTGGAAATTCCAACGTCCCAGATCAATCGTGAGTTCTTCTCCTCCCCTGACATCAATATTGTAGGCGTTTTGAACAAGGATGTTGTCCGTGAGCCTGACCTCGTTGGGGCTTGCATAAACGGGATTATGACCGGGACTGCCGACAGGAGGATTACTCGTAATGTAACCCAAAACCGTGGACAATTCCAATTCGTTTTTCACGTAATGCGGACCTCCCGCGAAAGCGGAAACCGTGAATCCGGCAACAAGCAAAAGCGCCGTGATGGAGCAAAGAAAATTCTTCACTCTCTTGTTTTTCATAAATCCCAAACTTTGGAATATCGTCATGACACTGAGTCCTGTCAAACTGTTTTTCATTGAATTCTTCATATTCTTATCCAGTCCTTTCTAACTCAGAAATTCTTCTGATATCCAAGTTGAGCGGCGTGGATTACCGAGTGACTTCCCGTCAAGGCCCAATAATCAAGCATCAACATACTGGACTTGCACTTGTCGAGATAAACACCGCCACCGGCATTCCATGTGACGAATCCCGCTCCGTCGTTGACGCCACGAATGTTGAACTCGTCGCCGGCAAACTGGAATCGGTTGTTGACGTTTGTGTACCGATTACCGCCCATGAGGAAGGAGTAAGAAACACCTCCCCGGATGTTCCCGTTGGAACCTCCGCGTTCGAGCGAGACTCCCGGGCGGGCATAAACTCGAACGTTCGATGAACTGTGGTAGTCCAGAGCAACCACTTCGGAATTTGTGAAATCACCGGATTCCGAAGCAGCGTTTTGCCAGACGGCAGTCAGGTCCAGACCCATATATGGTCTGAAAGTCCACCGTTTGCCACAACCGAAATAGAACGGCCTTGCCAGTTCGGTGCTTCCTGCAAGCGTGTAACCGGCGAAATTGCTGCGCAACGCTCCGGCACTGGGATCTGTAATACACTGTAAGACACCGCTTGGTTGCAGTTGCATATAAGACAACGCAATTCCGACATTACGGTTCATGTCGTAATTCTGGAATCCCATTCCAAGGTAGTTTTTCCACTCCCAAATGTCGCAAATGTTGGCGCCGTGGTAAAGTCCGAATTGGAAATCATCGGATTTTGCACCGGCCATGAACGTGTCAAGCTCGGCTCGATTGTAGGCGAACATGAGTCCGACATAGGAACGTCCTCCCTGCGAAGCCCGATCATAACCGACTGCAAAACCATTGCGTCGGATACTGTAATCACCGGCGTTTCCATCGCTGCTGGTGTTGTTGGTACTATGAATGTAGGTTCCCCAGAGTCCGGCACTGTTGACACGGTTGCAACTCCGGTTTTGCGGACCGAAGAAGACGTGACCGCTGCACCGACTGAATCCGACCCGATCGTTGGCATACGTCCACGGATTCTGGAGCGGCATGAGCAACGAATGGGCACGAACCTCGCCGGACCAAAGTTTATAGGCGTCCAGGAAGTCCGGGTCTCCCAGATACCAGAAATATCGGAGTATCGGCAACCACCGTTGATCGTCGAGGGCGTAAATCGAGTCCAAGGCTCTTCCCGTGTTGATCTGGTTATACGTCTGACCGGCGGCGGAGAACGGATCATCCTTGCGTCGCATCGTGACGTAAAGCACATCATCTCCGTAAGCGTTTTCCTCGATAAACTGTTGTATGTTATCGAAGAAACGATCAGGCATGACATGGAGATCGTCGTATTCGCGGTTGATCAATCCCTTCAGACCATTGGCGCCAACCGTCGTGACGATGTCATATCGCAAATCCGTGTCTTTTGCATAATAATTCGTCAGACGGGCATGAAGCATGAGTGTCCCGGCAAGTGTCGCTCTCACCTGATCGGTTGTATTGTGCGGGTCTCCCTGGACAATGATATGGTCCTGCTCAGGATCATAACTGCCACCGGTCCACGGCGGAAGCTCCGCAATGGGCACACTGGTATCATACCCGGAATTGACGTCGAAATAGGTGATTTCACCGCCGCTCATGTTGAGTGTATGACCGAACGTGAGCGTTCCGTAATAATCCTTTTCACAGTGTGTTGCCCAGCCGTAAACCAACCCGGGATCAATTTCCGTCTGACCGTATTGGGTATAGGTGTCGTCCTGGCGGGTGTGAACGCCGTCGGCACCGGTGATGGTTCCAATCCCTTCGATGCGGGCGTTGGTCACCGTCATCCGTTTGTTCGTCATGTCGAAAATCGGATCCTGGAGCGTGTTGTGACTCGGATTAACAGGAAGTTCTTTGATACCGTCCAAGTGCAGGATCGTCCCGGTGCTGATTTCCGCGATTCCGTCAAGTCGGATTTCCGAGTTCGCGTCCATCCAGATCAAGGCGTCGTCGCTGGCCGAGAAGAGACCTTTTCCGAGCGGACTGTTGGCTGCCGTGTTCGGTGCGGCTCCTGTCCGGTCTATCGCATAAGCGTTTGTCGGATCAACGGCGGTGATATGCAACATGGAGTTTCTCCCCATGACGCTGACTTCTCCTTCCGAACCGGTTCCCGCTCCGAGATAGAGTCCGGCGGTTTCACCAAAAGCCCCGTCGTTGATGCGGAAAGTTCCCCGGGTCAGATTTCCAAGACCGACCACCGTGGCCCCCCAGCTTTTCCAGATCGAACGTCCCCACGTCGGATCGTTTCCGAAAACGTGAAGCGTTCCCCGACCGGAATCCGGCTCGTTGGGATTTTCCCCTTGCGCGATGATCGTGGAAGCTCCGTTGGCATTGTTCCCTGCACTGCCGGTTTCGAGAAGGCCACCGTTAAGAACGCGGACAAAAGCGTTTCCGTTGTTGCCGATCACCAGGTCGTGCCCGACTTCCCATGTCGAAGCATACGAGGAATAATCGGTGACCGAAGGCCATCGGAACGCCCTACTGGGGTCCGTTCCCGCCGAAGGTGCAGGATTATTCGTGAAAGGATCGTAAGTCATGGCCACCGGGTTAAAGACAGCCCCTGGACCAGCCGTGTTTCCTTTGTTGTCAATCACGACATAACCGTTACTCCAGGCGCCGGGACTCGTGGCAGGTTCCCCGTTGACAGGCAAGCCGGTGACAGTGTCAATTTTAGTTCCCATGCCGTTATTGCTGTTCGCGACCACCCCCCGATCAGAATACACGTGGGCCCCGCGAGTGATTGCGAGTCCCGGATCGTTCCCGGTATTGATTCCGGTTTTGGCATTGGTGATGCTGTTGAGCGGATCACGGCTATGAAAAACGTTGTTGTTTAGGCCGTCAAACCAAATTCCTCCATTGGGATCGTTGGCATACCGCGTGTCGTAACTGTTTTCCGTGTAGGTTCCGCCCGCCTGACCGTGGTTGCCGACCATCAACGTTCCGTCAACCGTCATTGTAGTTCCGTACTCGTCGATGTAATCACGTCCCAAAGCGTTTATGCCGTCAGCAATGACGTGGTCTTCGCCGACATGGATGTGAGCCCCACCCCAAGCGTAGAGGTTTCCTTGAGCGAAATTCGTCGCTCCACCTGTTCCGTTGTCCTGGCCGGTAATCAAGTTGCCGTTGGTAATTTCCAAGGTGGAACCAGCCCCCCAGATGTTGAGATTACCGATCGTATTCCGTTCCTGAGCGATAATCATGTCACCATCGTGGACGGTTTTCACGCCGCCACCCCAAATGTTGACGGTTCCTTTGCTTCCGGCTTGTTTGGCAACGTAAGTATCACCTGACCAGACATCCGCATGAGCGCCGTTAAACAGATTGAATGTCGCTTCACCGAGATTCGCGATGATAAAATCATTATTGTTGACATTCAGTCGTGAGACGCCATGGATGTTGGAAGAACCGTAGACATCCAGCGTCGCCAAACTGCCGGCCAGATTGGCCATGGTCAGTGTGTCATCGGTTTGCAACAATCCTCCATTCATCACGCGGGTGTAAGCTTCTCCGAGATCGGAAAGCGTCAATGTTCCCTTGACATCCCAGGTTGATCTTGTCCCGGTGGCGTCCTTGTCGTCGATGACAATATAAGCCGTGCTATTGGCTCCCACTGCGGCGGAAGCATCACTTTCCACGATCACGACACCACCGCGGGTGATCGCAAGACCGGGGGCATTGTCCGCCGGAGCAAACGGCCAAACATCCCAGGTTGGCCCACCCATGTTTGTCGAACCAAACCAAGTCGCCGGATCGTTGGGAAAGGCACCGGGACTGGGCAAACCATTATAAGGAGACGCAGAATTATAAGGCCAACTTTGGTAAGGCGGAAGACTTCCCGCTTGGCCTTGATTTCCGACGATCATATCACCGGTCACCTCCAAGCGTGATCCGTTTCCGTCAACCTGGTCACGGCCCTGAGTCCCCACTTCATTGGCAATGACGTGGTCACCCCCCACGGTCACAAGCCCACTGGCGCTGACAAAGAGGCCGCCTCGGGCACCCTGGGCATTCGTTCCCGTCCCCGCTTGATCCCCGGTGGTCAGGTCACCGGCCACGTTCAGTTGCGAACCGGTTCCACGAACCGTGACTGTACCGGTGCTGGCGGCAATGTTCGGACCACTGCTGCTTCCAATATGACCGATGATCATGTCATCGCCGACATTGACGATACCACCATTGGTGTTACCGGCGTTTGTCGTGAGATTGCCGTTAGCGTCGGTGGAATAGTTGGAAATGTCCAAATACCCTTGTCCCCTCTCACCAACCGTCAAAGCGTCAGTGATGGTCCAGGTACCACGGTTCGCAACATTGGTTCTTCCGGTAACACCACCGGAGGCATTGCCGGTGACACCAATCACGGCCCCCACACCATAGGTAGGATCAGTACTCTGAGTGTTCCAAATCGCATTTCCGGCACCTCCGCCGAGCGTGTAAGTTCCAGTGGAGGTGTTCCCGATGTAGGCGTATTGGTCGTTGTGTGTAATAGTAGCAGTGGTATCGCCGCGTTGTACCACTGTACCGGTTGCGCCATGTCCCACGTCGGTGAATCTGTTAGTCCAGGTTCCGGCCGTTTGATTGACCCTACCTGTGCCGCCTTGTCCAACCACAACATCAAGATTCCCGGTTGGACCAACTCTCCAAGTCCCGCCATTTATGTTGACTGTACCGCCACCGGGTCCCGCACCGACAATGACATTGTTCCATGTGTTCCATGTCCCGGAGCTGGTTACGGTACCGGCACCTGTTTGGCCGATCAAGGAGTCGGCGGCATTTTTCCACTCCATGGTGCTGGTGCCGTCATTGGTCACGGTTCCCGTCGTACCACTGGCGCTACCACCGACGGTCACTTTTCCGTCATTTGTCCATGTCGAACCGGTCTGATTGTTCACGGTTCCCGTTGCATTGGGAGATGTGCCGCCGACGCGGGTATCACCTGTGTTATTCCATGTTCCACCGTTTCTATTGGTCACGGATCCATTGGTTGCTTCGCCGATCTCGGTTAATTCACCGGAATCCCAGTTCAGCGTGCCGCCGTTGTTGTCCACGGTTCCTGTTGCACCGGCAACGGTACCGCTGACGATCACCGCGCTGTTGTGGTTGTTCCAGATGCCGGTATTGTTCACCCTTCCTGTTGCACCGTAGCCGGAGCCGCCGATCCGGGTTGCCTGATTGGAATTCCAGTTCAACGTGCCGGCATTGTTCACGGTTCCTGTCGCGTTATCCGCAGAAGGTCCGGGAATAGTAGCGGGAGGAGGTGTAGGATTAGTAATAATGTTGTTGAAGGTACCTCCGACGGTCACCTGACCATCGTTGGTCCATGTCGAACCGATCTCATTGTCCACGGTTCCTGTTGCACCAGCGGCGGTGCCGCCGACGCGGGTATCACCTGTGTTATTCCATTGTCCACCGTTTTTATTGGTCACTGATCCACTGGCTTCTTCGCCGACTTCGGTTAATTCACCGGAATCCCAGTCCAGCGTACCACCATCGTTGACCACGGTTCCTGTTGCACCGGCAACGGTGCCGCTGACGATCACCGCACTGTTGCTGTTGGTCCATACCGCGTTACTGCCGGTATTGTTCACGGTTCCCGTCGCACCGTTGGCGGAGCCGCCAATCCGGGTTGCCTGATTGGACGTCCAGTCCATTCTGCCGGTATTGGTCACGGTTCCCGTCGCATTGGTGGCCGTACCTCCGACGGTCACCTGACCATCGTTGGTCCATCCATTCACTCCGGTCCCGCTATTGGTCACGGTTCCCGTCGCACCGTTGGCCGTGCCGCCGATTCGGAGCGAACCCCGGTTTGTCCATGCCCCGCTGTTATTGACGGAACCACTGCCGCTTACGCCGACTTCTGACTGGCCTGTATTGTTCCAGTTCATCGTGCCGGTATTGGTCACGTCTCCGCCGGCAGCACCATAACCGACCGAAACCAACCCCGTGTTGG
>Ga0123353_10006225_pt1 | contig 15861 bp, 15 predicted proteins | sample TergutLab28metaG_3_FD_92763 | JGI IMG/M metagenome (GOLD analysis project Ga0123353, IMG submission 92763) | Labiotermes labralis P3 segment gut microbial communities from Petit-Saut dam, French Guiana - Lab288 P3 | ecosystem: Host-associated > Arthropoda: Insects > Digestive system > Gut ... | reverse complement strand
CATCCCGTCTTCCAAAACCAATATTTTCTCACAGGAATCCACCAACTTGGCAATCCATTGCACCGGCAACGGATATTGCGAAATTTTCAACACCGGATAGGGACATTTTTCGTCTTTGAAGTTCTCCATCAGGTAGTTATAGGCGATGCCACCGGCAATAATTCCCAACGACTTATCGTTGCCGTCAATATATTTATTGAAACCGCTTTCCATGCCGGCTTTTTCCAAAACTGCCTGTTTTTCAATCAGTTCTTTGTAATTTTTGCGAGCAACGGCAGGCAAAAGGACGAATTGATTGGGGTTTTCGGGCAATTTCAGTTCGTTTTGTGCCAACTCTTCCTGACGAATAACGCCGGAGCGGGAGTGCGCCAAACGGGTTGTGATGCGCAACATCACCGGCAACTTCGTCTGCTCGGAGAGTTCGTATCCATAGCGAACCATCTCGTAGGCTTCCTGCTGGCTCGAAGGCTCCAAAGCGGGAAGCAAAGCAAATTTGGCGTAAAAACGGGAATCCTGTTCGTTTTGGCTTGAGTGCATGGACGGGTCGTCGGCGGTAACGTAGATAAAACCTCCGTTGATGCCCGTGATTCCTGAATTGACGTATGCATCGGCGGCGACATTCACCCCGACGTGTTTCGTGCAACACATTACACGTTTTCCGGCGTACGACATTCCCAAAGCAGCCTCATAAGCAGTCTTCTCATTGGCAGACCACCTGCTGCGAATCCCTTTTTCTTGGGCTTGTTTTGAACGTTGAACATATTCGGTTATCTCTGTTGATGGCGTTCCCGGGTAAGCAAATATTCCCGATATTCCGGCATCAATGGCTCCTTGAGCAATAGCCTCATCTCCAAGCAATATGACTTTCTTCATTTATATCAAATTTATTTCTAAAAATATGCGTTGCAAAAATACGACGATTTTATGAAAATGCAAGCGTTTTTTTTTGCGTAAAAAACGGATTTTTGTGGGTAGGGCAAAAAATGTGGTGCGAAAAACAAAAAGGGACGTTGCGCGCAACGTCCCTACTATGTTTAAAATCAAAAACCCGGCAATTTCATTCTCCGCCATTCGTCTGCCATGATGTATGATGGATTTACCGTTGGTGTTTGGCTTTTGCGGTTTGTTATGATGGATTGTTTTCCGACTTGGTCGGAAATATAATCGCCCAGTTCGCCGAGTGTTATTGCGCCTTTGGTCTCTTTCAGTTTTTTCAGTAGGAAGTAGGTAAACATACCGTGTCCTTTGTCGCGGTAGGGGTAGGCGGTTTCGTCGCCTTGTGCGGCGGAGAATACGATCATGTTACCCACAGGCTCTCCCGGCGTGGATTTGATGGCAACGCCGCGTGCCGATGCCATCATCTCGCCGCTGCGTTGCGCGCCACTGAAACATGCGTCCATGAAGACGAGGATGCTTTTGGCGGGTAATTTTCCCAGCGTTTTATACAGGTCATCTAATTTGTAGCCCGACATAACATCGGAGCCGGAGCCATCAACCGGCAACAGGTACGATGTTCGCGAACTTTCGTCGGGAATGCCGTGTCCGGCGTAGAAAAAGATGATATTCGCTTCGCCATTAAATTTATTTGCCACGTTGCTGAGCCAATTTATCTCGGTACGGATATTGTTTAGGGTGGCGTTGGTGCGCATACTCACGTTTTCTTCGGGCAAGCCTAACGTCTTGATACAGTATTGTTTAAATGTCTCGCCATCGTTTTTGGCAAAAAGAACCTGCGACTCGTTTTGATAGTTTTCGTTGGCGATGATCACGGCAAAGGTTTTACTGTTTTTGATGTTGGTGGCGGGTGGGATGGCTACGTCGGATTTGCCGACGGTGATTGTTTTTTCGCCGCCGGTGTCCTGTTTTCGTTCTGCTTCGCCGCTAAAATCCACGTTGATTTTGCTGAAGTTAGTATTAACGACAACCTTTTCAAACCGTTTCGGGTCGGTGCTGTTATATACATAACTTGCGCCCGAAGTGGTTTTAAAGGTGAGTTGGTTGAGTTTTACTTCGCCGTTGGTGGTGAAATAAAAGTCGGGGTTGATTTTTTGGACGGAGGCAAAACCTTTTTCAAAGGCTTCCGCCTCTTTTGCGGGGACTTTGAGCAGGATTTCGCCAAACTGTGCCGATTTAATCTGAAGGGTTTGGTTGTCGGGGTCGTAGTCGCCAAGTGTAAGATGTTTCCAATCTACTCCCTGCGCGATACGCTGTTTGAGCAAGGTGAGCGCCTCGTCGCTCAGTTTTTTGATGAGCGCGTCACGGGTTTGTTCGTTAACACGCGCCACATACTCGCTGCTCGACTCGTAACGTCCCTTCGCCTCCCATTCCTCTACTTTGGGCGTTACATAGTTGTTTAAATACTCCTGCACGGAGAAGTTTACCTCAAGCGGCTTGGAACTTACCGCCGAAGATTGGGCAGATGCACTGCCGATGCTGCATAAAGCAGTCAAAATCAAGATGGTTACTGTGTGTTTCATACGCAAAATGTCTGAACTGTGATTTATTTGATTTTTGTGATTTATATGATTCTATTGATTCTATTGATTATTTATCCCTTATATGCCTTATATTTTTTGTTTGTGAGCCTTTTGAAGTTTAGGCTGATTTCTCCGAAATTGATTAATAATCCGATTTCTAAATTATATGCTTCTAAATAGTTGATTGCCTGTGCAAAACTCACATCTTCCAATTTTGTGATAGCCTTTATTTCTACCGATACCACCCCTTCAACCAAAAAATCTACCCGCCGCGTACCTATCCGTTTTTCCTTATAGTAAATCGGCATTTCATACTCCCGCTGAAAATCTATTCCCGCCAAACGCATCTCTATCTCCAACGCTCTTTGGTAGATAACCTCCTGAAACCCACTCCCTAAAATACTATGCACCTCCATCGCACATCCTATTATTTTGGACGTCAACTCCGAATACTTATATTGCTCATTTATCATAAACTAAAAATCATACAAATCACAAAAATCACAGTGCAGACAACTTTTCAGGCAAACTAAGGAAGCACCACGCGGAAGCCAAGAAAGTTGCGGCGGCTGCCGGGGCCAGCGCTGCTGCGACCGGTAACGCTCAGGACCGAGAGCGCGTTAATGATCCAACTACCGCCGCGGCTCACGCGGTCAGAGCCGGTGTTCGGACCCTTAGGATTGGTTTCGGCATTGCTGCTATAACTGCCGTACCAGTCGCTGCACCACTCCCATACATTGCCGCTCATATCGTAGATTCCCAACTCGTTGGGTTTCTTTGTGCCAACGGGATGGGTTGTTCCTTGAGTGCCGTGTTTGCTGTTTTTATAATTGCCGTCGTACCATGCCACTTCGCCAATATTATTGCTGCCGCTGTATTTATAGCCTTTGGTTTGTGCGCCGCCGCGCGCGGCATATTCCCACTCCGCTTCCGTTGGCAAACGATAGGTTTTCCCCGTTTGCGCATTTAATTTCTTGATAAATCCCTGAGCATCGTCCCAACTCACATTGTCCACCGGACAATCGTCGCAACCGGTATTGTGCAGTTCTTTGGGATAGGAACCCATCACCGCTTTCCACTGTGCCTGTGTTACCGGATATTTGCCGATATAAAAATCGCTGACTGTTACCTTGTGCGCAGGTTTTTCATCACTACCGCAGTCGCTGCCCTGCTCGCTTGTGCAGCCCATGGTGAAGGTGCCGCCCTGCACAAAAACCATCGGGATTAGTTCGGCGGATACTTTAGTTAGTTCGGCGGATACCTTAAACAGTAAACCACCTTTCAAAATTCCCTCCGACATACTATCCCAGAAGATGGTTTTGCTTCCGGTGGTTGCTTTCAGGTTTCCGGTTATGCTTTTGCAGGCGTACCAGTTGCGTCCGTTGTCGGCGGAGTAGTGCAGGGTGAGGTCTGTCGGGGTGTTTGTGGCTAAGGTGTAGTGTACGGCGATGCGGTCGCCCTTCACCTCCGCCCATACATTGCTCACCGTTTGGGCGTTTATCGTGGCGGCGAATAGCAGGAACAATGCCGCTAAAAATGTGTTTTTTTTCATTTTATTATGCACATTAAATTTTTGTGCAAAAGTACGAAAAAATTTCAGGGCAAGTCAAAAAAAGTATTACTCCGTTCGGCGTAGCGTCCACGCTACGTCGCCTTATGCGCTACTGTCCCACCACATCCCTACCCGTCCCACGAAACCGCACGCGGTGGTAGTGATAGATTCCTACGCTACGCTGCGGAATGACAGCGCACGCAGCGAGAGTAATAAAGAGTGAGCGAGGGGTGGCGTAGCCACCCCTCGCTCACTCTCCTATCTTAAAAAATGCGCCGGTCATTCCGAATGAAGCGCAGCGAAATGAGGAATCTATTCACGTCCTGATAATGAATAAATTACAAAACTCGTCATTGGTACCGCAGGGAGAAATCTGTTCCGTCCCTTCCGTGCAATTTATCATATTCTCGCTACCGATAATTTGGGCTGAAATACACTTCACTTTGGTATTATCATTTTAACCTGCCCTTTCAGGGCGCATAATTTTGCCGTATTTCGTTTTCCCGAGGCGTTGCCATCGGGCTGAATTAACCTGCGCCGTTGGCGCGTTACGGGATTTTTTCATTTTTGCATAAATCTTTGTAAAATGTTGAATTTCAACCGTTTTTGCTTTCCAAACTGCACTATTTTACTATTCTGTTTTTCTGATTATCAGTTGTTTTGTGCGCACTTCGGCGGTTGTTTTTTTCATTTCTAAATTGTCTGTGTTTCCGTTTCGTATAATATTCTTATTCTTTCTCTAAAAGCGATTAAACTTTTTGCCGTATTCCACACAATCGTTTCATCGGTGTCATAATAGCCATGTACTAAAATGTGCCTCATGGCAATTATCTTTTTCCATTCAATTTCGGGGTGATTGTCTCGGAAATCATTGGTTAATTTATAACTTGCCTCTCCAATAATTTCAAGATTTTTCACGACTGCAAATTGAAGCATTTTATTTTTCAAAAAATCTTCAAACTCAATTCCGTCTATAAATTCTGTAACGTAATCTATTGATTCTAATATATGTTCAAGCCTGCCTTTATCTTTAATTTTCTCTCTCATAAACTAAAATTTTATCTTGTTCGGCTGATTCTTGCGCCCAAGCGCGTAGGCGTCCTTCTTCTACCAAATCTACTTTTTTGTGGAACAAATCTTCAAGGTCAATCATGATTCCTGCATAGTCGAAAAGAGTAATTTGCGCCTCTTTATCGAAGCGAACCATAATATCAATATCACTTTTTCGTGTTTCTTCGCCACGAGCATACGACCCAAACAGCCATGCTTTTTCTACCGGATAAGTAGGAAAGAATGCCTGTAATTTATTGATAATACCTTGTTCCATTGGATATTGTCTAAAAAATCGTTATTAAATGATGCTGCAAAGATACACAAAAATAACACAACTCTATTTTACTATTCTGTTTTTCTGATTATCAGTTGTTTTGTGCGCACTTCGGCGGTTGAGTTTTTTCTCACCCATTCGCTAAAGTTTTTGTAGGATAGATGTCGTGGCAGGTTATCGGAGTGGCGGTCTTGTTTGTCGCCGGCTATGGTGAACTTGTCGCGCGAAAAGATGATGTAGAGTTCGTTGTATTCTACCGGTTTTTCGGTGGTCAGGTGGTATTCTTCCACAACGGTTACTTGTGAGCGGTCGGCGTGTTTTTTTGAGAAGAAGATATATTCTTTTCCGCCTTCTATTCTCACGGCGTCGCCGCCGCCTTTCATGTAGGGCAGCAGACAATAGACGGTTTGGTTTTTTGCATATACATCGTCTCTGAGGTACACCGCCAAATAACCATCCACCGGTGCGCTAAACAGCAGATAGATGTCGTCGCCGTGTTCAAAGTCGCGGTCTTCATGTTTTTCTTCGGTTCCGTTTTTCAACACCTTTGCATTGATGTCAATGCCGCCCGATTTATCCATTTCACGCGCCCATCCGCACACTTCCACCGTATATAGCCTCATGCCTTGTTCATATTTTGGCTCGTGAAAGATCGGTTTGCCGTCGTCTGCTACCCATTCGCCGCGCAGCATCGTGCCGACGTAGTTGTGAAAACTGACGCTGATGTTTCCGTTGTCGTCTATTTTGTGCAGGTTGGCTTCACTTGAAACCTGTGTGCCGAACACCTCTTTTATGGCTTCGATTTTGGCGTAGTTCAACGCCATTTGCTTGGCGGCGACTTCCGATTCGTACTCATTTGCCCGATAGGTATATTTGCCGCATACTCGCATTTGTTCTTGTGCGACAACGGTGGTGGCAAATGCCGCTAATGTTATGAAACACAATATTTTATTCATGGTTTTTTTTGTTACGGAGCCTTTTTAAATATTCTATTAAATCTTATTTTTCCGAAGCCGGATTTATCTTTGTCTAACGATAGGAATACAAACGAGGCTTTTCCGACGATGTGGTTTTCGGGGACGAAGCCCCAGTAGCGCGAGTCGAGTGAGTTGTGGCGGTTGTCGCCCATCATCCAGTAGTAGTTCATGCGGAAGGTGTATGTGGTTGCGGGTTCGCCGTTGATCCAAACGTTGTCGCCGTCAATTTTTACGGTGTTGCCTTCGTAGGTTTCGATAACTCGGTGGTAGAGTGCCATATTTTCTTTGGTGAGCGGGATGGTTGCGCCTGCTTGGGGGATATACAGCGGTCCGTAGTTGTCCACATTCCAACGGAACAGTGTGGTGTCGAAGGGGAATATATCTCTATCGGCAACGCCTATCGGTGTCTGCGCTATCTCCACCGATGTTACATTGGGCAGTGCGGCAATTTTTCTCACTGTTTCTTGCGTAAGTGCCAACATTCCGTACTGGTAATAACCGGCAATGTTTTCGGAAGAGATAGATAATGCCGTCAGTTGTCTTTTAGAAAGCGGACCGCCTTGCGTTTGTATTTTATACATATATTGAAGTCCTTTCGGGTCGTCCATCAATATTCCGTTGATGTAAATGTTCTGATTTTCAAACAGAAGCGTATCGCCTGCTATTCCGACACAACGTTTTACATAGTTTTCTTCCTTGTCTATCGGACGGCTGATAACGGTATAGTTTCTCCATATTTTATCCCGTCCAATGTTTCGGACAGCGCGGTAATAGTCGTCTGCCCGCCGTTCTAAAATGACCGTATCGCCGGTGGGATAGTTAAACACCACATCGTCGAACCGTTTCACCTTCCCAAATCCGGGGAAGCGATAATCGGGCAATTTAATCCATTCCACATAACTTTTGCCCGATTGCGTCAACGGCATTGTGTTGTGTACGAATGGAATAGACAACGGGGTGTTGGGTGTTTTCGCGCCGTAAGACATCTTGCTCACAAAAAGATAGTCGCCCACCAAGAGGGAATTTTCCATCGAAGAGGTGGGAATCATGTAGAGTTCTATCATGAAGGTGCGGATGATAAATGCCGCCACCACAGCCCAAACCAAAGAGTCGAACCAACTCCGTGACTGGGATTTTTTTGGAATTTTCAGTTTATCGGGCGGTGTAAAGTGTTCTTTATCCGACAGTTGCAGATATGGGAAATAGATAAACGGGAAGAAAACCGCCAAAGCCAAATCTCTGATTCTGTGTTTTCCATAACACAACGCCGTGTCCACCGTCATCTGAAATACCATAAAGATGTTGATAAACGGAATGAGCCACAGGATAAACCAATAAAAACGTTTCTGAATGATTTTCAGCCAGATAATGTAATTATATACCGGAATAAATGCTTGCCATGACTTGTATCCCGCATCGGAAAAAGTCTTCCACAATAAGAACGGATAACAAAGTATCAACGTGTACAAAATGAGTTCTACCATGATGAATTTATTTAATTATATTGTATTCTTTAATTTTACGATAAAGCGTGCGTTCCGAAACGCCCAACTCGTCGGCTGCGAGTTTACGTTTGCCGCGATGTCGTTGTAAGGCTTTCTCTATCAGGTCTTTTTCCTGTGTTTTCAACGCCAACGACTCGGGTCCTTCCAACACCTCTTCGGAAACGGCAATAGGTTCGTCGTCCGTATAATGGACAGCGTCAATGTCGTAGTGTTGGGGCGAAACCATCAGATAAGGCTGTTCGGGATGCTGTATGATATTTTTCGGAGTGGTCGCGCCATCGCCGATTTTGTTGTCCGACTTAAACTCCGCTACAACGTGTTTCAGTTCGTTGATGTCGCGGCGCATATCGAACAGGATTTTATAGAGCAAATCACGTTCCGATATGGCGGAAGATTCGCCGTCGTAACCACCTTGATACAACACGGGAAGATGTTCATGCTGATGCACTTCGGGAAGATATTTTTTCAACGTCGCGTAACTAATCTGCCGCTCCTGTTCCAAGATGGATATTTGCTCCGTGATATTTTTCAACTGCCGCACATTGCCTGCCCATGTATAGTTTTCGAGAAGATGTTGCGCCGCCTCTTCCAACTTGATGGAGGGCATACGGTAACGTTCAGAAAAGTCCATCGCAAATTTTCTGAAAAGCAATGGAATGTCGCTTTTCCGTGCGCGCAACGGGGGAATTTGAATGGGTACGGTATTTAAACGATAGTATAAATCTTGCCGGAATTTGCCTTTGCGTACCGCTTCCGGCAAGTCAATGTTGGTGGCGGTAACCACCCGCACATTGGTTTTTTGAACTTTCGACGATCCTACTTTCAAAAACTCCTTCGTCTCCAACACCCGCAACAGGCGCACCTGCGTTGCCAGAGGCAACTCTGCCACCTCGTCTAAAAAGATGGTGCCGCCATCGGCAACTTCAAAATATCCTTTGCGTGCCTCGTGCGCTCCGGTGAATGAGCCTTTTTCGTGTCCAAACAGTTCAGAGTCAATGGTTCCTTCGGGAATGGCACCACAGTTCACCGCTATATATTGTCCGTGTTTTCGACTGCTCAAGGCGTGGATAATTTTCGGAAAGGACTCCTTCCCTACTCCACTCTCACCGGTGATCAGCACCGTCAAATCCGTCGGAGCCACCTGCGCAGCGACCTCTATCGCCCGTTCTAAGTCGGGCGAATATCCGATAATTTCAAAACGGCGTTTTATGTCTTCTATGTTCATTGATAATGATAATCCCTTTTTAATTTTGTGCAAAGGTACGATATTTTTTAATAGACGCAATGCAATGGGAACGGTTACAAATTAACGTTTCTTCCACGCTTTAACAATAAGTCCCGTTCCTGTGCGGTGTTTGCGGTGAACGTCGAGGCAGTTTAGGATTAAACATAACGGAAAGAAAATCAGGTAGTAAACCGGCAGTACGATAAGAAAAAGTTTAGATACATTCAGCATGAGTATGGGATATTTCATGGAAAGTTTCCACGCTGTTTTTCCGGGTGTTCCGTAACTGTATGAGGCTTCGGTGTGAGAAAATCCGACTTTTTTCAACTGCACCTGAATGGTGCTGATGTTGTATCCGTTGCGGATATGTTCGTCAACAAAAGAGTGTTCGTCGTCGTGATGGTGATACACGTCTGAGCCGCCTTGATCGGAGGGAGTGGAAATCAACAGCATTCCGTTGTCTTTCATGGCGTTATAGAAGTTTGAAAAGACTAAATTGTCATCTTCGATATGTTCCATAACGTCAACGGAAAGGATAAAATCGTACTGTTCTTTTTCGTTCAAACGGGTAAGGTCTCCGGTTGCAAAAGAGGCGTTTTTAAGGTTTGTTTTTGTAAAAAATGTATTGCAATCTTCAACTTGCTCTGCTTTCACGTCAATTCCTTTTATGTTCCATCGGCGGAATTTGCGGGCTAAATAATAGGAATATTGCCCAAAACCCATGCCTGCGTCCAAAACGTGAAGCGGTTCTTTGCGTTTGTCGGAAAGATGTTGTCGAACGGCGCGTTTGACGTGCCACGTGCGCAACAACAGTAAATCCAATAATCCGTAGAACAACTTCCGTAAAAAGGGCGACTTGTTGAAAATATTGCCAAGTTGTTTTTTAACAGGGTCGTATTTCATAGTCTATTGTTGTTGCAATAAAGAGTCTATTTTTTCTATATAATCCAAACTATCGTCTTCAAAAAACAACAATTCGGGGACAACGCGCAACTGATGCCGTATTCTGTTGCCCAACTGATGGCGTATCTCTTTGTCATGTCTGACGATTTCCTGTAAAGTCCGCTGTTTGTCCGTTACTGCAAACAAACTCAAATAGACTTTGGCGATGGAAAGGTCGCTCGTGGGAATCACCTTCGTAACCGTTACCATGACGTTGAGCATCTTATCACGTACCAAGTTCGATATAATCTCTCCCAAATCTTTCTGCAATAGGCGCGCTATTTTTTTCTGTCGTTGTGTTTCCATATATATTAAATTTTTATTTTAATTCGTAAAACAGGAATGAGTGAAGTTATCAGTCCGATAAGCATTATCGTCAAGAAAACCAAGCCGATATCCATTATTTGTACGGCGACGGGATAATACTGTACGACGAACGATCCGCCTTCGGCTTCCAACGGAACAAGTCCGAAAGTGGATTGTAAAAAGCAGACAATCAACCCGATGACAATCCCTATCACCGCCCCTGCCGCCGATTGCAACAAGCCCTGCCATAAAAATATCCGACGTATCCGGCTTACGGGATTGCCCATAGCGTTGAGAATATACATATCTTTCTGTTTATCAATGACAAGCATGGCAATGGAACTGATCATGTTGAACGCCGAGATGAGAACGATAAACGTTAAAATCAGAAACACCGCCCATTTCTCCGTCTTCATGATTTTGTAGATGGTTTTTTGTTGTTCGTAACGGTCTAACACGCGGAAATTGTCGCCTACAATGCTTTTCACGCGCTGTTTTATCTTGGCGGCGTCGGCGTCCGTTCGCGTCCATACCTCGTAAGATGAGCGCAACGAGTCGTACCCAAACAGCGTTTGAGCAAACCGCAACGGGACAAAAATATACTTCTCGTCCAACTCCTGCTGTATGATGAAAACGCCGGACGGGATAATAATTTCGTGGTTAAACGAGTTGATATTCATCATGTTACTCGTTGTACGGCGAGGTGCTATCAGTGTTAGTTGCGTCAGGAAATCGCGAATATTGACGCCCAAAGCAAACCAAACACCGCCCCCCAACACAGCATAGTTCAAATCGCCCTCTTCCAACAAGAATTTCCCGTCAATAATCATGGAATCAACGGGCGCAAATGTCTGAAAATTGCTGCTCACGCCCTTCACGCGCACAATATGCTGACGCCCGTTGTACTCCGCCAAAGCGTTATCCTCAATCACCTCCACAACATACGCTACCTCAGGCAAATTTTCTAATTGAGCGATAATCGTCTTGTCCGACGGAAAGTGTTTACCCTCAACCGGTTCTATCTTCAACGATGTATCAAAAGTATTCAACATCGAAACGACCAGACCTTCAATACCGTTGAAAATGGATAGCATGATAACCAACGCCATCGTCGCCCCCGCAATAGCAATAACAGAAATCAACGAAATGACATTGATGATGTTTCGTCGTTTCTTGAACGAGGCGGCGTAACGCTTGGCGATGAAAAATTCGAGGTTCATTGTAGGTATTTATATATTTATCTCATTTCTATTTATTTAATTTCCCAAAACGCAAAGGGATATCCCGAAATTTTTCATTTAACAACCGTATTTTTTCGAGCAATTTGTCAAATGGCAGTGAATCTCCGTAAGTCATATTGCCCAACATTGTTTCGTAGTCGTTTTTCCATTTTTCAACTATCGCATTCGGTGGGACGAAGTTGATTTTGTCGGGCGAGTGTGTTGAGTAATCCACTCCTTTTATCGCCGTCAAGTGCTTACGGTGGTTAACGATTGTCAAATATAACTCGGTATCGGCAAGGGCGCTTTCGGCAAAAGCGGTGTTCATTAGTTTTTCCAAATCGTAAAGGTGGCGCGACATACGGTCAACTCGTATAGTTCCTGTCGGTTTTTGAAATTCTTCGTGCAACAAAAACGCTTTTTCAAGGAAAGTCCGTTGCGGGACTACTGTCGGAATTTCGATAAAAGTGTCGGCAAAATCCGCATCAGGGTAAACCTCTGCTATCATTGAACGCAATCGAATATTTTCGCTCGGCTCTAACAACGACCGCGCCCCGATTTCGATTAATACTTTTTCTTGAATGTAATTGTTTGGCGAAAAAATAGAATTGTATTTAATTTCAATGATTTGCGGGTCTTGGGTGGTGTCTTTTGTCTCTCTGATAGAAACAAAATATCCCTCAATGCCTAATTCTTGTAATTTTTCATCTAATTCTTCTTTCAAAACAGTACTAATATAGGCGCAAGAGGCTCTGCGTAAATTGGTTATCTGTTTGCGTGTGAGTTCGCCGTCAAAACCAAAAAAATTACGGTCAATTGCAATGTCAATATCTTCGGAAAAACGCTCAATCACCTTCCATGCTTTGCTCAACGAAGTGCCACCTTTAAAAACGATATGTTCCGCACATTGACACGAAAACAAGGCTCTAAGCGACATCGTTACCCACCAATCCTTTTCAACTGCCACAGATGGAAGTCCTTCTGTTAAAGCAACTTTATTAATTGCCTCAATCTTTTCCGTATTCGGTAATTGCGTCCATTTATTTCTGTTCATTGCGACTTAATTTTATCATTATTTCCGAAATCCACTCGGGCGCAAGCGTAGCATCGTGGCGGATGTTCTCTTGCTTTTCGTAAACAAGGGCTTCTTTAATGCGTTGTTGTTCGCCATCGGTTACATTCTCTTTACCTATTTCTTTTAGTGCGAAAATGACTAATGTAGATATTTCTCCCTTGAACGACAAATGTTTAGCCACCGTTTTCTTGAATCTTACCGTTGCTTTTTTCCCTACTTTTATTACACGTGGAGCGCCATCTGTCAAAAATACCACTTTCATAGGCACTTGCGTTGAAAGCCCCAAACGGTTAAGTGCATAAACACCTGTGGGTATCAAACGGGCTTTCTCGCGCTTGGCAATGGCTTTGGCAATCTCTTCGATAGAGGGGAAAACCATACCGATTTGTTTGCTGATTTTCGGGTATAGATAAATCCCTGTGGATAACCGAATAATAAACTCCTCTTTGCAAAGACGAGAAAGAACTTGCCTGATGGCATCACCACTCCCCAACTCTTTGAAATCGTTTGCAAAAACGATGTTTCCTCTTCGTTTTCTCTTAATACATTCTTTTACTTGATTATGAACAGATTGCATTGCGATTTACTCATTTATTTTGTCACACATTTAGCATAAATGTATGACAGATTTTGTACTGCAAAAGTAATATTTTTTTTAATTCCTCACTTTCCCCAACTTTCCCTGTCCAAACTCCGATAATGAATCGCTTCGGAGAGGTGTTCGTTTCCGATGTCGGAACTTCCGTCTAAATCGGCGATGGTGCGTGCTACTTTTTGAATGCGGTCGTAGGCGCGTGCGCTCAGTCCGAGTTTTTCCATTGCGGTTTTTAAAATCGTATAACCTTGTTCCGAAATTTTACAATGTTGGCGTAGCAACTTGGTACTCATCTGTGCGTTACAATGAACGCCTTCTATACCTTTAAAACGTTCTTCCTGTATCTTTCGCGCATTTACCACGCGTTGGCGAACTGCTTCGCTTCGCTCGCTCAGGCGCACATCCGACAGTTCTTTGAAAGGAACAGGGACAACCTCCACATGAAGGTCAATGCGGTCGAGCAACGGACCCGAAATCTTATTCAGATACCGCTGTACCATACCGGGTACACAGACACATTCTTGGTCGGGATGGTTGTAATAGCCGCACGGACAAGGATTCATCGCCGCCACCAGCATAAAGTTGGACGGATATTCTACCGTCATCTTTGAGCGTGAGATGGTTACCATGCGGTCTTCCATCGGTTGTCGCATCACCTCAAGGACGCTGCGTTTAAATTCGGGCAACTCGTCTAAAAAGAGTACGCCGTTTTGTGCCAAAGAAATCTCGCCGGGTTGCGGATAACTGCCGCCGCCGACAAGACCTGCGTCGGAAATGGTATGGTGCGGAGAGCGAAAAGGACGTGTGGTAACGATAGATGCACCCGACGTCATCTTTCCGGCGACGGAGTGTATCTTGGTGGTTTCCAAGGCTTCTTCCAACGTGAGCGGCGGTAAAATGGAAGGTAACCGCTTCGCCAACATCGTTTTACCAGACCCCGGAGGTCCTATCAACAAGACGTTGTGTCCACCGGCTGCCGATATTTCCAATGCCCGTTTGATGTTTTCCTGTCCTTTTACATCGGAAAAGTCAAACTCGTAGCAATCCAGACGCTTGTAAAACTCGGCGGCAGGGTCAACAACCATCGGCGTAATGCTGCTGTGGTCGGCAAAAAAATCCACCACTTCGGAGATATTATTTACGCCAATAACATCTAATCCCGACACTATCGCCGCCTCCGGCGCGTTGCCCATAGGAAGTATAAATCCTTTATAACCACGCTTTTTCGCCTCTATCGCCATCGGAAGTGCGCCTTTGATGGGCTTGATGGAGCCGTCGAGCGAGAGTTCGCCCATGATCACATATTGTTCCAAATCGTCGGCTTGCATCTGTCCCGACGACATTAAAATGGCGATAGCGATGGGCAGGTCGTAACCCGAACCTTCTTTGCGAATATCTGCCGGCGCCAAATTGACAATGATACGCTGACGCGGAAATTTGAACTTACTGTTCGCCAACGCCGCTTCCATCCGTTGCAAACTCTCTTTTACTGCGCTATCGGGCAAACCCACAATGTGTACATTCGCGCCTTGAACTATATCTACTTCAATGGTGATAATCAAAGCATTAACCCCAATGATAGTACTTCCGTATGTTTTTACCAACATCTTCTTACCTCTTTAAATCATAATTTTGACAAAAGTACATCTTTTTTGCCATAGCAGAAAAAAAATCAGTGGTATTAACACTTTTTTTTTAGTTTGTAAAAAACCTGCGCATTTAATTGACTGCCCAACGAGGCGAAGGGGGAAAAATACTTTTGCTCTATTACAAAGTCATCTAAAAAAAGTTTTTCCAAGTCGGTGTGATAAAATCCCAAATGGGAGAGGTAACTTGAGCCGGTGCGGTATTGGGGTAATTTCTTTTTGAAACAGGCAGCCATGATGTTTTTTATCGAATAGAGATGACGCTCGCTTTTCGGACAGGTAAACCGTCGGACGACATTTTTCGCTATCGAAGAAAATCCATGTTCTATGGGGACGGAAACAATCAAAACGCCGTCATCATCAAGCAGTTGCGCTATTTTTTTTAACGTTTCCCGTTGAAGATTTTCGTCGAAATGTTCCAATACCTCGAAGCAGGTAATGTAGTTAAACGGTGCTTCTTTTACGACCGCTTCCCACGCGGCAGTGATGGTTACGGCGTTGTTGTGTATGGGGGACATAAACGGTTCGTAACCCATCAAAAAAGCGGTTTTGTTATTTAAAACTTCCTTTAACTTGTTGAGAAACAGTCCGTCGCCACATCCGAAGTCTAACAAACGTATGTTGCCATTGACGGGAATGGCGGCGATGGCGTTGTGAAACCGTCGGCGGTGCGAGAAACGTTGCAATGGATTTTGCGCGTTATAGGTGTAGTCTCCGTAGTTTTCCATCTCTAAAAGGCTGACAGTTAAACATTTTTGGTCAGGTTGCTGATGAAAGCAAACTCGCTCAGGTATTCTTTCAGGATAATCCGAATCACGGTATAAGCAGGCACGGCGATAATCATGGCACCTATTCCACCCAAATATCCCGCAGACAATATCACTACAAAAATCTCAACCGGATGCGCCTTAACGCTTTTCGAGAAAATCAACGGCTGATTTACCACATTATCAATGATATTAGCCGCCACAAACACTCCGATAACCTGTAAAACCACCCATTCTATTCCGCTGT
>Ga0123353_10006224_pt1 | contig 15861 bp, 16 predicted proteins | sample TergutLab28metaG_3_FD_92763 | JGI IMG/M metagenome (GOLD analysis project Ga0123353, IMG submission 92763) | Labiotermes labralis P3 segment gut microbial communities from Petit-Saut dam, French Guiana - Lab288 P3 | ecosystem: Host-associated > Arthropoda: Insects > Digestive system > Gut ... | reverse complement strand
TGGGTAGGATTTGATGGCCATGCTGAACAATTGTCAGCTTGGGCATTTCCTGCCATTTCCAGAGACACCTACTCAGCATGAGTGTCTCCACAGGGCCCTAATCATCTATTAACCCTCCTCCTTTCTCAATGGGGCTTGGGACCGGCTGTGGTGGAGTTGGATGTGAAACACTGCTGATATTAAATGTCACTATTGTACTTCATTGTGAGTTCTCATTTGTTATCACTCATCATTTTACTGATGAAAATATAAATATCTGTATGTATTTCAAGAAGTTAGTAGAAGGTGGGAATGTACAAATCCAAAGGAATTTGTTTCTTAGGGAATTATACTATAGTAATGCAAGGTGTGAAAATATTTTTTCATGTGTTTGCCATTACAGTTTGTTTTATGAGCCCGAAGATTTTTATATTGACTGTACAAAACTGATCACTCACCCAAATGGAGGAGTAGCAGTTGCTCGTGGGTGGACTGTTAAAAGGATTGATCCATTTGATAGGAAAGCTATACTGGAGGATGACTATGAGATCTCTTATGAGAAGTGCCTAATTGCAACAGGTAAATTGTACGGTGTTTGTGGTTTGTTCAGGATGAAACACACTCCCCATTATAAGATTAAACTCATTTGTATGCATAACACATACTGGTTTCAGAAACTAGCATGGCATATGTGTAATTATTTGAAGGGCTATGTTGAAATGAGGTTTATTTTAATTTAGTGTGTTGGTGTTTTGCTGTGTACACAAATGCACTTTGCTGCACCCAGAGAAACTATGAACAACATACCTGCCTTGCACAGTGGATGTTTTGACTGTAAAATGTGAAGGCTGCTACTGAGTCCAGAAATTTCCTTTCATTTTAATAAGAGTCTTGTACAGCACAGAACAGACTTGTGTCACCTCTCATTGTGAACATATTTACATATTAACTAAAATTGTAAGGTAGAGAGGTCTCTACATGTTACTAGATCACTGGATTCTGTAATATCTATTTTAGGCTCAACTCCCATAAACCTGCCTTTGTTGGAAGATGCATCGGAGGATATTAAGGACAAAGTTATGTTGTTCAGAGGAATTTTTGATTTTGAGGAATTGGAAGATGCGATTAAAAGTGGATTGAAATCAATTGCCATAATTGGTGGTGGATTTCTTGGCAGTGAATTAGCTTGTGCATTAGCACGATGTAAGTAAATAGATTTTCTGTATTTAGCTTTTAAAAAATTTGTCCCAGTACAATTTATTAATAATACTATATACTTATTATAGTGTTCTTTTCTAGACTATGCCTTGATGTTTCGACTGGCCCCTTTACACATGGATTCAGTACCAAAGTCCTGTACACATTATTTCCCATAATTGTGTTAGGTGGATGGATACTTACAGATAACACTGAATTACTTAGACGAAAACCTCTCTCATTTCTGATTTTTCCACACCGTATCTCACAAGGACTGTCATGGCATGGAACCTGGGCCTCTGTGTTGAGTGGTTGTACACGGTCAAATCACAATTTTTGCATATACTTTAGTGTGCAGGTTACATGCTTCAGCACTGCTATACCATTATCAGACCTAAACTATCAACACACAAGAGAAAGAAGAAGCATATGAATGTATAAGTGAGAGAGAGAGAGAGGTGTTACATTGCTGGAGATGTTTTAATGTGTTAAGATCTTTTAGGTGGGTCCAACCATTTATACAACAGTGCATGTAATGGACCTTTTTGTCGAAGAAGATAGAATGATGTAATAGAAAACAGTAATGCAGAAGAGGCCAAAATTATTTTCTGCCACTTGTCATACAGTTTGTATCAGGAAGTCTCAGTAATTTTATTTTAAATATCAGTTTCCTGTTTCATGATTTCTAAATTTCTTGATTTTCCCTGTAATCACTATGCAAGTTTACACATTAACTGTCCATATTCCAGCATACATAGGTGCTATATGATGTTTTTATTAGTTAAAATATGCTGTTCTATGTAATAAACGAGTAGTGTTTAATGAGCTTAAGTACATATATTTCAGAATATGAGTGGTTTTTCTGTTTTATAATTCTGTAATTTAAAATTTTTGAAGGCATGTGAAAATGGATGTTATCTGGGTATATTAATAAAATTAAGATTACTTACAGAAATGTGGTGTGCTGTGGTATAGTACAGCCGATTGTGTCACATCTTGTACATTGTCTTGCAACTTAATCACATGAATGTGTTCACAAATTTGCAGCTCATAAGACTGACCTCAATGTGTATCAGATATTCCGAGAACCAGGTAACATGGGCAAAGTATTGCCTGGATATTTGAGTTTGTGGACTACTAACATGGTGCAAGAAGAAGGTGTAAATGTTATAGCCAATGCTAAAGTTGAAAATGTTGAAAAGGTGGAAGATCAACTCATCCTCTCACTTCATAATGGAAGGAAGGTAATTATGATACAGACATACTACTTGATGTGTGACACATGCATGACGTTTCTTCAGCTACTTGGATGTAATTTGTACACAGGGCTTGAAAAATTATGCAGAGTCATATTAGCTGTACTAGAAGTTCATTTGCCACATCAGATATAGCGATAGACCCACCAATTTAGTGTTCCACATTTTATGTTTTTCCATCATTTATAATTTACATTTCATCATTTGTAGTAAATAAATCACAGTGTTAAACTTTCTCCATTTAAGGTTGTCTTCATTTCAATTTAGTTTAAAGATATGCTGCTGCTGCTTCTATGCCTATTGCTACTACAGGAAATATTTTTATTGTGCCTGTGAGCACAGCAACTGTAGTGGAAGCATTACCATTTACTGACCTTGCATTCCCAGCCACCTAGAGTCCATTTCTCTCCTCATGTTCCTCATATATTTCTTTGTAGAAGAGTCTTCAAAGTGCCAACCTCAAGCTTCTGAGCAAGCTTTGCACCTTCTGAAAATGATACTTGACATGCAGCAAAACTCATTAAGTATGAGTTATTTCTCTTCAAAAATGGTTCTTTTGTTCTAGCAAAGAATGTGGATTGTTCCCCCTCCCCTCTTCTCTTGTTAATTCTCTGAATAATGATGTCAAAATCGTCGCTTCAAAAATTTTGGGCTCCGTGATTGCGGTATCATCCATCTCACACCAGATTCTCATATTTAAGGTCATTTATGCTATTTGATGAATGGCATGGGGATTTTTGGGTATGAGTATGTGTTATGTTGGCTATTTGCATTGTTACTTTGAAAATTAGGTTTGCAGGTTTTTTAGCATTGTGGTTAACTATAGCATCTTGTTAACTTGATTTCAATTTTAGGTTATGGCCGATCGCATAATTGTCGCAGTTGGAGCTTCTCCTAATACAGATTTGGCTGGACCTTCAGGTCTGGAAGTGGATGAGGAGATTGGTGGCTTTCTGGTAAATGCAGAACTGATGGCTCGATCAAATCTCTGGAGTGTAAGTGTAACAGGGTCTTACACTGTCTGACAAAAAAAAAATAGACCAGAATTTTTGGACAACACTGGTGAGTTGGCATATGTTGAATTACATGCCTGTGATTCAGCAGCCTTGTGTCAGATGACTGTTAGCATTATGTTTAGTTTGCTGATACAGTTGTATTGGCAGAGTATATTGTTTGTCAGAAAAATCAGGCAGTAAGTTTGCAGGACAGAGAATCAGTGTTAAATGTGTAGTGAAATTGTATGAAAATGTGACAGGTCTAAGGTCTCCTAGCAACTGCAACAAAATACCATTGAATTTTTAAATCCCCATCCCTATCACACTCTCATCCTTCATTTCACATAAATGTCCCTCATAATATACAACCACTTCAGGAATATTATGTATTTATAGCACTAATTTACCTGATAATTCTTTTTCGTATGATAAATCTTGAAACACTCAGGTACATGGGGGAGGGGGGTGGGCACTTTACAAACTTCATATTCCCATCTGGTAATTCTCATGATTTTCTAGTTTGAACACACCTTACACTGCCATGATGGGTTGACCCTCACAATACTTGAAGGTATATATTGTGGAATGTGGGCCCAGTGAGCTGCCTGAAGCCCATTGGGCATGTCAGCTGTTGTACGACCTTGTCATGCATACTCAAGCATTATCAGTCCATCCATTTAACTTCTCTGGTATGACTACCCTGAAATGGTTGAAATTTAGTTTCTGAGAAGTGATTTTGTACAGAACGTACGCATTGAACAGCATCATATCAAAGAGATAGAAGGCTTCTTATATGCCTTCAGATAGCGGCACATGATAGGGTAGGATGTAAGCTGTTGGTCCATTCTGTCCATCCCCCTATACATTTGTTATAATCAAGGACAGGCTTTGGTTCCTTGACTGGTTCCCCTGTTTTCCTGCTCGTCTTTCCTGGTCCATCATGCCATTGGTGTCATGCATCATTGTCAGCATGGTAACAGGTTTTTTGTTTGGCCACTTTACAGCCATCTTGTGACTGTACATGGCAATAGCATCTCCTTTCTCCAGCTTTTGCTTTTTTATTTCTTAGGTATAATCTTTCTGTTGAGCCTTATTGTCACCACAACATTCATATTCTAACAACTTCTCAGAGTGGGAGATGAATACCAGTTGTCTATGTAGAAATTGTAACCTCTGGATAGGTAGAGAGCCATCAACTCCATCACTACAGTCTTATGTGCAGGGAGGCTCTGATCCCCAACTTTCTGCCCAGTCACATATTTTGGAGTATTTTATGCTGAAATGGGCTTGTTTGGTTGGGTTGAACTGAATGAATGAAAGCCTTCCACAGAGTTTCATGAGACTTTTATCTGTGTCTTGCATGGGAGTGTGCAGAGTCTGAAATTTATTGTTGAAGTAGTCAGTAGGGTATTTCACTTTCACAAGATGATCTGAAGCGTCAAGTGCAGCATTGTCTACAAAATGTAGAAATTTACACAGCAGTTTATAAAGCTTGAAAGGTATTACTGAGAGAAAGACTGGAGTCTCTGTGGACATTCAGGTACTCCAGTATGCTTGAAGGGTATCTTTCTTGACATATGATTGAATGATACACAAGGAAGTAAATGCCTTTAGTTCATCTACCCTAGTGTTAAACCACTTACTCTCCATACTGCTATTCGAGTAACCACTATCATTCTGCACTATTGTACTCACAGCATATTTGTTTACTTGTGTTCTTAAGTATAACCAAAAATCAGTCTCCACGAACATACTGAAAACATGTACTGGCCTCACTTCCTCCAATAAACCTCCTGTCACATTTCCGTTTATGCCAGGCATTCCACGAAGAGGTTTGCATGTAGGCTTGTCAGGAGATGAACATGAGGGGTGCCACTTCCATTCTTCCACCTTTCATTTTTTACACGCAGTTGTATCAACACTACTCATTGGAAGTTTATCTTCTGCTTCTGGATCACTTTGACTTTCATACTTACTTTCTCTCTCACTCAATTCATTATAGTTATTACTGCCAAAATCCTCCTTAGCATCACTGTTTAGTAGAATAACTGCAACTACTCTATCAGTTAGACCTAAGCTGGCACCATTTTAGCAAACTAAGGACTCCCACTTATACAGTTTCCAACTTCCTTTGAATTGTACAAAGCAAAATGCAAGTAAGTCCTTGAAATGTAACATCTTTTGAACTTTTTGAAGATAAAAGAAGGCATGTTGTGCCACCTAATGACCATATAATGGACTAACATGACACAGTGTTGGTAACAAAGAAATCTGCATGGAGCCATCTCAGAGATGGTTAAGTACAACAAAGTGTTAAACACTTATGGTGAAGTAATTTTTATTGGTAGGGTGTAGTTATTATGGTTCTCTCTCTTTAAGGCAGGGGACTGCACATGTTTCTATGATGTGAAACTTGGACGTCGTCGAGTAGAACATCACGACCATGCTGTCGTTTCTGGTCGTCTTGCAGGAGAAAATATGACTGGTGCAGGTACATTAACATGTATTTCATTATAGTGTACTCTGCTTCATGACCTCCAGCCCTACAGCTTTAGCATTTAGTTAATAGGTTCTTTGGCTGCATAATGTGTTTTCAGTTACACCAATTAATGTCAAATAGTGGTAGAGTTGTGAATGTTGAATGTTGACTTGGAAAGGTTCTCAGTTCTAACACATTTAGAAAGAAAAAATACAAGCATGTAATGGTGTTGTTTGATAGGGAAGGAAAGTTTGATGTAAAATCTCATGCATTTTCTTGCAGTGAGCTATACATTCACAATGGGAGTGTAGTATTCTGCATTTTTTTACTAGGGTCTAGTTCAAGGGCATCAGTTACTTTGTCATGATGCACAATGTTTTGCATTTCTACATAGGTGGATTGCCAGAGTTCTGTATGGCACATTCTTGCTGTTTTGATGGCTGTTGTTGAGATAACATAATACTTTATTCATTTAATATAAATTATGCGTGAGAAATTTGACTTCATCTGTCTGTTGAGAAACATTGCTTTCCTACTGCCATCATTAGACATGGGGCTTTTCTTTGTATATTTTCTCACACAGTTTTGAGAACCCACTAAGTGTAGATGCATAACAATACCGAGAAATTTAATATAACTTATAATGTATAATATAATTATGTATCAAAACACACCAGAACCCAAAGAGTTATAAGTGAATTCGGAGCATACATACCTATATAGCATCTAAACGTAAGTACTACCACTAATATGTACATTATCCCAGTTATAGTCATATTCTTACAACAGAATGTTAACACACCTTATATGGTTACAGATTACATTATTACAAGTCTGCGGTGAAATATATATACACGCTTCCCTCTGCTTTTAAGTTTCTCCATCTAGCATATGCTGCAGTGACTATTCTCCAGATTACCACAATTTTTTTATGATATTGTAACAATGCCATAGCCCCTAACAGCTTGGCAACCCTCAAGGCCCATGACATCATAACACCTTCTAGGGATTTCAAGAGAAACAAACAGATAGCGTTGTCTGGTAGTGTGTGGAAGTATCTAGAAATGAGAGAACGCTGTATAAGACAAGACAGTAAAACGGATAGACATTCTTGTGCTTACAAGAAACAGAACTTGTTGTGTGTGGTGAAGCAGCGAATGAGTGATAGAGGCAGAACGGAGGTAGATCGCGAGTGTTTATCAGAGCTGGATAGTGCATCTGTGAGTGAGGTACTGGGTTCGAGCGGCGTCAGGGCTGTGAGCCCAAAGAACTGAATGTATAAGAACAGACATAATTGTGAATAGTAATTCTTAAAATTCTGGTGACATGTTCTGTATTCACTACTGCTTTAATTATTAAAACAAAAGGCTTATCTGTTACAATATTACCTAAGTTTTAAAGTTTTAATTTACAGGTTTCACAAAAATTTTTTTCAACCCATTTAATGTATATTACTACTTACAATATTCCATTAAGAGGTAAGACGATATCTTGTAGAAACCTTTTACAGCATTGTAATATATAGTTCATTACAGAATGGTGTATTTAGCCTGAAGATGGCTTACAAAGTTGAAACAAGTTGCTGATGATTAATACAGTTGTTTCTAGACTTGATTTTTATAAGTTTTGTTGATAGCAAACATAAGTATCTTTACCATTTTTTTTAGGTAAACCATATTGGCATCAATCAATGTTCTGGTCAGATCTGGGTCCTAATGTTGGTTATGAGGCCATAGGCATCGTTGATTCTACACTTCCTACAGTCGGAGTGTTTGCCAAGGCTACAGACAAGGACACACCTAAAGCTGTTGTAGAAGCTACAGATGAAGGAAACAGGGCAAAGACAGAGGAAGTAAGTCTATTATTTGGGATTAGATTGTGTGATGTGGTTATCTGGTGCTGTGCTTGTTGACTCAAGCTGTAGTAAGTTTTTGAAGAATGTGATATGATTGACTGTAGGTGGTGCGTAACGAATGATCAGCAGGAGGCTGATGACTAAACAAGCAGAAACTTACTACAGTAGCACCCAAGTAAAATGAAGTACTTGTTAAACCATTCTGAGCTGTCCTTTTATAGAATAATACATATACATTTTCAAATGTTCATAGGAAGCACAGCCAGTATCTCCAGCTTTGCACAGTTCAGAATCTTCAAAGGATGGTGAAGATTATGGCAAGGGTGTTATCTTCTATCTGCGAAATGACATTATAGTAGGAATAGTCATGTGGAATGTATTCAATCGTATGCCTGTGGCCAGACAAGTGAGTAATGAATTTAGATTAATGTTTTGTTGTATACAGTATGGTAAGATATTAATGAATTAATCTTTTTGTTTATGCTAGGTGTTGAAAGAAGAGAAGAAATATGGTGACTTGAATGAAGTAGCAAAACTTTTCAGCATTCATGAAGAATAACACAAACACAAATTCATTTACAACTGAAATTAACACACACAGATGTCTCTTCTACAGGATGGTATGTGTCATTTTTAATTTTGTTTTAAAATTCTGATGTTAAATTCACAATAGAACGTACTGTAGGATTCAGTACTTGTGACAGTACACTCTTATGAGTAACAATAACTGATTAATTTTGGTATTTCTGTATTGCAATATCACATTTTAATGAGAGTGAGTGCGTGTGTGTGTGTGTGAATTGTTCAGCATTAACAAGAAAAATGTTGGACTGTAAATTCAGGTGAGAATATGCACATCATACGGCAGGGATTTCCATATATTGATGCCAGCTGATTATTTAATGGTACATTTACATGTATGATCATAAATTAAGGTCATGATAATGTTTGTTGCTCTCATCTATGAGTTGTGTACACTGCTGTTTGGTTGTTTTTTTTAAAGCATAATAGATAATGTCTAGAGATGCAAGTCATATGGGTACACTTTGTTATACTTCATCTCATTAAATCCCATTTAACATTTGCACAGTTGCCAGTCAATAAAAAAACCTACTTCAGTGCAGATACCATTACAGTATTCAGTTACTGGTTGTATAAAGTTTTATAACTGTCAACTGTAGTGAGTTCACTGAATTCCTAACAATACCAGTTCAGTACATGTTTCATTTTTCTCATAAACATGACTGGATTTATAGTCCGAATGTGACCCAGAAGACTCAATCATTTTACCAGCAGAAATTTGAGTCATGGACATGTACAGTCCAAATAAATTGTGTGCACTGTAATGAAGCTCTATGGTTTTCTCTAGTGTAGTGTGCCAAGGTTTCTTCAAGCACTGTGTGCTCCTCGTCCAGTATCTTGTTTGAAGCGTTTTTCATTCTGATATATAGTAAGCAACTTATTTGTTGAAATGCAGATAGACCTTCAAGTAAAGTAGCTGAAATTGAGTTATGTTGAGATATTGTAGTAATACTCCACACTTGAAATCCAGTCATTATGTGTCCAGTAGGTAATGTCATATAGAAGCCCTTCTTTCATTTGGATATACAAATCAAGTAGTATTCTTTGTCGATGCTAACAAATGATGAAGCACAGAAGTGCGATAACGTTTTGCTAATTTCTCCATGAATGAAAGTTGATCACCAATGTGAAATCCCACCATTGGAGCAAACTGAAAAAGGAGATGATGAATACTTTCAATAAATAGCATGGAAATTAGAGTGACAAAATAATAATTAATTGGAGAAAAGTAATTACAGTACAGTTATCTGTAAAATAATACTGCATTTTGAAGCTTTGTTCCGTTTTGACAACTACTGCTAGGAACACAGTATGCAGTTCTAGCACTGCAGTGGTTTATCCAAATCATGTACTGTGAAACCATCTTAGAATGTTTCTGGAAAATTTACACAAATCAGGCTTATTAAACAGTAAAACTAATTAAGATGCATGCTAAAAACAGGCCTTACAAGAAGTCATCATCAATAAGCTATTCCAGGTGTGTTGCATTTTCATGGGTGTTGGTTTCTGCATCTTGTCGTAGGTCAATCTACATGTCTACATTTCTTCTGCTGGTTAGCGTGTATACATAAACTGAGTTGAGAATGTGTGTATTCTTCTTTTGTAATAAATGTCTTGCCAACTTACAATCATAATCCACAGTAATTTAATTAGATTATACATATTCGGTTCTCAAAAATTTCATCTCTGCTGTTTCAATTCTTCTCATGTGCTGTTTTCTTAATGTGATATGTACACACACCTGTATTGGAGTGTTGGTACTACCAGTGTCTTGGATAATTTTACCAATTATTTTAATATCTTCCATATTCTGTGCATTAATTATATTTATAAAGTATATAAACAACCAACAAATGCACTTTAATTTTATGATGTATTTTTATTTATAATATTTTCACCAACATGTTTTGGCCAGTAATCCGTCCCATCATCTGGGTGATGTTTTTGATACAAGAATACAATTGTAGTTAAGTGTGTCACTTGCACTCCATAATATTAAAAAAATATATAATTTCAATTAACACAGTTTTACTGTTGAGTAGTAATATAAAGTAAGAACGGACAATTATAAAATAGTGGAAGTTAAGATTATTTTGTGTTTGTGGAGTGATGTGTACAGCAGTTATATGGTGAGTTCTAATCCAGAATCTAGAGGATGAGTTTGCTCTGTGGTGCACTGCTTGCACAACAAACTGGCATGCCTTCATCTTCAGCATGACTTGTAACAAAATTGCTAATTTACATCCACTGTGATTCAGCAACTGTGTTTCACAAAGCCTCTGACACGGTGCACAGTGTGATGTGTGGTGTGCTATGAGTTAGGATAATGGGGGCCCCCGCCTTCCTTTTTTTTTTTTGTTAATAACCATAAATTCACACACCAATATGATAACAAACACTCTGACACCATCTTGAAAACTGATCTGACTATAGTTCAATTCACTGTTTAGAGACTTTTTCTGGTGAGAGAATAATACTACATAGACAGGTGTTGTGCCCTCATTGTTAGCCATATGTGAACTTCTTGATTTCAGACTTACCATTTTCTGAATGTTGCATTCTTTCATTTAGGTGATTCCTTGGCATCTGAATTTTATGTGGCAAAGTTTCAGAACACTCTGTCTGTTCCATCTTCACCACCTTTGAAGATGGAACAGACAGTGTTCCGAAATGTCACATAAAATTCAGATGCCGGGGAATCACCCAAATGAAAGAATACAACATATAAAAACTTGTGTGATTTCTGTTTGTGGGGCATGCTGAAGTATAATGTGCACAGTAATAATCCTTGCACTGAAAAGGCATTTAGGAAGTAGTGTGCAGAACTCAGATGTGCAATGAACAACATGATCGTTATGCATGACACGTGTGCTGGCCAAAGGAAACCATTTCCAGCACCTTCTTTAAATATCATGAGTAACAGTCTTATATTAACTACATTACTTTGAACTACAACACGTGGATTCCAGTTCAGTAGCTATTGGAATGGCAGTCAGTGCTGCACTGTCTGTGGTCATGTTAAACAGTGTATCATGTGCAAGTGTTCATCAGATGAAGTTGAACCCAGTAGTTTTCAATGGGAATGTTGACAGTGAGGACTGAACAGTGGTATCCCCTGAGGTACTGATACACAATTTCAGCAATGCTGTACTACATAGGTCTTTACTACAGTGGGGTTTGTAAGATGGGAGTAAACATGTCTTATGATTGTTATGTACATACCATTAACTGTTCCCAAAGGCATCCTTCGCTTGCAGCTTTCAGGATTTTTGGTTGTATATGATGCAGCAAACTTACACAGAAATATAATATGAAGTCAGGCTGGTTTAAAATACTAAAAACCAACCAATGACAAATCTGGGACCAGTCAAGAATATTCCAGAAACACTGAGCCATCCACTGTCGACAGATGAGCCACCAAGATGCTCCAGCAAGCTGCGTCAAATAAAGGACTGAATATTTGCTAACACTTTAAATAGCAGCATGGATTCAAAGTATGGATGAATAGCATTCACAGACTTTGTCAAAAAATCATCTAATATAGTGTGGACTGTGGTGTCAGTCAGTGACAGGATGATTCCTGTAACAAGCAGTTTGAACTTGCAATGCAGCTTGTGTTGCTGTAAGCCTTCTAAATGTTCTTTGCAAAAATTGCATAATGTAATCACACAATTTGAAGCCCCTGTCTTTGTATATGTCATATTCAAAACTATCTAACGGATTAAATTTGATATTGCTAATAGCTGACAGGCGAAATTCATTTGGGTCCACATCCCATCCTTACCTCATACAAAGTTCAGATTATCTTCTGTCGCCTTAATAATGGCTAATCATACAAAAATACTGGCACATGATGACAAATGTGGCACATTAAAATCTACAACTTTTATGTGAACATGCATAATATCAGTAATACTGAATGATATTCAGTGTCTAATAATGACAGTGCAATGATGCAAAGTTATGTTGCCTGCAAAATGTCCTATCCAGTGAGTACTGGAACAGTATTTGTGAAAATTGTATAGGGTGTAACTGCTACATCAACCAGCTTGGTAGACTGATGCCACTTCCACTTCTGTTTAATTTTATAATCACTGTCATACTTTGAGATGAATGTGTAAATAAATATATGTTGAATAAAACATGCTAATACATGGAATTTTATATGACATGGATTTCATTGTGAATAAACATTTGAAATGACAGTGAAGCTAAAAGTAAATTTGATTACTTTCATATATTCATATATACATGTGGGCAACAAGCAGAGTTTGTAGAAAAAACTGTCTGCATAACAAAAGTGTTTTTAAATTTCCATACAGTATTAGTTACAATTGTTTTGAATTACTCTAGTATAAATAAACACATTACCTGAAGTGCAGAGAAAGCAAGTGGCAATTCAATTTTGACTAGCAGTTCCAATATGTGACCAAACATAAATGAACGATGTGATAGGTTAAACTGAGTATGATCTTCAGCTGTAGCAAGGACAGGCCACAGAAATGGTGCCACAGGTAAAGATGATATGTTTCCAATACATCTTCGTGATCTTGGTAAAGAATGCAAATTGAAATACTTACATTAAAATACATATAGGATGTACCACACTTCAATAAGGTAACATAAAAGTTGAAGAGCATTTCAGATGATATGTAACAACCTGCTTGCTGTCTGGGCACTGGCTTGTACTGTGAGGAATCATATTCTGAGTCAGAACAGTTCATGTGGGATTTGTGGTGTTCAGGGTTGCTGTAAGGAAGGTATTTTTCTGAGTATATTTTTCTCCTACCAACTATCATGAGCTCTGTATTCATGTATTGTGCCTAAGACATACGGCAAACAAGTTGTGTATCATTTTAAAATAGTTCAGCTCAATAAAAATTTATATATTCAGAAGATCAGTGTACTGGAGGAGGAAGAGAGAGAATCATACTTTAGTAACATATCAAAGTACAAATTACAAAGTTTGCTGACTAAGCAGATGTTGCAGCCAACACTTTTTGGCACAAGGAAAATAATTATATGTTCAGACTTGGTAAGGGTTGTGATGATGGTGAATCATTTCAAGAAGTAGGCAGATAAACAATGTACATATAAAACATGAGCTTACAATTTGTTGTCAGTACACACCTCTCCATGTTGCCTCCACATAACACAAAGACAGTGGCTACAAACCAGTCAAAACCCTGAAATGTTTCACCCTTCTTGTGCTTGAGGCTGTGAGACAGGTGGAGCAGCTGAGCTAAGTTTTCTTCATTTTTTGGACTTTCTTGGAGTAGGTGAAGCTCCCCTCCATACCTGTTTCACATATAATTTTAAAATTAGCTTATATTTTATGAACCATAGTAAATTTTTACAGTAGGATTGCAGTGGAAATTCAAGTTTTCTCACATATTCTGCTGTATCAACTGGAGAGAAGTTACTACCATTTCAAAGATGAGTTTTGCCTTAATTGTCATTGTGAGGGTTCATGTTCATCAAAATCACTGTGAGAAAATGAAATCTTGCAGGATAGAAATGTAATTCAGTATTTGTAGAAGTGAAGGTCTGGGAAGATGTTAAAATATTCATTTTTCAATCAATATTCAAGTCTATATGATAAAGCTAGCAGAAACTACAAATTAGCTACACTATTTTTAACTTACCTTTAACAGAATATTTTTGCTTTGGAACAACATAAGCAATTGGAAAGGGACAAGCAATTTGGCACTTGGAATCTTCATGAAATAGGGTTTGGGGGGGAGAGGGGGGTGAAGAGGGGCAGTGGACTAGATTTGTATGGCTTATGATAGGAACATGTGTTGGGCTCTTGTGAACATGTTAATGCGCCTTAATTGTCTTCTTTTTCAGCACTACAGCCCTTTTTTGGATTCCATTATGACATGCCCATCAATGTGCAGTCAGGTTTCATAAAATTTCTTGACTAGCTGAGGAATGGTAAACTTCTCAAGAATGACTGCTGCATGGATTGGTTAGTTAATATGACTTCAAATATTTCAGACTTTAAGTATTTAGAATGAGAGTTCTTTCTCAAAAAAGCATATAATGTAACCAGCATATTTCAAGGTATATGTGGGATAAATAGAACACGAAGAAGAAAAATAAGAAAGAAACTAAATTAAAATGTTATAAAGCAGTGGCAGTACTCACACTTTCATATGGTAGTGAAACTGACTAAGGTGAATAAAAACACTACCAAAATCAAACCAGGAAAGAAGATTGCCGTTTTCTGTGATGGTACACTGAGTAGTCTTATTACATATGTACTGGCATTTCAGAGAAACCTGCTGTCTCTATCAAAAGTGTAGATAAATCTCACACAACAGAATTGAAATTCTTATGATATGTTAAAGGATGTGTCAAATTACATGAAACTGCAAGTGAAGATATATGGACATAACTGTGTATGAAATGAGTAATAAAATAATGACTGTACAGTAACTGGTGAAGTTATCATGTCAGAATGGAATGTGACAGACTGCCACACCTTGCTGTTAAATATAAGCCACAGGGACAAAGATAGGGGCAGACCTCTTAAATGATGACTATGAATGACCATGGGTCTAAGCCATGAATAGCAGAACAGGACTTGACAGTGATCCTTCTCTGTACATAATTTTCACAACCATCTTGTTCATAACTGCTGACATTATAGATTTTATTAAAAAGGCATATGTTTAAAGAAATTATTTTTAAGTTGCTTGTCCAAATAACAGTTCCTTCATGCTCAGAACTCAGCAAAGCAGTTTCATCATGTGTTTGGAGATTGTAATTTTTCCACTATGAACCTGACAGATCCAACACAATGAATACTCCATATTTTACCACTGTCCAGAAGAAATGTGTAGACCATATGTTTGTGAAATGATGGCAGCATGTGCTGTCTGGTGCTATCCAAAAAGCTAGGAGGAACCAAATTGAACCTTACAGTGCAGTGGCATGATCTGTACTAGCTAGGAACATGAAAGTTGTAACACTCAAAGCATAAGTGTGCAGATCACATCTCATGCTCTTTAAGCTTCCAAGACCTATTCTTAATTGGTGCATTATCTAAAACAATACCAACTGTGTACCTAACCTGATTGCTACTTGTATCCCAAGACATTCCTCTGGAAACAGTACATCATTCTCAGTCTCTTGTGATGGTGCACTCAAATATGACTCTGAATTAGAGCTCATCTTTGTAACTTGTTCAAGTAAATCCATGATCACACAAGCCTGGAAAATACTTTCACATTACAGTAAATAACTTTTCAACACACCATAACTTCTGTAACATAATGACAGGTTCAGATTTTCAGACACATTCCAACATTTCACTCAGCAGATTTGTGATGTCCATGCCAATATGCAGTACATACATGCAGGTGACCAGCAATTAAGTGCCTCAATTTATGTACATGGGGCATGTGAACAATGTTTGGTACCTTCATAAGTTTTGTTAGTTATTTCAGGATGCTGCATCAACCATGGAGAAAATTGATTTTGTTGTTGAAGAAGTGGAGTAAGTCTTGAGCA
>Ga0123353_10006222_pt1 | contig 15865 bp, 12 predicted proteins | sample TergutLab28metaG_3_FD_92763 | JGI IMG/M metagenome (GOLD analysis project Ga0123353, IMG submission 92763) | Labiotermes labralis P3 segment gut microbial communities from Petit-Saut dam, French Guiana - Lab288 P3 | ecosystem: Host-associated > Arthropoda: Insects > Digestive system > Gut ... | reverse complement strand
CTTCCTCAATTTTTTCCCGCAGGCGCCGCACGGTTACATCCACAGTGCGCCCGTCGCCCCCTGCCCGTTCATAACCCCAGACCTGCTCCAACAGCTCTTCCCGTGTATAAACGCGACCTGGGTTTAAAGCCAAATGCTTCAGAAGTTCGTATTCTCGCAAGGTTAGGGCGATCTTTTCTCCTCCCTTGCGAACTTCATAAAGAGCGGTATCCATAATAAAGTCTCCGATATTCAGAGGAGTCTTGGGGGTATCGCTGATCCCTTCCCCAGCGTAGAGAGTGCTGCGGCGTAGAAAGGCCTGCACCCTGGCAATAAGAATCCGCATGGAAAAGGGTTTAGTAATGTAGTCGTCAGCCCCCGCCGAGAGACCGTTGACAATGTCACTTTCGCTCCCTTTGGCAGTTAGCATAATAATAGGCAAAGGTAGTTCCCGTCGCACCTCGCGACAAACCGAGATACCATCCAAAGAAGGGAGCATTAAGTCCAGGAGAAGGAGGTCTGGCTGCCAGGCTAGAGTTTCCCGCACCGCCTCTCGACCATCCCCCACCACACGAACCTCGTACCCTTCCTTTTCCAAATTATATTGCAAAATATCGGCAATAGGTTTCTCGTCTTCAACTACCATAATTTTCTGAGGCATAAAGCCACCTCCTAAGGAAGTTAAGTCTTGTTGTATTCTCTTTAAACTTCCTTCTTCCCTCCCCTGACAACAATATGTAATGAAATCCCTCACAGGGAATTATCGCTTCCTCAGGTAAGATCATACTCCACGGTTTCACAGTTATCCAAGCGAAAGCTCATCATTTCTTCAAAAGGTAACCCCTTAAGGTAACGGTTAATAACCCGGGAGGTAAAACCGTGGCCAATTACCAGGACACTTTTCCCGGCGTGAACCTCCCCCATATGCCGCAGAGCGGCAACAGCGCGAGCCTCCACCTGGCGCACACTCTCCCCGCCGGGAATCGCCTCGTCCCAATACTTGTTGATAGGATCTCTTGCCCATACTTCCGGATAGCGCTCGGCAGCTTCGCTCCGGATAAGTCCCTCGTAAACCCCCATGTTAATCTCTACAAGACGCGCATCGAACTCCAAAGGGAGTTGCAAGGCTTCAGCCACTATCTCGGCAGTTTTACGGGCTCTTAGCAGAGGTGAGGCTATAATTATATCAAAGGAACGACCTTGTAAGAAAGCAGCAAGCTCTGCCGCCTGCTGCAACCCCTGAGCATTGAGGGGAATATCCAGGCTGCCCTGGTAACGCCCTTCGGCGTTGTAAGCGGTCTCCCCGTGACGGGCGATAGTTAGTTTCATGGTTTACCTCCTTTTTTTGTTAAAGCTAAACAAAATGCTCTGGGGTTGCCTACTATGCACCTTTGGTGCCAGCAGCATTCCAGAGCATTGCCCAAATTGGGAATAATATTTTATGGCAAATAATCCAGGGGATCTACGTAGCTACCGTTAATAAGCAGCTCGAAGTGTAAGTGGTGACCAAAGCTATAACCGGTGTTTCCCTCGACGCCGATGGCCGATCCCTGAGATACCCCATCGCCAACCGAGACGTAGATAGCGGCCAAATGTGCGTAACGGGTCACTCGCCCATCCCGATGATCGATGGTGACTAGGTTGCCTAAGCCGCCATTATCCCACCCGGCATAGGTGATGATACCGGAATCGGCAGCCACGATGATGGTGCCACCCCCGTTGGCGATGTCGATACCCCGGTGATACCCCAAGTCGCGCCAGCCAAAGTAGGAGGATAACCTACCCCAGATAGGCCAGATCAGTGTCCCGGTTCCTCGGTCATCCGGCATTTTGGTGCCGCGGACAATAACTTCGGCGACAGGCAACAAAGCCCCGCTCTCTTCATCGCTGATAACTTCCAGCTGCAGACGCCCTTTAACTATACCATTCTCTTTAGTCTGCTCATAACGAACCTTCTGCATCCCGGGAATACCATATCGGGAGACATAAGACTCGTAGCGATACATGGTATCGTCCCAGACGGTGATGGTGTCATAAGGGATTTCCTCTTCCACTTCCACGATTTCCATGACGACTACCCCCACCAGAGGGGTGGTCTCAGCAGGTAGGATAAGAGTATCCCCGGGCATTAAAGCGCCAAACTGCAGGTGAGGGTTAGTGGCAATAAACTGTTCCATAGCGACTTCGATATCCATATTGTTGTCGGTGGCTCGCGCCATGGCCAAGTCCCACAGGCTATCGCCCATTTGCACCGTGATGGTGCGCTGCTCTTCACACCCCTGCAGCAAGTACTCGGTGGCTTCTTCGATGCTGATGACCTCTTCAGGTTTTACGCGTTTGCGCATCACCAAGATCTCCTCGGCAAAAAGAGCGTGAATAGTGTAAGTGTGCTTGGACTCCACATAGCGCAACCGCAGGTTGTCGAGAACCTGGTTAGCTGCCTTGGCGTTGGCCAAAGGAAGGGTTGCTTTGTCGGAAACTTGCAGGATAGAAGCCTCGGTATAAACCTCTAAGGAGTTCCAAAGCTGCTCCCGCACCAGGAAAGGGTCGGTGTACTTGCCATCCCAGTCGGATTTCCACACCGGCTGTACGGAAACAGAAGGCTGAAGGAAAAGGTCTAAGTCGGCATACTCGGTACGGGCAGCCAGTATTTCGTCGAGCCACGCACTTAAGCCGTCGGCATTCTGCAGCACCCCTAAAACCCGGTAAAGAGCTTCACCAGGGGCAGGATCCTCCACGGCAAGCCGCACTTCAAAGGCCTGACGAGGAAAGGCGGTAGCTCCGGCAATGCTTGCCATGACAAGGAGCATGGTTACTCCTCGCAGTAACGGGCGGGGGATGCGTCGCCAGGTGTCGCTGACTATTTCGTATGTAGTGCGTCGTTTGCGCCAGGGGGCTAAAGTTACTTGTTTCTGGGCTAATCGGTGATCTGCCAGCAGAATTTCTGGAGATAGAAGGCGCTCCATGGCGTTAAAAACTAACGATATCCCGAGTAATAAGCGCCTGAAAAACCTACTCATGTAGCTACATGCACATCCTTTTTGACGGGGCGACAGGCTTAAACATTACTAGCGTTTGGGAGTAAGATGCAGTGGTTGTATACGCTGTATAAAGGAAAAGGCAACGGAGAGTAGCCATACCCCAGGTAACCTTTGCTGTCACCAAAGGCCGAAGCTAGTCAGCAGCAGGGTTTACTTAACATGAGAGTGCCGATGGCAGCTTCATCGAGGAGGATTGTAACACACTTGTAACCTTAAAGCAAGCATTTTTTTCACAATTATGTAATATTTACCTTATAGGCTGTTTTTTTTCCTATTATTTGCTATACTGTAGCTACCAACGTGAAGGAGGTTTTCTTGTCTATGAACCATAATGTTACTTCATACCGCTCCTGCCATAAGCAACGCCGGACTCGACGCCTCCTCGGTTTACTGGTATTGCTGCTGTTGGTATGGGGATTAAGTTATTTAACTACGAATTTAATACCTTCATGGTGGAAGTCTTCCTCTCCCTCTCTCCCCCCTACCGAAGCAAGCCTGCCAACAGAACCACCAACTCCGCCCCCCACGGAACCACCTACTCCCCCTCCTACGGAACCACCTACCGATCCCCCCACCATTCCCTGGCCTTCTTACGAACCCCCGGAGCCGGGGGTGGCGCCAGAAATATTGGGAGTTACCGAGGATCTGGCGGACGATCCCTTTTTCGATCTTACTTTTTTCATCGGCGATTCCATCACTACCATGCTCACGGCTTTTGCTGCCTTCGATACCCGTCCCTATCTGGCTGAAATTGGTCTAACCTTGGTTAGGGCTAACCTGGCAGTCTACAACTTTACCAGCTACGACCCCCGCCATATCTTTATCCTGCTGGGAGCCAACGACTTAGTCAACAGCAATCTTACCACGGAAAATTTTCTCGCCAACTATAAAGAGCTTATCTTGACCCTCAGAGAACTATTCCCTCAAGCCATGGTCTATCCCCAGAGTATCCTTCCCCTAGCCTCCTTTCACCCCGGCAACAACGGTCTCAACAACGAACGCATCCTAATTTTTAACCTGGCTTTGGCGGAGTTCTGCCGAGAGCAGGAGCTCCCTTTTGTCGATATTGGGCAAATCTGGCGCCTGCCCGATTCCTCTCTACACCCCTTAATAACCAGTGACGGCTTGCATATTAACTATCGCTATTACGGCAGCTGGCTACAAATTCTCAAAGACTACGCCTTAATAGCCACCGCTCGTAGCGAGATGGCAGAGTAGAAGCCCATGAACTGCGTTCACCCATGGCATGATAGAAACAGGCTTCTACTCCGCCACGGGAACCGGGGCGCAGGAGCGAAGCTCCTGTAAGCGCAGGCAGGCTTTGCCTGCCGTAGCGACCAGGGGTTTGGGGGCGGGTAGCCCTCATCTAGCAGGTAGACGCCCATGAACTGCGTTCACCCAGAGGTAGCCCCATTTATCTTAGGTCTCTTTAGCACCGACAGGCAGTGTGACAAAGGGGGGATAATATGCAGGAGTTAGGGCGCAAAGAGCTGCTGGATTTTCTGGAAGTAATTTTTAACTTCCTGGAAGAAGGGGTGCTGCTGCTGGACAACAGCGGTATGGTTACCTTCTATAACCAGGTGGCAGCCTCCCTGGAGGGGTTACATCCTCAGCAGGCAATCGGACGCCATATTGATGATCTTTACGATAAGGAGAGCCTGGTGAGCCGTGCCTTACACCAGGCTCTTTTGGGCAGCGACTGCGATGATATTTTACTCACGGAGTTCGATGACCGAGGTCGCCCCGTGCGCATTCAGGTGCAGTGCTATCCCTTACGCCTACAAGACCGCCAGGTGGGAGTTCTGCGCCTAACCAGGGACTTAGCTCTCTGGGCGCCGGAACTTCGCGAAAAGGCGTCCCTGCTTCCCGAAGAAAGTGGTCGGGATAGTGACCTTGAAGACGGTGCCGCTCTCTTAAGTGGTAAAAGCTCCTTTGCCTTAACTCTGCAGCAACGCCTGAGGTTTTTAGTGGCAGCCCAGGGAGCTATCCTCATCTGGGGTCCTCCCGGCAGCGGGCGCAGCTCCCTGGCACGCCTAATTCATCAGCAGGCCTCCCTGGGGAGACCTTACTTAACCTGCGACTTCCGTTTTCGCAGTGCCACTGCTCAGGAGCTCCTTTTATTAGGGGGCGGTAACACTTTGGGCTTGTGGCAACAGGCTCTGGGCGGCTCCCTGGCTTTGGAGGAACTCCACCTTGCCTCGCCACGTTTACAAAACCGCCTGGTGGAACTGTTGGCTCATCCTGAGGCTCCCCGCTGCTTTCTCATCTTGCCCGGTAACCCGGAAGAGGCAGTCCAGAGTGGCAACTTACACCCCGGCTTGGTGGAACGTGCGGTGATGCAGGTAGAGCTTCTCCCCCTCTCAGCGCGGGAAGACGACTTACCCCAAATTTGCCAGTATTTACTGCATAGGATTAACCAACGCCTCAAACGGCGTATCTTCGGACTCACCCCTTTAGCCAAAGATGCTTTACAACGTTACCCCTGGCCGGGAGGGTTGCGGGAACTCTACAGCGTTTTAGAAGGAGCTGTACTCCAGGCATCCGGTTCGGTGATTACCCCCGATCTCCTCCCTCAGCAGCTGCATTTGGTCAACCAGGGGCAGCTTTCACCCCACCCTATACCTCCTTCTTACCCTCAGCGTTACAGCCCTTTGCGCTTTTCGGCCACTCTGTTGGCAGACGACGCTTCAGCTCCTCTCTTTTTACCTCGCGAGGCGTATCTGGCAGCTGCTTTAGATCAGGAACTGCTGCCGGATAATACCCAAGAAGCTGAGAATCTCGAGCTGTCACCCGTAAGTGAACCAGAAAGCAGCAATCCCGATGAGGGGTTGCTGCTCCAACCTTCCACGCGCAGCCAACAACGTCGCTATGGTGAGCTGGAGAAGCGGATGATTATCGATGCTCTGCAGATTCACGACAACGATCTGCGCGCTGCCGCTAAGGAGTTAGGGATGCGGGAGACTACCCTGCGCCGCCGCCTGATACAATACCAAATTAGCATTGATGTCTAAATAGGATGTGAGGGCTAACTTTCCTAAGGGAGAGTTGGGCTCGATGGCTATATTGACTATATTCTGACTGAATAGTATAATGGAAGCAGCTCCACAAGATGCATTTAAATACACAGTTAAAGGAGAATAGCTTCTATGGAAAATATCTTCTTGAAGTCCAAAACTCACGGCAGATTTTCCTGGGAGAATTTGGGTAACATCAAAGAAGGACGTGGCGATTTAGGGGAAGAGATGCCGGTTTTAATCTACCGTTTAATGCAATTCACCATGCTGGATGTCCTCGCTAGGGAGTATGGTCTGGAAAAGGCTAACGATTTCCTAAGAGCTGCCGGTCATTTGGCTGGTAGCGAGTTTGCCAAAAACACCCTGGATTTAACCGTAAACTTTAACACCTTCATCGCTAACCTGCAAAAATCCCTGCTTGATCTGAAAGTAGGCATTTTACGTATGGAAGCCTTCAATAGCGATACCGGGGATATTGTGCTCACTGTAGGGCAGGATCTGGACTGTAGCGGTTTATCGGTAACTGACGAAACGGTGTGCGACTACGACGAAGGGTTTATCGCCGGCATTTTGCAAACCTATACCGGTAAGCCCTACCGAGTACGGGAGATAGACTGTTGGGCAAATGGCGACCGTGTCTGCCGTTTCCACGGACAAGTAACCTAGGTTAAGCATGCTCTGAAAACCTTAAGTATGTCAGAGTATTCACTTCCCTTAGCGACTATATAAAAACTTGCCGACGCCCAGTTGGGTCATTGTTGGGGGCAAAGCTCTTTGGGGAGCGCCTCTCATAAGAAAGGTCGGTCTCTTTGGCGGAAGGAACACGCAATATGTTGCAGCCGGATAATCTTTACCAAGCCACGGCCGATAAACTGTTTAATTATCTGCGAGATATAATCTTCAAGCCTGGCCAAGCCAATCTTGTCCCTGAAGAATTATCCGAAGAGTTTCAGAATTTCGCTCATGGCTTAAAGTATTATACTTACGTGGTGCAAGAAACCATCGCACTGGCTAAGGCTTTAGCCAGTGGCAATTTGCATGTACCTTTACCGCCACCCAGTAACGAAATTGCTGCCCCTTTAAAAATGCTCCACGCCTCTTTAGCCCATCTTACTTGGCAGGCTCAGCAGGTAGCCGAAGGGGATTATCAGCAACGGGTGCAGTTTATGGGTGATTTCTCCGCCGCTTTTAACAATATGGTTATCCAGCTCGATGAACGGCACAAAGAAGCTCGTGCGGAACGAATTCGCCTGGAGCGCTATGTCGACCTCATGTTGGCTAACTGCCCCGACCCGGTACTCCTTTTCGATTGTGATGCCCGTCTGGTAAGCGCCAGCAACTCCTTCATGGACTTGGCTGCCGTCACCTCTCCGGGAGCGATCAACGGAACTACCTTAGAAGAGCTTATGGGGCGCTTTTTCACTCCAGAATCTTTAGCATTTATTGAGTATATGTTCGAGGTTTCCCTGAGGCAGAAGCGCACCTTACGCACCGAACAGGAGTTCTTTCTGGAAAACGAAGTCCATGCCCGTCTGTACCAAATGCAGATTACCCCCATGTTGGAAGAAGACGGTACTCCGGCGGGAGGAATGATGCTCCTCCACGAAACTACCGAATTAGTGCGCGCCCGCAGCGAAGCAGACCGAGCACGGCGCTTGGCGGAACTCTCCTCCCAGGCTAAGTCCGACTTTCTGGCACGGATGAGTCACGAGATGCGCACCCCTTTAAACGCCATTATCGGCATGGCTACCATCTACGGTTCCTCCGACGAGGCTGCCCAAAAAGACCACTGTGTCCAAACTATTAGTTTTGCTTCCACCCACCTCCTCTCGGTCATCAGCGACGTTCTCGATATGGCACAAATCGAAGCTAACCGCTTTACCCTTCTCTTTGATGCTTTCGATCTTTCTCACCTTATCCGCCGCATTGTCCGGGAGATGACTTACCGCATGGAGGAGTATAACCACACCTTCAAAGTGGAGGTAGACCCTCAACTGCCACGTCTGGTCAACAGCGATGAGCAGCGTATTTACCAAATCCTCATCCACCTCCTCTCCAATGCCGTAAAATTTACTCCTAAGGGAGGGCTCATCTCCCTGGAGCTAACTGTTCTAGAACAAGACCTTGCTAATAACCACTGTATTTTACAGCTGGCGGTGCAAGATAACGGTATCGGTATACCTAAGGAGCAGCATAGCCGTCTTTTCACTGCTTTCGAGCAAGGAAGCGGAGGTTTTAGCCGCAAGTTTGGGGGAACCGGTTTAGGCTTAGCCTTGGTCAAGCTTATTGCCGAAAAGCTGGGCGGTTCCGTGGAGTTACAATCGGAACTGGAAGTAGGCTCTCTCTTTACGGTGCGCATCCCTATTCAGATAATAGCGATGGAGTTGGAGGAGGAAGCGGCTGCCCCAACCTCTACCCTCCAGGAAAGCTTCGCTGCCAACAGCACCGGCATCTTCTCCGATAAGCATATCCTACTGGCTGAAGATAACGATATTAACTGCGAGGTTATAGTCGCTTTGTTGGAACATACCGGGGTTAATATCGATGTGGCTCCGGATGGGGCTGCTGCTGTCGATTTATATATAAAGTCCCCGGAGGCATACGACCTAATCTTAATGGATATCCATATGCCTAACATGGACGGCTACCAAGCCACTACCCTCATTCGCTCTTCCGGTTTACCCAACGCCAAAGCCATACCGATTATTGCCGTCACCGCCAATGTCTTTCGCGAAGATGTGGAACGCTGCCTGGCAGCAGGGATGAACGGTCACTTGGGTAAGCCTTTGGACGCCGAACTGCTTATCGCCAGGCTCAAAGAGTATTTTTAAATAAAAAAGCCCCCCTTACCGCGAAGGGGGGCTTTTTCTTACACATTACCAATATAAACATATTCCAAATACTTTCGGGCTACGGCAGCTAAACGCTGCAGAGTAGCCACTGGGGTAGCACCCACTTCCAACATACGGTAACGAGGAAAAAAGCGGCTGAGATGCAGGGGTATCTGAGGCGAAAGGGCAGCCAGCCAGGCTGCCAAGGCTTCAATCTCTTTGCTATCGTCATTTTCTCCCGGAATAACCAAGGTGGTTATCTCCAGGTGGCAACGCTGCCAGACTGCCGCCACCGTTGGCAACACCCACTCCAGAGAACCTCCTATCTTAGGGTAAAAGGTAGTATTAAACCCCTTAATATCGATATTCATGGCATCGACATAAGGGAGAAGCTGCGCCAGAGGCTCCGGGGAGATAACCCCGTTGGTCACCAAAACCACCTTCTCCCCGGCTTGCTGCAGCTGAGGAGCACAATCCAGCAGATACTCAATAGCTACCAGGGGTTCATTGTAGGTAAAAGCCACTCCTACACTCTGAGGGTAGCTACCGGCTATCTCCACCAACTCTGGGGGGGAGATATACCTGGTGGGAGGTATCTCCCGGGAGATACGGAAATTCTGGCAAAAGGAGCAATTCAGGTTGCAGCCGTAGCCGCCTACCGAAAGTATATAACTGCCAGGCTGAAAGCGGTAGAGGGGCTTTTTTTCTATAGGATCCATAGCCAGGGAAGATATGGCTCCGTAGTTAACTGCCAGCAGCTCCCCACCCTGGTTGATCCGTCCGGCGCACAACCCTGCAGACCCGGGAGCCACCAAACAGTTTTGGGGGCAGGTAAGACAGCGGCAGTAATCTCCCTGAGGCTCCCAAAATCGCGCCACCGGTGGTGGCGGCTTACTCCTTGGCACCATGGCGCACGACCTGGAACCGCTCCAGAGTGTACTCTTCGTGGGGAGCGATTCTCCCCTTCTCTAAGGCAATGGCGACTTGTTCCTTAGGGGTAGTGATGCCCTCCAGCCTGGGAAGCAGCAAGCCCCGACGTCTGCCGCTACTAACGATAACCCCGTAGCGCTGAGGATCCAGTTCTTCCAGTCCGGTGATCACCTCCGGAGGAAGGAGAATATCCACACTGTAAGTAAGGTCTTCCAGTTCAGCGGGAGTAATGGGCGAGAAACGGGTATCGTGAACCGCTGAGGAAACACTGTTACGAATTATTTCCTCGGCAACGCTGTTGCTGGTAGGGGCAATCGTGCCAATACACCCTCGCAGCTTTCCTTTTTTACGGATAGTGACAAAAACTCCAGCTCTATTTTGGAGCATTTCCCGGGGAAGGTCGGGAGGAAGCTGTATAACCTCCCCTTTAGTCACGTAGTTTTCCACATTGAGGCGCGCCAGGCTGACGTAAGGGTCTTCCCCCAGCAGAGGAAGTAAGCTGGGAGCAGTAGCAGTAGCGTTAAAGGCTACTGTCAGGTAACCCACCCCATAAGTCCCTTCGTAGGCAAGAAAAGTAGTGGCCAAAGCTAAGCCATCCAGTGCCCCTAACAGCACCGCTAGGGAACGCAAACCGCATTCCGCAGCAGCGCGGGACAAAGCCGGAGGAATGGCCATGAGGCGGGGAACATCGGCAGCTACCAGACACTCTTGCACCAAAGCATCGAACCGGGGACCTTCGGGAAGGTACCCGTAAGGTCCTTCCCGGGTAAGCTTATGGGACATATCGCCACTGGCGATGATGATATAGCGGCGCTGCAGCTTTGCGGCTGCGCGCCGGATGCAGATACCTAAGCGGTAGTGGTCTAGCAGAGAAAAACCCGCGATAGAGATACGCACCAGGGAGCAGGTGGGCTGAATAAAGTGGAGGGGAACTAAGACGCCGTGATCCAGCTTCTTCTCCTTCTCCCCCTGGCTGCCAGCAGGAAGCCCCTCCCTTTGCGCCTCCTCGGCAATACCTTTGGCCAGCTCGGGGTCATAGCTGACGCGCTGCTTGATCTCTCCCGCCCCGAAAGCAGCGAAATCTCCGGCAGCTTCCACCCCGGGGGCAATATGAAAATAGTCGGCATAGGAGATAGCATGAGGGGTGATCATCACTATAGTCTGAGGCTGGTAGGCAAAAACCTCCTCGCTTATTTGCTGAAAAGCCTGCCTTGTAGCCGGAACTTCGTCCCCTTTGCCCACTCCCGGCACCAAAAGCGGGGGATGGGGCATCAGATATCCTTTAAGCATGATGATTACCTCCTACCATGTACCTACGGAAAGGTTGCTTGAAATGAAAGGTTTATATACTCCGCCCCGGCTTACCACCCAGCGCCTGCTGCTAAGGCCTATGCGTTACAGTGATCTGCAGGGGATGCACCGCTTACGCAGCGATCCAGAAACCGCAGCTTTAATGGGGATTAGTGTACCCCCAAACCTGGAAACAACTGCCAACTACCTTCGCAGTATGCTGGATGGCACCGCAAGTGGCAATTGGCTCTTTTGGGTATTAACCCTGCCTGGCCAAGATGCCTTTTTAGGTTCCATTGTGCTCTGGAATTACCATCCCGACAATAACGAGGCGGAAGTTGGTTACAGCCTGCTGCCTGAGCACCGTGGTCTAGGCTATATGCAGGAGGGGCTGCAGGCAGTTATCAACTATGTTTTTACCTGGATGCAAATAGCCGCCATCAATGCCTATACCAAAGTGGACAATACCCCTTCGCTAAACCTTTTAGAGCGCTGCAGCTTTACTTATCTGCGCCAGGTCTTTGACGAATCTGCCAGTGGCGAAACCATGCACCTGGCTCACTACGCCATAAAGAACCGTTTGACGTATTCCCACCCCACGCACTAGTGCGCGGGGACCCCGGGTCCAGTAGGTACGGCTTGTTTACCCTTACTGGAACTACGTTCCAGAACCACGCGGTCGCGTGTTTGATCGTGTACACACACTCCAGCGGGACGATTACCATCGTCCCCTACAAAATGACTGCTGCTACATTGAAACAACCCAATCGTCGTGTAACCGTGACTTATTAGTCCCTGCACCATATTGGTGATGGAATTTCGTAGGGGCAGATGGCAATCTGCCCGTTGATGTGGTGTAGAAGCCAGCATTAATAATTCCATGGGTGAACGCAGTTCATGGGCTTCTACTCTTTTTTCTCGGCAAGCTCTTTGCGGGTGTTTTCGATGGCTTGGCGCATAATTTCCCGACGGTGCAGCTCATCGGTGACCAGTGATTCCGGGTAAGGGAAGCGGGGAGCGTCGGGGTCATCGGGCTTGTACATGACTAAGGCGCCCTGGAAGCCAATAACTGTCCCGTCACAGACAGCATGGAAGTTGTTGATCAAATGCCCCTGGTAGAGCTCTTCGGAGGCAATAATTTCCCCCATCTTCACCCGGTCGCCCACCGCCTTGAGGAGAATACAAATATATAGCCCGCTATCGTAGGGGATACGCAGGATACGGATATTTTCTTCCCGCTCCCGCAGCACCAGGTCTCCGGTGGCGGAGCGCACATAGTTAATCTCCCGCACTTGCAGTGGTATCGTGCGTGCGTAAAGCAGCTGGTTTACCGTAGCAACTTTGGCAAGGACGATGGGATACATAATCCCCATAACCAGTACCACAACAGCGTAGATTGCCCCCCTAAGAACCATACCGCTTAGCTCGCCTTGGTTAAGATCTTTAAGCCAGGCAACGCTACCTAAGAAGATAGTCCCGGTCACCAAAGTGATCACCAGCCCTACCCCTTCGGTGAAGATATACTCGGTAGCAAAAAGCTGGACAGTCTGGTTGTTGCTAATGCCTACTGCTTTAAGGGTAGCCAGCTCCACCCGTCGTTCCAGGAAAGTAATAAGGGCGATGGTGAGAACACCCACACCCATGAACAGGAAGATAAGAAACATGAGAAAAGAGGTAGGGGTATAGGCTTGTTGCAGCATAGAGCCGCCCAAAAGCTGCGGTAGCTGGGTGTTGATAAAGATCGCTCGGGGATAGACAGAGGTGAGCCATTCCACCAGGTGGGCTATCGTAGCCTCCTGGTGGTTTATTTGTATAAGAATAGCGTTCGTGGGGTAATTGGGCGCCAGGTTTTTTAAGGTGTCCCAAGTGATAAGAGCCACCGGGTAAGCTTCGTGGGGAATAATACCGACTACCTCTACCTCCTGAGTGGTAATTTGGGGCGAGCCGCTGTAGCTCAAGACTATCTTTGACCCCAGGGTAAAGCCGTACCGGGTCGCCCATTGCTCCGGCAGCGCCACTTCACCTAGGTAGCGGGGCAAACGTCCTTCCATAGAAGGGGCGCTGGCGCGGTAAAAGGTAGTTGCCTGTTCGTGAACCAGGGTGCGAAGGCTGCCGTAAAGGGTATCCAGTTGCAGCAGTTTAACCCCTTCCTGCTTTTGCAGAATATTTCGGCTGTAGCGTGGTCGAGGTAAGATATTATCTGGGTACATGGTCTCACCCTCACCCAATAGGATGAGGGTATCGTAGTTAGGAAGGTCTAAGGGGGAGATCCGCGCCATACCGCTACGGGTGGAGCTGATGATTAACCCGCCGTAAAGGATATAGAGGCTTCCGGTGAGACCAATGAGCAGGGAGATAACCAGTAGGCGCCAGCGCCAGCGGATAATGTTGCGCCAACTTAAGCGGAGGATACTGGCGATTTGCTCATTCATGGCGTAACACCTCCATAATGGAAAGGTTGGCAGTCCGTAACCCCGGCATTAGGCTAAAGCAAGCGGCAAAGATAAAAGAGAGGGTCGCCACCGCCAAGGCATCGAAGATAGTCCCCCGCAAGATAGCGAACCACCCCACCCCGTTGGTAAGCTGAGTTAAACTGGCGGGGACACGGAAGAAGATAAAACCGAAAGCAGCACCCACCAGGGAAATGACTAAACCCTCGGAGACTACCATAGTCACCACCTGGGGACGGGTTGCTCCTACCGCCTTAAGAATGCTAATCTCCTTTTTCCGCTCACTGGCCATAATAAGCAAGTTGGAAGCCACAACTAAAGCAGCGTTACCAAAGATAAGCAAGGTAAAGGGGAGGCGCAAGTCCAGGGGCATGGCTTGCTGAGCCTCTTCATAGACAACCAGTTCGGCGGCATCCCCGGAAAGGGCTTCCAGGAGACCTCGCCGCTCGGCCTGCAGCAGGTGCGTAGGCGCACTGTAAAAGGTGTGCTGAGGGAAGAAAGAACGCAGGTTTAAGGTGGCATCTTCCAAATAGGAAAGGTCGTTGTACCCTAAAGTTATTTGCTCTGGCTGATACTCCTTACCACCAATTTCTTCCCACACTTTATACCAAGTGGTTAAGGGGATTTGGATCTCGGACAACTGCCAATAGAGCTGGGTTTCGTTGATCATTCTGGTGCCTATATCCAGCAACCCGATAACCGTAAAACGCATGGTTATCGGGTCTCCTGCCAGATAAACCGGCTCGCCCTCCACGTAAATAAGGCGGGGTACATCTACCCGAATAGTATCGCCAATTTGAGGGACACTATAACCCTCGGGCATATCTTGCATACGGGAAACCACTGCCACCATTTCCCCTTCATCTTCCGGCACGAACCAGCGACCAGTGCCCACCAGTTGGCGAGGGTGCCGAGCTTGCAGAGCGTCCATAGCGGCATCGCGCCCCCGCAAAGGGGTGGAGCGGCGGTAGCTCTCCACCGACACTGCCGGTATCTGGTAACGGGGGTAAAGCTGCGTAATCCCCGGCAAGGCGTACCTCAAGGCTGCTAAACCGTCGGAGGTAAAGTAGGCCTTCTCCTCACCACTGCTCAGGTATCCTCCCTGAAGCAGCTCCGGATGAAAGAAGGCAATATCGCTGCCGGGACTCTCTAAGAGAAAAGTATGTTGCCATAAAGAATCTCCGGAAGGAATAACCCCACCGAACTGGCGAGCATAAACAACAATCTCCCCTCCCAGGATAGCCCGGGAGGAAGCTTTATAGAGCTGGTTGTAGCCTCGGCTTAAGGAGATAGAGTAAGTTAGAAAACCGGCGGCAATACTCATGGAGATGATAGCAAAAATGCTCCTGGCTAAGCTGCGCCAAGCATTAGTCATCCCCAGGCGAAAAAAAGTCACGAAGTAGCCACCTCCTTGGTAATGGTCACCCCTGTAGCCTGGTTAAAATCCTGGATAAGTTTATCGATTAAGGCGCTTTGCTGCTGCACTTTGCCAAAGGTTTCCTCGGGGTTATCCCACAGAAGGTTTAACTCCTCCACCGACTTCCCCTGCTGCTCCACCCAGGTATAGTACTTCAAATTATGCACCCGACGCCGCTCCTTCATGGTGAGTTCCAGCATATTTTCCGTATCGCACCCCCGCAAATGGGTTGTAAAAACCACTGCTGCCCGGTGAGTATCAAAGGGGGCTTCCTTTCTTAACTCCTCTAAGCGAGAGCCATACATCTCCATAGAATCAGTAAGCACGGTGAACACCATATCGTTTTCGCTTAGCTCGTAGTATTTGGCAAATTTGAGGCAGCACAGAAGGTTAGCGATGCCGGAAATACCCAAAAGAGGCAGCAGCGCCAGCTTCTCGGGAGAAAGCCCTACCTGCTCCCGTAAGTAGGTTATCCCCGCTTCCTCGTTGAAGAGCTGCAACAGCTCCATCACAGCGTTATCGTCAACCCCGATAGCCATATCGGTATTGCGGACGTTGTGGATCCAGGGGATATGCTTGTCGCCAATACCTTCGATACGGTGGCTGCCAAAGCCGTTGTTCAAAATAGTCGGGCACTGGAGGGCTTCCCCTACCGCCAAACGAACTCCGGGGAAGATGTGCTTGATATAATCGGCACTCCCCAGGGTTCCCGCCGAACCTGAGGTTAAGCATATGCCAGCAAAGCGCTCTTGGTGCTTGCGATAATGATGATAAGCGCCTTCCATAGCTCTTCCGGTCAAGGTGTAATGCCACAGGTAATTACCCATCTCTTCAAACTGGTTGAGAATATAGGCATCTTCTCGGGTAGCTCTAATCTCCTTCGTTTTGTCGAAAATTTCTTTGACATTGCTCT
>Ga0123353_10006220_pt1 | contig 15868 bp, 15 predicted proteins | sample TergutLab28metaG_3_FD_92763 | JGI IMG/M metagenome (GOLD analysis project Ga0123353, IMG submission 92763) | Labiotermes labralis P3 segment gut microbial communities from Petit-Saut dam, French Guiana - Lab288 P3 | ecosystem: Host-associated > Arthropoda: Insects > Digestive system > Gut ... | reverse complement strand
TACGTTCGCTACGCTCACTTCGCAAAGTTTCATCACTCCGCCGTTATTGAAAATTAAAAAGTTTGTCGGCTCTTTACTTCGCACCTGATACGTTATTTACAACCTTGAAGCCTGTTACCTCATAAAACGGAAATTGGCTATCTCCGCAATGGCAGAAGTTATTTTTTTTAACGTGGTAGACAATCACGCCGCCAAAATAGCCATTTGTTCGCTTCGCTCTCAAATCGCAATTTTGTCGGCAGGTACAAACAAGGGAGTTAATCGGCTCTTCCGCTGGACAGACGCTTGCTACGCTCGCAGGCTCGCTTCGCAATCGTCAGACCAGCGTCGTTATCGTAAGTGAGGAGTGATACCCCCTCTTTCTGCCATTGCGGACAATCTCTCCAGTGAGTGAGCCGAACCCTCTCGCCCTGCCAGTTTTTTGAAAAATGAAAGAAGCATCAGTTTTTGAAAAGTCAATGTAAGTGCTAAGTTTATTCAGTCTTGGCAGGGCAGAAAACCGACCGATTGATAAGTGAACCATGTGAACCTTAAAAACCGAATTTTGCCTTTTTATATACATATATATATTTATATAAGTTTTCTTTTTTTTATTTATGCTACACAAAACAAAGAAATAATAATAAGAGAGAGTAAGCCAGAGTAATACAGAGTAACAAAGAGCAATCAAAAACGTGTAGTTTAATTTTTTCAAATCCTTCACCTGCCTACACAAACCTCGATTGATTTTTTTTTAATCGGGGGAGCGTGCGTGGGTAAAAATTGCCAATTTTTTCTTGAAACAAAATCAATCTTTGAAGCTTAATTTTTCTATCTTGATTTTTCAGTTTTTCAACACAATTTCATAGTAATACAGAGTAGCCAATAGCAACAAAGAGTAAACAAAAAACAGGGATTTTCCAGCCAGTGTTTTCACGACCCAACCTAAAAGGGGGCACGGGGGACAGCGCAAGCCAAAACAAAAAAAATCAAGAGCCAGTCGCTTTTAACTGAATACCTTGCCAATAACGCCCATCATTGCTCCGTCTCTGTTCAAGACCCATCTCCTTTAACCGCAACCCCAAAAAACGCTCGCTAACAGCGTGTTCATTGTGATCACCGCACCAATCTTGATAACACTTAAAAAGTTCTCTCGCTCTAATGGATATACCATTTCCCTGTATACACCGTTCCTTGATAAAATTTCCGATAACATCCATTTCCGCACGGTATTCGTCAGTAGCCCTAATAATAATATTCGGAGTTTTCAAACCTTCTTTACACCAGCGCCTAGCGCCCTCAATAAGCCAATTCAAAATCCCAGACGCTTCCTGCATAAGTTTTTTCTCAAGATATTTGTCCTGTTTTTCTTCTTCAATCCTGGTAGTAAAAGGAATAAGTTTTATACGCCGCCAAATACCATGATCAGTACCTTTGATAACAGGTTTATGATTAGTAGCCATAAAAATTTTGAAAGTCGGAACAAAATTAAAAAACTCACCATATAAAAATCTTGCCGTCATTCTGTCGCTGCCAGTAATCTGTTTTATTAACGGTTCAGAAATACGCCGCCCATGTTCCGCTTCCGAAGTCATTACAAATCGTGTACCTCTCAAACGTGCAATATCATTACTAATTTGATCGCCTGTTTTTTTCATAAAAGTTTCAGTAGGAGTAGCGACAGAATAATCACCAAGCAAATTCATAATAGTATTTAAAAATGTGCTTTTTCCATTCGCTCCAGTACCGAATAAAATAAACATGGTTTGTTCAGAAGTATCTCCAGTGATCGCCCAACCTGCAGCGTTCTGAATAAAGTGTATCAGCTCCGTATTGTAATTCATTATCTCCCTGATAAATTGTTTCCATGTAGGGCAATCGGCGTTAGGATCATAATCAACATTGGCAATCCTTGTAATTAAATCTTCCTGTTTTTGTTTGTATATTTCACCAGTACGCAAATCAATAGTAGCGTTTAACACATTCAACAGAAAAGGGTCTTTATCAAGTTGATCTGTTTTTACATTTAATTCTGGTATCCAGCTTGCCGCTTCGACAATAGCTTTCCTTCGTCTTACGCTTTCACTTTGCATACCATATTTCTCTATTTCCAATCGCTCACGGTAATCTGATGTTTCTTTAAGTTCTTTATAAATACCTTTAATCATCTTCAAAGCACAATCATGAATTAAATAACCATCGTCAAGTTCCCACCTTGCCCCGTTCCAGACAAGCCATTTTTTCCATAAAGAGTTAAACCTTAAATCTTTTCCATGCTCTTTTAATAACCTGTAGGCATTAGATGTATCTGTAAAGTGAAGCAACCCATTTTGCAATTCCGCAATCCGCAATAAAACACTTTCGTCAGCCATTGGCAGTACCATCGAACCCTCCCTTTTCCAAAACTTTTGCGTACATCTTGTATTTGAACCGTAAAATATCAAACGCCATTTCTCTTGATACTTCTGGCAATTCATCATTGCACCTAAGATACATCTGATACAGCAAAGTCAACGCTCCCAGCTTATTGCGATATTCCCTATTCCTGAAAAAAGCGCAAGCACGGTATTCATCTTCTGGCATTTCCAATTTTTTAACCCTGTACCAAAGCATCAAATCTCCAGACCACTCAAACTCATATTCAGCAAATTCTTCAAGTTTCTTTTTCTGTTTGCGGTAAGTATCATTGTATCTTTCCTCAACACTCCTTCGTTTCGCCAAAACTATTTTCCCTCTTGCCAAACATACACCTTCGCCGCTTCGCCAGCCGCTGTGCGGCCATCAGCAAAGGTAACAAACGCCCAAAACAACCACCAGCCCGATACGTCTATATCTCCCTCGATAACCTCATGAAAAATAACGCCATTAGTAACATCGCCGACAGCGGCGGCAAATTCTCCTAATTTCCCATTCGGCTTTTTATATCTGATAATTGCCGATTGAACATCTTCCAAATCGGTAAATGTTTTTAGCGTTATTCTTAATGCTGATTGACCGTTAAATATTTTACTCATAGTTACCTCTAGTTAATTTTACTTTCAAAAGTTAATTCCCTTGTAATACATGATTTCAAAACAAGTTGCTCTCTGGCTATCAGAAACCGTCTTAAAATAAAATCTCTAATAATCGAAGTGGAAACCAATTTAATAAAAATTATTAAATGCCTAAATACAGAACCATCCGCATATACCGCATCACTTTCAATTCTATGATAATTTCCCTGTCTTTCAGTTTCCGCTATACTTCCAGCTTCAACATAAAGACGGCGTATAAAATTCCATCCCCTATGAAATGTATCTGTTACCCCTTGTGTTTCATTAACAGTGCGTAAAAATAAAATCGAATACGAATTATTATCATTTGTTTTTACATTGTTTATTACTGACCTTATAAATCCTTGACTTCTATTTACATCATCATAAAAAATAGCAATATCATCACATTTTCTGTTTATCTCCATTTTCTCATTTGTAACAGTTAAACTTTTTACTTCATCATTAACCAAGCGTGAAAATACAGGCTTTCTTGAGAGCCCTGTTACATTGCTAACAGTTACAAGGCAATGCCGTATAAAAGTAAATAACGGTTTTGCAACTGTACTTGTATTCACATTTTGAAAAGTATCACGCTTGTAATTTGCCGTTAAAATCCTGTTATCATTTATTCGTGTTGTCTGCGTAGATAATCTTTTATAATCTGCTTTAAGGCTTCTTGCATCAGTAAGTCTAACACCCTGTGTTAAAGTCCGCACATGGTTTTGCGCCGAAACATAAGTAAAATACATTGACGGTTTGAAAGTATAAGATGAATTTGGAACATTTTGATTTCTATAATCTGGATAAGTATTAGGAATAACATCGTCATACCACCAACTTTCCCAAAATACCGCACCATAGTCAAAACGTGGAAGCCAAAAATATTCTGCAAAAAGACCAAACCAGATATTAGTACCTGCTGGAATAGCTTCATTAGTTCTAAAAGTTGCGGATCTCCAGCCAGCAGGGTTTCCGCTAACAACACGCAGATTGACCCAATTTTCCGAAGCGGATCTTCTTAAATGCGGCTGGTTATTATTATTTGAATAAAAAACAGGACGACCGCCAGCATCCCAATCATCCCAATGAGTATAAAAATATGCGGTACAATTTCCTTCTAATTTTTCAGAAATTAAAAAGCGGTTTACTGGTATCGAGCATTCAAAGCATAAAGGCGACCACGGCTCAGGCGGATCGCTATTCCATGTTGTCTGACTTCCCACCGCAGTAGTCCCTACAGTTGGATCAACCACAACAGGATATTTAGCATTTGCCAGCCAATCTTGCGGTATCGTTATACGCAACTCATTACCAACAACTGACAGATCTCCCCATACCTTTCGACCACGAGCGTCAATTATCAACGGTCTATGAATATGACAAAGTTTGCCTGTACCTTGACCAATCAATGTTTCCTTTTTGTATACGGCATACGAACCTTTCAAAAAATCATCAGGTACAAAATCAGGTTGGCGGTAAAAATCAAAATGTTCTGCCCCTTCCATAACCAAAGACACAACATTGCTTTCCGGCTCTTTTTCCAGAATACAATCATATTCAAATGCCGAATCGCCGAGTATGGTAAACCGATGAGACCTCCGCCGACCCTTATAAACAAGCTGCCGCTTATCCCCCCGCAAGGTAAAACCCTCATTATCAGGCGGGACAAACCGCAGTGCTTTATTAAAACGGCAAAGCCCAAAAGACGGCGTATTTTTCCCAAGAGTTACCGGACAGGGAAAATCAGAAGGGGTCTGTAAAAAGTTTACCGACCTAGTATTGTAATTTCCCATAGCACCTGTAAGGTATCACTGGAAGTAACATTGACCGACGGCGTTATCTGTGCATAAGCCAAACAATTAGCCGAAGTTCCGTTACCGTTCAAAAGACACGCCTCATTTATACCGTTAGCGTTTAACGCACCAGCCGCAAATGTAGCCCTGTAAGTAACAGTAGTATCGCCTGTACTGCCCCATGCCGCTTTCAATGCAGGAAACCCGCTGTCTAAGGCTCTCATTGACCCTGTAGCGGTATTGCACCTTGTATTCGTTTTGGTACTGTTCCCTGTCCAGCCAGTACCAATTTGAATAAAGCCTGTTGAGCTTATTACCTTTGTCCTTGTGGGAGAAGCCAAAAGAGCGTCAGCAATTAAAGCGTCCCCTTCACGGGTTACAATGTTATGAAATTCCTGCACCATGAATTTGCCCTGCAATCCAAAAAGTTTACGCAAGAAGTTAGGGCTATGCCGTTTTATTTTTCCGTTACAGTCAAAAACCTGCACTGTAACTTTGCCCTTAATTTTAATTCTGTCTAACATAAATTCTCCTTAAAATGTTATCTTGTTACGCCGCCATGGATGGCGGCGTAAATAACGCTTTAGCAGAAGTTTTGCCACGCAAAACTTCAATATTCAAAATCATCATGGATGAAGATTTTGAATAAACACACCGACAGCCAAACCGCCAACAAAACAAATAGCGCCGACAAGAAAAGAATTTTTTATCCCCGCCTGTCTTACAGTTTCCGCTTCGAACCGCCACCGTTGCGCTTCTCTCAATGCCGCCGCTTCACGTTCAAGGCTTGCCATAAACGCCGCCCGTGCCGCTTCACCCGCCGCCTGTTCAATCGCTTCCAGAGCCGCTTCCGTTAATTCGCCTATCAGCAAATCCACTTCTAAATCGCTGTAGTATTTCGTCCCGCTTTCGTTCAAACTCTGCGGTTGCTCCGTCAGCGGCTCTGCGTACATCGGAAATATCAAGAAACTCATCAACATCACGGTTAAGATAATCTTCCCACAACGCCTCAATCTCCAGTTGTAACTCAACATAATTTGCAATCTCCTTGTTCTTGTTATGCAAAAATATAAAACCGAATATAACACCGGATAAAACCGCCGCTGTTATAAACCCTACAATCACACCCAACGCAAAATCTGTTAAAACGCATTTACACTTTTTCAATGTTCCCTCCACCTTGATACAACTTTCAAACCTACAATGCCGAACAAGACAATGACCACAATGCAAAACCAAATCCAATCCCTGATATGCCCTTTAGTTAAAAGCCATGTAGCCGCATACAAGCAGAAGGGTTTGAACCCTAGCATTTTAGAAGGAAGCGAAACAATACGTTTTCCCAAGATGGTGAACAATTCTCTAAAGGAATGTTCCCAAGATGGTCTGTCAGAAATCTGAATACCGTCTGATTTGCTTAAATCTCTGGTTATGTCTTTTACTTCCTCACACATCGTCATGCCGACATATCCTCAAACTTTCTGCATAAAGGTTTTGCAAGCCAATAAGTATCTTTATGTTTTCTTTTTTTCTTTGTCTCAGAACAAAAACATAATCTGTAATCTTTGGTTGATGCGATTGAAACCTTGCAATGTAAACAGTCAAAACAAGTTTTTTTCTTTTTCATAATCACTTCCTTACATTGAAAAACTGCCTGAATTCCGTATCAAGCCCGTGTACCGTTTTCCCTTCCCTTGCCAGCCGTTCCAATACCGCACGGTCAAGCCCGCGGATATGAACCTCATAGCCGTTACGCTGATACCAGTCAGATACTTCGTTAATACGCCGCACCCTCGCAGTCGGCTGTTGGGAATTCAAAATAACACCGTCATCGACAAACCCCGCAATGTGCGTACAAGTTCCGGCAGATACCATTCTGTCGCCGTGTTTCATATCCTTTTTGGTTACATAAAACACCGCACGAATATCTCCTTGCCTTGGATTAGTCCTTGTAAAAACCCGCTTGAACAAATCGTCAGCGGTAGTCTTAATCAATAATCCTGTAGCCGCAAACAAAGCCATACAGACTTTGCCCGAACAGTCAGCCTCTATGGGGTTTTCCTTGCCCCAACCGTAAGGGCTGCCGAACTGCAACAGCAAAAAATAAATAAACCTATCTGTTTCGTTCATACTTTCAAACTGCCGCCTTTCGTTTTCCATCAATTTGTCCCATTTAATATTCATTAGTGATTACCTCCGTGTTTGATAAAATTGACAATTATCGACACCGCCAATGCCGCAAATGCGATAATCACGCTTAACAAAGACGCACGTTCTTTGCCCCTTTCGCCTTCTTTTTTTCCAAACGGTTTACACGCCCGATGACGTGCTCCTTAAACTCCTTCATTTCCCCTTTTAGTTCCCGCATTTCTCCTAACGTTTCGACGATCAACTGCCTGTCTTGAATGGTCATGGAATTTCCCCCTGTCCGTTTATTTGATTTCATTTCACCTCCCTGTTTTCTGTTATTCTGAATGACGCAACAAAAGCTGTATCACGCTTATACCTAAACGAAAACGCATTAACCGTTCCCGCCAATTTCTCATTCTTTGTGTTGATTTTTACTTTCGCCCCGACACGGGCATTGAATAAAGCTCGATGAGTTTTTACAGTAAACTCCCTGTTTTTCTGTATACGTTCCGCCAGTTCACGGATAACCCAATCTTCATACTGCGGACAACCATCAATTTCATATTCAGAAAAATATGAACCTGTAACATTCAAAGCCACAGTACCGAAATTATTTACACCTTCCACGTCCCTCAAAAAACATGAACGGTTAAGGTCAAGCACTATAGGACGGCCGTAAATAACAGCCTTGTATAAATCGCCGTCCGCTTCTTTTTGAAGCGTCAAAGCCGCCTTGTCATGGTTTGATGTAACGTCATAATTAGAATAAGAAAATCCACCGCCGCTGAATTCAAGACGGTTCTCCGCTTCATCAAGACTGTCCTGTTCATCAGCGAAAACAACATTTCTTTCCCTGCCACCGCTTTCGATTACACGGTAACGGGCTTCATAATTTCCGTTTTCAATATCACGGACAATCGGATGTCGAAAAGGATAAAACGCTCTTAACTCGTCATCATAAAACACAGGCGGATCGTCATACCGCCATATTTCCTGTTTATCCAAAGAGACAGGCATATTTACTTTTAGCCTTACAGTGTTGCGATAAAAATCAGCTCTTGCAGTTTTCCGCAAATAAAAAATACCTTCCCCGCTAAAAGTATACGAATACTCGTTATCAGAAAGCGGCTCTGTTTGATACGGTGAATGGGCAAATACCAAAGCCTTTTCAGGAGCGCACTCTAAATGACAGCGGTAAGCGATTGCTAAACTTGAAAGTTCCGCCCAAATATTCCGCCGTAAGCGAACATAGGGAAGCGTTACGGGAATAGTTGAGCAGTCAATATCCGAAGCCGCAAGCCCCGCGCGTTGGGCGATACCATGTAGCAAAGATTTATCCGCTTGCGTCTTGTCGCACACCACCGAATATGTGAACACTGCAGGGGAAGTCCAGTCCCTTGCCTCATCGGTTTTGCGTAACCTTGCCGACAAGTCCCGCAACACGATATAAACATACCGCTTGCGCCCACTCCCTCTAATATCCTGAACACCCTTATCGTTTATATAAAAAACAAACCTTTCAAAATACGACAGCCCTTCGCCCAAAGAGAGCGATATTTTTACTTGCGCCCCCGCACCGACATCAGAAAATGAATAAACGCCTTGCGGGTTATCAAGCAATAATTCGCCTCTTGATGTAGTGCCCCCTGCGGCTTCTTTTAATCCGAAAAAGTTTGCTTCAATAATATCTTGTTCAAAAACTGAATGGTAATATCCAGCCCCACTGTCAATTTTTATCCGTATCTTTACAGCCTTATCACCGGAGATAATCGCTTCCTTTAATGCGCTGTCTACTTTATAAAACTTCATAGTGTATTTTCTCCTGAAGTAAATACGTCAGTAGCCACATTGCCCGACACGAAATAACGCAACGAACCCAAAACCGTATCGGCGCTGTTTATATTTGTTTCGTCAGAAATCAAAACAAGCCTTTTAATTGTTATACGAAACGTACCGAAATGCCTTTTTTCGTATTTGTCTGTTACTAGTTGAGCCGATATTGTTAATTCTTCGATTATTTCAGGTATGTCATTTGCTTTATCCAAAGAGCGCCTAATCCAAAGTTCTGTTTTTGTACCGCCTTCTTTTTTAACGGAAAGCGTAAGCCCGTAAATGTTTTTGTATTCTTTTCCGTTTATTCTGTAGGTAACGTAATCGCCATCAAAACGCTCTCCTGCCTCCTTTTCAAAAGTATCTGAATGAGGGTAAGTATTAGCTGCAATTTCCCCGCAAACATCTAGTTTCAGTTTTACAGTTTCACCCCGCAAAAACCTAAGCTCAAAACCTTGCACACGACAGTTTTCGTACAGCCTGCGTTCATTACAGCGATCTTGTATCAGATCAAAACAATCTGTATCTTCCAATGGCAAAAGAGATAACTGGTATTGAAACAAATCCCTTGTTTCGGAAATAAAGACAGGTTTTCCCATTGATCCCATAGCAAGATACAACAGTAAGGGGGCAGTCCCAATCGTTAGAGGTGTAACAAAACAGCCGGTAACGCCACATTTTTTTCGTACTGCCCTGCAGATGCCGTCCCCTTCAATCGCAGCTTCTTCTTGCAAAATAGAAACAGCTTCCCTTATCGTTTCTTCCGAATAAGGTATGTCCATTTCGCAATGAGCGGTTTTAATGACAATGGAACAATCACAGCCCTTTACGTTCATTTCAACACCCCTCAATAGTTATCCGAAGGGAAATAATCAACTGCCAATCTTCCCCGCAATTAGGTTTTTTCGGAGAAAGGTATTTTTTCCCTGTAATAATCGCCCTGTCCGCAACACCGCTCAATGTGGGGTTTTCATAGATTGTCTTGCTTACAGCTCCTGAATATGCGTAACAATGCAATTGGCTTTCAGGCTTTTCAGGCAGGGTAAATTTTACAGTCAAAGAATAAGCGTCCAATCTGATAATCCGTTCCTTCTCCGTCCGTTCGCAAGTGGAAAGCGAAATTACAGGAACTACAGCCGAATCGCCACGATATTCCCCAAACTCAACAGGTGGAATTGGAAATTGCATATCGCATAACACTGAATTGATACGCACCGCTAAAATATCCCGAAGGGCGGTAATAATCTTTTGCTCGATAAAATCGTTCATATCGTTTTCCTACTGTACGGTTCAAGCAACGCCCGTACATTTTCAGGCATGGACATTTCAAAATGCTCTCCGTCCTTTCCGCTTCCCCTAACACTTCCTGTCATGCCGATACGTCGACCACGGTATCGGTTCAGGTTCCACGCCGCTAATTCCAAACAAGCGGAAGCTAGATCGGCAGGGACAGCCCCCGCTTTATATCCCGCCCAATAAATCACTTTCACACCTGCTAATCTATATGGTCTTAGTGAATGAGAAAGCAATAATTCAAAAGGTAAATCTTCGTTGTAATCACAGCCGAGCATAGGGCGGTAAAATTCAGGCTCTATAATCTTCATCATTGGGTTATCAGCAGTCATTGCAAACACCGCAAGAATTTCATTGACAGGATATTCCTTTAGTGGAAACAACAAATCCCTTGTTATGTGTAAACTTTCATAATACTTTTTCCGTATGAACCGCCGCTTGCAGTATTGTTCTATTGAGAAGGTAGACGTTACAAGACAGAAGCGAGCGGTCTTATCTTCACGATCATCTACGCCCATCAGTGCCTTAAAATCTTCAATGGGAATGAGGGTATAAAGTTGTTTTTCTTGCTTCTTCATATCTATAAGATACGCCCAGCAAGTTCAGGCTTAAATGGGAGTTATGTGTTAATTTATATATTTACCAATATTTACCTTTCATTTACCAGCAATTTACTTCTCCCTTTTATCTTTGAGCTATCAACATTTTCAAGGAGAAAGATATGAAAAAGAATTGGCTTAAAAAAGGCATATTTGCCATAGTGATTTTAATTACAATTGCAGGGTTTTTGTTTGGTCCATCCATTTTAGCTACAAGGGGAAGTAATGCAAGTCTACCCCCCAGAGGAATGTCTGCTTTTTCTGTCAGATCAGCAGATGCCCAAGTTCAGACCCTTCACGCATTTCTAGAGGTAAATGGCGACATTGTAAGCCCCCAACAAGCCGATGTGTTTCCTGATGTAGCAGGTAGGCTTGTCTCGGTTAACGTTGTTTTGGGTTCATATGTTCGGCAAGGACAATTAATTGCCGAAATAGACCCTTCAAGACCCGGTTCAACCTTTATGAACAGCCCTGTCTATGCGCCAATAAGCGGCATCATTAGTAAAACTCCAATTTCCGTAGGTATGACAGTTGGCACAAATACAAGCATTACCGTAATATCCGCAAATGGCAGTGCTTTGATTAGCGCCAGAATACCGGAACGAGAGATTGCAGGGCTGGTTCCAGGGTTAAAAGCCGAAGTCTCCCTGCAAGCCTATCCAGGCGAAACTTTTACCGCCACCGTTACACAGGTTTCACCAGTCCTTGACAGCGCTTCACGTACCAAACTTATCAATCTTGCATTTGATCAAAATGACAGCAGGATAAAAGCTGGAATGTTTGCCAGAATTTCGATAAACACACGCACATACACAGACATCATAACCGTTCCCGCAGAAGCCGTTATCTCCAACCACGGCATAAATACAGTTTTTGTTGTTGGTCAGAATAATAACGGTCAACCTGTTGCAGTTAAACGAGAAGTTTCCTGCGGTGTTACCCTTCAAGGTCGGACTGAAATAAAATCAGGTCTTAGCGAGGGTGAATCTGTCATCGTCCAAGGACAGCAATTATTAAGCGGTGGAGAAAGTTTACGCATTGTTGGTATTCCCATTGCTCAGGCTGAAAATACGAATTCATCAGCAGAAGCAGGAAGTACCAGACCGGAAGGCGCCAGACCTGAAAGTGCCGCACCTGGGGGCGCAAGATGAGCGTAGCAAAAGCAGTTGTCCGCCGTCCAGTACTATGGTTGGTGGTATTTGTCCTTATGTTGATCAGCAGTATTTTTCTTGTCTCCAGTATCGCTGTGGATATGTACCCCGAAATAGAAAGACCATTTTTTGCAATATCAACTTTTTACCAAGGTGCTGATCCGGAAACCGTGGAAAAGACTGTTACAAGTATTTTGGAAGCAGCAGTAGCCAATATCGGTGATATAAAAAAAATTACTTCTACATCCAGGGCTCAATACAGTTTAATTTGGCTGGAATTTGAATATGGTACGGACATAGAAGCAAAAAAGAGCCAAGCTCGTGAAAATATAGATCGTGTAAAAAACAGATTACCGAGTACAGCAGCGTCTCCGACCTTTTTGGTTTTAGGACCGGATGATGGAGCCGCAATGCGTATCGCTGTTCGTGCTGCTCCAGGCAGCAACATCACTCAAAACGACTTGAGGGCTTTTGCAAAGAATGAATTGGAAGAACGTTTTAGGCAAATAGAAGGTGTTGCGTCAATAAGTATTGAAGGCGGCTTAGATCCTATTGTTCATGTGGCTTTATCACAGAACCGTCTTGAAGCTTATGGGATAACAATTAGTGAGATTTCCCGCAGCCTTGCATCACAGAGTATTAATTTAGGTGCAGGTTTTATAGAAGATGGGCTTGTCGAATATTCCATAAGTACTTCTGGTGAGTTTTCCAGTATTGCAGAAATTGCAAATACGGTTGTCGCTAAATCAGGTGGTGTGGATATTCGGCTCCAAGACATTGGAGAAGTATATTTAGGCTTTGAAGAAGAACGCCGTTCCGTGTACGTGAATGGCGAACCTGGAGTTCACATCTCCATTATGAAACAGTCTGGTGCAAACACAATTAGACTGGTGGATCAAGTGTACAGGCATCTCGAAATTATAGAACGCATACTGCCGAATAACATTAGCCTGGAAGTAACGCAAGATACATCCCTTCAGACAAGAGCAATGATAAATGAGTTAGTTAGTTCTATCATCATGGGATTAATTCTTGCAATGTTTGTCTTATTCTTTTTTCTAAGAAATATAAATGCTTCAATTATTGTAGGTTTATCAATACCAATATCTTTTGCCGCTTCTTTATTGGTTATGAGTATTGCAAATATCACAATTAACATGATGACACTTGCAGGGTTAATTCTAGGCATGGGATTGACAGTAGATTGCTCAATAGTCGTTGTCGAAAGTTTAATCGGTTATCGGGAAAAGGGAGAAAAGAAAAAGCTGGCCGCAATTCTTGCCGGAGAGGAAGTGATGTCCTCCCTTATTGCTGCAACAATCTCAACAATTTGTGTTTTTGTACCAATCATTCTTTTCAAAAACCAACTTGGCTTTATTGGTCTTTTAATTCAAGACATGGTATATACTGTTTCCATTTCAGTAATAGTGAGCTTGTTTACTGGTATATGTCTTGTGCCGGTACTGGCAAGCAAATGGCTTCCTGTTCATAGCCGTACACAGAAGCCCCTTAGAAATCTTTTTTTGATTTCTATTGATACGATAATTGCAAAAATTATTTCTGCTCTTATTAATGCTTATCAGCGACTTTTATCTATGGCATTAAAACATAAACTAATTACTATTATTTTAGTGGTTAGCGCTTTTGTCGGTTCTGTTCTACCTATTAGTAAAATGGACATTATCATGTTGCCAAGCCTTAACAGCGATACAATTACCGTAAACATTGAAATGCCTAATGGAACAAGGTATGAAGATACGAAAGCAGTTGCACTTGAGATACAGGAATTCGCTATTGCAGAACTCAATGGTATTAAAAATGTCATAACCGATATAGGACTTACCAGAACAAATATAGCAAGAATTTCTATTGTCCGTGATCTTGAAGATCCAAATGGTGATTCAGAAAATGCAATTAGATCGAAACTCTTGCCACATTTTACTAATTTCCCTAATGCGGTTATCCGCCTTCCCCGTCCTGGACTTGGAGGAATGGGAGGTGGCAGGGATATTGATATAGTACTTCGTTTTGGTGAAATTGCAGATGGCCTTGCAGATGCCGGAATAATCAAGCAATTACTTGAAACAAGCGTACCCGAAGTACATCAAATATTTGTTGATATGACCGAAGGATTGCCTCAAATTAATGTAAACATAGATCGTGAGCGTGTTTACAATTTAGGTCTAAACATTTCTTCCATTGCTATGGAAATTGCCGCATCAATGAACGGAGTTACTTCAACCACGTTAAGACAAGATGGCAAAGAATATGAGGTCATTCTTCAACTTGCAAAAGAAGATCGTTACGAACTTCCCGATCTTGGCAGGATATTTGTCCGTTCATCTAATGGATTGCTCTTTCCTGTTTCCAATTTTGCCAATTTTGATAAAACTCTTGGTCCAGTAACAATTAACCGTGAAGGTCAAGTGCGTACCATTCATGTTACAGCCAATGTAAGAGACGGTTTTTCAGTAAGACAAGTAGAAGCAAAAATAGGTGATCTGCTGGACGAGCAGGGAATAAGTTATATTTTCGCTGGCTCGCTTCAAGAGGCTGAAAACATGATGCAGACCTTCATTATCGTTATTACTTTTGCACTCCTCTTAATTTTTGGTGTTATGGCTGCACAATACGAGTCGTTTCGTGATCCGTTTATCAATTTTTGTACTATACCACTTCTCTTGATAGGTGTTGTGCTAATCCACATTATTACAAATCAACCAGCCAGCGCATTTACAATGATAGGATTAATATTACTTGCTGGTCTTGTAACTAATAATGGTATTCTTCTTGTTGATTATACGAATCAACTTGTTATGAAAGGGAAAAGTGTTCACGAAGCCTGTATTGAGGCTGGGACTACCCGTTTTCGTCCAGTATTAATGACAGCACTAACAACAATGCTGGCTCTTGCTCCTATGGCTTTTTTCCCCGGCTCATCGTCAGCAATAACTTCACCAATAGGACTTGTAGTATTCGGCGGTTTGTCTTCTGCTACATTGATTACTCTCATTTTCATACCCGTTTTATATTCTCTTTTTCACCGCAAGACAAAGGAGCAAATCGATGAAGATTAAAATTTTAATTTACCTGTGTGCTCTCATTAGCGTCAACGCTTGGGCAGAAATAACCTTGGACATTGACAGTGCGGTTAGCCGCGCCCTTCAAAACAATCTATCTTTAGATCGTACTCGGATGGATTTGGCGGTAGCACAACGAAAACAAAACAATTCATGGAACAGTCTGATACCATCAATCAGCGCAGGCGCATTACTTTCCCATCCAACTTCAATTACTGGTTCTACAGCCCCGCAACAAGAAGTATGGACTCCTGGCTTTTCTTTGTCCGCATCATTAAGTTTAACCCCTGCTATTTTTGCAAATATAAATCAGACAAAACAGGAATATGAGGCAGGGTTAATAAATTATGCTAACGCTATGCAAGAATTGGAATTTCATGTTAGGCGGCTTTATTACCAAATTCTTTTATTAAAAGCCAATGCAGAACTTGCAGAACAAAATGTAGTAAGCGCACAGAGCCGTCACGAACAAACCATAGCTTTGCAGCGAGTTGGGCGGGCTTCAAGCCTTGATGAATTGTCAGCCCGCCTTGATGTGCAAAACCAACAAACAAACGCACAGAATGCTCAAGCTGTTTATCAAAACGCACTTGATAATTTAAAATATCTCCTAATGATACCAATGGAAACAATAGTTAGCCTACAAGGAGATTTAGGAAAATTCACTGTAGAGGATCAATATGCAAATCAGATTGGTTATAGTGAATCAATGCAGATGAGCGCTCTGCGTCAGTCTATTGCAGTTATTGAAGCCCAACAAAAAACAGCACAGCTTCGCAATTTTGCACCAACACTAAACTTGTCATGGAACAGTACAACCCTGTATAGAGATCAAATGGGTGAAATGGATTGGAGAGATACTAATGGTCAGTTTTCAATCACCCTTTCTTTCAAACTCGATAATTACTTGCCTTGGTCTCCTGCAAGGGAGCAGATAAACTCATTCAATGATGCAATCAACAGGCAACAAAGTCTATT